>Ga0081539_10001410_pt1 | contig 41377 bp, 38 predicted proteins | sample TabmetS4T2R2_FD_71023 | JGI IMG/M metagenome (GOLD analysis project Ga0081539, IMG submission 71023) | Tabebuia heterophylla rhizosphere microbial communities from the University of Puerto Rico - S4T2R2 | ecosystem: Host-associated > Plants > Roots > Rhizosphere ... | reverse complement strand
CCATCGTGGTGCTCCTACTCATCGATCTCGTGGAAAGGACCGACGAGCTTGGACACCACGGTGGTCGGAACCTCACGGCCCGACGCCCGCGGCGCCTCCTACACCACTTCTACCGACGTGACCAGCCCTGAACCGCCGGTAACACTCGCTGTGTCCCGGCTTCGCCCGCCGTCGGCGAACGGTCACGCGGCCATGCCTCCCATCCTCGCCGTGCCCGCGCGTCGCGCCCGCTTGGAGGGATCGCCTGGCAGCACTGATGGCAGCAGGAGCAGCGCTACCTCGAGCGCGCGCCGCCGCGGCGGCGCGATGGCATCGCCTCGTCGAGTCGAGGACGGGCTCGATCAGCTCCGAGAGGCCGGCGTATGTCAGCGACGCTTCCGCCTGCACGCCGCGACAGATGAGTACCTGGCCGAATCGTTGCCTGGCATCAGCGATGCCGGTCTCCCACAGGGTCGTCTTGCCGATCCCCGGCTCGCCGGAGAAGACGAGTGCGCCCGGGCCATCGCAGACGCGCGACAGAAACGCTTCGATCGCGTCGAGTTCCTCGTCACGGCCGATCGCCGGGTGCGCCATGGATCGTGCGCATTGTGACGACGAACCGGCCCCGACGCGAGTCGCTGCGGGCGCGGGGCGTCGGCCCGCACGCGACGTCTACGAGTAGTGCCGGATGGCGTCGAGCATCTGGTTCGGCAGCCGGAGGCTGTGCGACGTCTCGGCTGTCGCTCGGCTTGTCGGCTCCTCCCGGTCGACGGGCGGGAGGCCGGCGAACATCTCCTCGACCGTGAGCTCCGTCACCTCGGGAACGTCGTCAACGCGCTCGGCGTGGCTGGACATCGCGTCCTCCTCCTGATCGTGTGGCGCGACGCTACGGGTCGACGCGCCCCGACAGAAAGCGGGAAACCCCTACACATTCGGGGCGGCGTCCAGAGCCTTCGGGAGCGCCTGCGCAAGCTCCGTCCGCGACCTGACGCCGAGCTTGCGGTAGATCCGTGTCAGATGCGCCTCGACGGTGGCGACGCTCACGAAGAGCTCCGTCGCGATCTCCTTGTTCTGGCGTCCCTCGGCGGCCAGCTCGGCCACGCGCCTCTCCGAGGCGGTGAGCTCGTCGCCGTGGCCCCGGCGCCCGCTGATGCGCCGGAGCTCCGCCGCCGCCTCGTCGCGCCACGCCGTCGCTCCGACCTCGTCCAGCACCGCGACCGCGCTCTCGAGCGCCGCGCGCGCCTCGCGTTGGCGCCGGGCATGCCTGTGCGCCATGCCCAGGGCCGTCAGGATCCGCCCGCGCTCGAGCGGATGCGTTGAGCGCTCTTCGATCAGCCCGCGCTCGAAGGCCGCGACGGCGCGCCCGTCATCTCCCTCCGCCAGTGCGATGAGGCCGGCGCAGCGCGCCGCCGACGCGCGCGCCCAGCAGTTCGCGCGAACCGCGACGGGCTCGTACAGCCGCAGCAACTCCTGTGCGCGCTCCGCCTTCCCGACAGCGACAGCCGCCTCGATCGCATCCGGCCACGGCATCCCGGCCGGATGGAGATGGCCCTGCTGAAGCAACTTCTGCGGCAGCGGGTCGAGCAGCTCATGGGCACGAGCGGCGTTGCCGCGCATGAGCTCGACCCTGCCGAGGATGCCGAGCATCATCACCTCTTGGACCGGGTCGCCCATGTTGCGCGTGAGCTCGATGCCCTCGATCGCCAGCGCCTCAGCCTCGTCGAGCCGTCCAAGCTCGGCGAGCGTCCCGGAACAGAAGCTCCAAGCGCCGATGCGCAGCTGGCTGTCGGCGACCTGCCCGGCGAAGTCGCGTGCCGCCTCGGCGTGCCGGAGCGCGCGGTCGGGACGACCCGCGAAGCGATCGGCGTTGACCCTCAGCAGCGCCAGCTGCGTTCGGGCGTGCTCGTCTCCCCTGCGTTCCGCCTCGTCGGCGAGCCGGTCGAGGAGACCCTTCGCCTCGTCGGTGCGGTCGTAGACGATCAGCCGGATCGCGAGCGCGTAGGACGGAGCGACCGCGTAGAAGAAAGGCGGCTCGGCGAGACTACGCTCGATCTCCACGCCGCGCTCCAGCAGCCCGGGAGTGCACTCCATCCGCCACGTCTCCGCGAACGCGACGGGTCCGATGGCGGCGGCGACGAGCTGCGGCGCCCCGGAGCGCTCCGCTCTCGCGAGGCCTGCCCGGGCGTCGGCCAGCGCTGCCGCGCTCTGCCCAGCGGCCCAGCGGTTGAGCGCCAGGTATCCCAGGAGCTGGACCGCCAGGCCGTCGTCGTCGCCCGCCTCCTGAAGCGCCTGCTCGGCGAGGTCGATGCGCTCGGTGACGCCGGCGACCGTCGTCAGCACCAGAGCATGCAGGACGTGCGCGCGTTCGAGGCCGGGCCGGAGCTGACGCAGCACGTCTCTGTAGTGCACGGCCGCCCGCTCCAGGTCGCCCGCGCTGCGATGCAGGCGTGCCGCCGCGAGCTGCCTGCGCCGCCGCACCTCGGCCGTCGGCGTGTGGCGCACCGCGAGCTCCAGCAACTCGGCGGCCGCCGCCGTCGCACCGCGCGATGCCGCGCGGTCGCCGGCGGCCTCCAGCTCCCGGGCGAGCTCTGCGTCCGGTTCGTCGCCCGCCGCGAGCGCGAGATGGCGCGCTCGCTCCTCCGGATCGGCCACCACGCCGGCCAGCCGGCGGTGCGCGGCCCGCCGCTCCCAGGGTGTGGCGCGGTCGTAGCAGATCGACGCCAGCAGCGGATGGGCGAACGCGATCCGCTCGTCCTCGATGCGAATGACGCCCTCGTCCGCCGCCCTCGCAAGCGCCGCGTACGCGAACTCAGGCTCGTCCCGACCGCGTGTGACGACCGCGACGGTCGGCTGAGCCAGTGCCGCGACATCCAGAAGCACGTCGAGAACGTCTCGGGACAGCCGGTCGATGCGCTCGCCGAGCAGCTCGCGAAGGCTGTCCGGAACGCGCACCGCCACGCCAGGCGTGACGTTGCGCGCGAGCTCCAGCGCGAAGTAGGGGTTTCCGCCCGAGGTCCGGTGGATCGCGGCAAGGGTCGGACGGGGCAGCTCGAGACCGAGCCGGTCGCGGAGCAGGCGATGAACGCCCGTCAGGTCGAGCGGCGCGAGGGCCAGGACCTCCAGGTCCGGTGCCGCGAGAGGCGTGGCACCGGACCGCATCGTCGCCAGCACCAGGACCCGCTCGTCGCGTAGGCGCCGCAGCGCCACCCGCATGACCGACGCCGAGGACGCGTCGAGCCACTGCACGTCGTCGATGGCGACCGCGACCGAAGCCTTCCTCGCGAGCGTCCGCAGCGTGTCGAGGACGGCGATGCCCACGACGTGCGCGTCGGGCGCCGCGTCGCCCTCGGGCTCCGCGAGGAGCAGCGCGACCTCCAGCGCACGCCGGCGAGGCGGCGTGAGCTCCGCAAGGACGTCATCGGCAACCGGCGTCAGCAGGTCGGCGAGACCGGAGAACGCGAAGCCCGTCTCCGCGCGGACAGAGCGCTGCCGGAGGACCAGCGAGCCCGCGTCGGCGGCCAGATCGACCGCATGTTCCCAGAGCGCGGTCTTGCCGATCCCGGCCTCCCCGGTGAGGACCACGCCGCGCGGTCCGCGCGCGTTCACGACGGAACGGATGACCGCCAGCTCCGTCTCGCGCCCGACCAGATGACCGGCGCCCATGCGCGGATGATCTCGGCACCGGAGCACCAGAGCAACGATGCCAGGCGGCCCATCAAGCCGACGCGTGCCCTTGCCCACGGCGTGAAGGGTCGGGCTAAGGAACGCCCACGTGAGATCTCAGGCAGGTGCCCCCCACGCGCCCCCCGATTCTCGGGTCGGCGTCTATCTGGGAGCATCGCGATCGCAGACCGTGAGACTCTCGAGTCGTAACGAGGAGGCGGCGGATGACTGGTGCTGTCGGGGGCGCGGATTTCGCAGGCCGGGCGGCGATCGTCACCGGCGCGGCCAGCGGCGTGGGGCGGGAGGTCGTCCGTGTGCTCCGGTCCGCCGGCGCGTCCGTTGTCGCTGAGGACATCTCGCCGAAGGTCGCGGACGTCGCAACTGCTGACGGGAACGTGGTCGCCGTCCAGGGCGACGTGGGCGCGTCCGATACCGCAGAGCGCGCGGTAGCGCTCGCCGTGGACGGATTCGGCGGGCTGGACGTCCTCGTGAACAACGCCGCGCGGTTCCTCGTCAAGCCACTGCAGGACACGAGCGACGAGGAGTTCGACGCGGTCATGCTCTCCAACGTGCGCGGCGCCTTCCGCCACAGCCGCGAGGCGCTGCCGCATCTGACCGTGCGCGACGGCGCCGCCATTGTGAATGTCGCGTCGATCTCCGGGGTCGTAGGGATCCCCTTGCAGTCCGCGTACAGCGCGACGAAGGGCGCCATCGTTCAGCTCACACGTCAGCTCGCGGTCGAGCTAGCGCCGCGGGGCATCCGCGTGAACGCGGTTGCGCCCGGTGCAGTGGACACACCTTTCATCCGTACGCCTCTGGAGGCGGCGCCCGACCCCGACGCTCTGCTCGCGGCGATGACGGCCGCCCATCCGCTCGGACGGATCGCGCAGCCCGGTGAGATCGCCGAGGTGGTGGCGTTTCTGGCGTCGCAGCGCGCAAGCTTCCTCACCGGCTCGATCGTCATGGCCGACGGCGGGTACACCGCGACCTGACGCGCCACGCCGCCGGGCGCCATGGCAGCACCAGTCATCACCGGACGGACGCAGGAGCTCGCTTCGATCGCAGCATGGCTCGAGGAGCTCGCCAATGGACCGGCTGTCCTGACCCTCGCCGGTGAGATGGGCATCGGTAAGACCACGCTCTGGTGGCACGGCGTGGAGGCCGCCGGCGCCGCCGGCACACGCGTGTTGGTCCATCGAGGAGTGCAGGCCGAGGTGGGGCTGAGCTTCGCCGGTCTGACCGATCTCGTCTCCCCCGTCCTGAGCGAGGTCTCCGGGCGCCTCGCGCCGCCTCGGCGGCAGGCTCTCGAGGTCGCGCTGCTCCTCGCCGAGCCCGAGGGCTCCGCTCCCGACGTGCGCGCTGTCGGGCTCGCGCTCCTCGACGTGCTGCAGGCGCTCGCCTCCGAGGCGCCGCTCGTGCTCGCCCTTGACGACGTTCAGTGGCTGGACGCGTCGTCGGCTGCCGTGCTGGCGGTCGCGTTGCGCCGCGTGACCGGCCCGGTGGGCACGATCGCGACCCTGCGGCCGGACGCGAAACGGCACGAGCTCGCTGAGGTGTTCGCGGAACTCGGCGAGCGGCGGATGGAGCTCGGGCCGATCGGGCTCGCAGAGCTGCATGAGCTGCTCGCCCGCCGGGTTGGCGTGACCTTTTCGCCGCCGCAGCTCCGACAGCTGCAGGAGACTTCGGGCGGCAACCCCTACTTCGCACTCGAGCTCGCGGTGCAGCGCCACGAGCGACCGGAGGATGCTCGGGTTCCCGCGAGTCTGCAGGCCATCGTCGGGTGCAGGCTCGAGCGGCTCTCGAGCGACATGCTGGATGCGCTGGTCATGGCAGCCTCGGCAGCGAGGCCTACGGTGTCGCTCCTCGTTGCGGCAAGCACGGATGCCGAGAGCACGCGGGCGGCGTTGGAAACCGCCGCGCGGGAGGGCGTCGTCTTGCTCGCAGGCGACGAGGTGCGCTTCGCGCACCCGCTGCTCGCGTCGCTCTGCTACGAACGAGCCCTCCCATGGAGACGCCGCGACATACATCGGTGCCTCGCGGAGGTCGTGGCCGACCCCGAGGAGCGCGCACGGCACCTCGCCCTGGGCTGCGATGCCCCTGATGCCCGAGTCGCGCTCGAGCTCGAGATCGCCGCCGAACGGGCAGCCGCCCGGGGTGCGCCGGCTGCGGCGGCGGAGCTCGCCGAGCTCTCGGTGCGCACCACGGAAGCGACCGACCGGAACGCGCTGCGACGGCGCGGGATCGCCGCAGCCGGTCACCACCATCGCGCGGGCGAGATCGGGCGCGCCGCGACGATCTACGAGGACTTGCTCGCCCATGCTGAGTCCGGGGAGGATCGCGCGGAGCTTCTCTATGGCCTCGCGTACACCGGGCGTGACGACCTCCCGGCGCGAACACGGCTTTGCGAGCAGGCGCTCGACGTTCTGCCCACTGCAGACCCGCGCGCTGCGGAGATTCTCGGGTACGTCGCTCTCCTGCGCTGGCTGCAAGGCGACGCACGCGGCGCGCTCGGCGACGGTCGCGAGGCGCTGCTGCGGGCTGAGCGTCTCGGCGATCCCCGCGCACTCGCCATCGCCGGCGCCCGCGTCGGGCTGCTGGAAACGTGGGCGTTCGACGTCACGCCGGGCCAGCTCGAGCAGGCCGTTGAGATCGAGGCGACGCTCGAGCGGCCGCTGGGACCTGCTGACAGCCCCACGCTCGCGCTCGCCCGCCGGCTGTATGACCGAGACGAGCTCGACGAGGCACGCACCGTCCTTGAGGGCTTGGAGGCACGAGCGGTCATCCGCGGCGACGCGCCGACGCGGGCCTGGGCTCTCCTCCAGCTCATCGGCGTGGAACGTCAGGCAGGCGCGGGGGCCCGGGCATGGGAGCATGCGTTGGCGGCGCGTGACCTCGCGGAGCAGACTCACGACCTCCACCTGGAGGCACTGGTGGCGCGCGCCACGGCGATCGTCGCCGTGGATCGGGGCCACGCCAATGAGGCGCGGCAACGGGCCGAGGAGGGGCTTCGCCTCGCGCACCTGGTGGGGGATGAGACGCTCGTGATCAGCAACCTGGCGGCGCACGGCTACCTCGAGCTCGCGCTTGGCGACGCGCGGGCCGCCGCCGATCTTCTCCGCGACCTTCCCGCGCGCCAGATTCGGGTGGGGCACACGAACCCCGGAACGGGACGCTGGGCGGATGCGGTCGAAGCGCTTGTCAAGGCAGGGGACATCGACGCCGCGCGCGAGGTGCAGCGACGCCTCGGTGACGTTGCGGCGCACGCGAACCGCTGGGCCCGCATCGGCTCTGCGCGCGCCGCAGGGCTCGTTGCGGCGGCCGAGGGCGACGTAGATGTGGCGGAGGCCGTCCTCGAGCAGGCGCTCCGCGAGGACGAGCCGCCGACGTATCCCATCGAGCGCGCGCGGACCTATCTCGCCCTGGGAGCCGTCTGCCGCCGCGCGAAACGCCGAGGCGCTGCGCGCGACCGCATCCACGCCGCACTCGCTATCTTCGAAACGCTCGACGCGCCGCTTTGGGCGCAGCAGGCGCGCACGGAACTCGGCCGGGTCAGCGGTCGGACGCGTGCGGACGGCGGGCTCACTGCGACGGAGGCCCGAGTCGCCGAGCTCGTCGCGACCGGCCTCACGAACCGCGAGGTCGGCGCAGAGTTGTACCTCACGGCACGTACAGTCGAGGCCGCGTTGACGCGGATCTACCGGAAGCTCGACGTCCGCTCGCGGGCAGAGCTCGCGCATCTGTACACGTCGCGCGCGTCAGGAGACGACGAGCCGCCTCGGCAGACCTGAGGCACTCCGCCCGGCCTAGCCCTCCCAGGAGCCGCGCATCCAGGGAGCAGGAGTCCCGCCTTCGGCGGGCTCTCGTCGTTCCGGCGGCGGGCCGCGTGGCAGCGGTGATAGCGTCGCTCGCCGGGCAACGCCGAGAACCGGGGGGGACGCGCCGCATGAGCGTGCAGGAGTGGCTGGAGAGCTACCGGAAGGCGTGGGTGGATCGCGATCCTGAGGCGGCCGCCGCCCTCTTCACGGACGACTCGCTCTATCGCGAGCAGCCCTACGAGGAGGCGTTCCGCGGCGCGGGTGGCGTGCGCGACTACTGGACGCGCGTGACCGAGACGCAGGCCGACGTGAACATGCAGTGGGGCACCCCCGTCGTCGACGGGGAACGAGCGGCTGTGGAGTGGTGGGTCAGGATGACCAACGGCGGTGCGCCGGTGACGCTCGCCGGCTCGATGACGCTCCTGTTCGCCGAGGACGGGCGATGCCGCGAGCTGCGGGAGTACTGGCACTTCGCACCTGAGCACCAGTCGCCTCCGGAGGGCTGGGGCGCCTAGTGCTCGTCGTCTCCGGCGCCTCGGGCCGGCTGGGCCGAAGCGTCGCCGAGCGACTGCTCGCACGCGAGCGCGCCGACCCCATCCGCCTGCTCACCCGGACCCCGGAGGCGATCGAAGACCTGGCCGCCCGCGGCGCTGACGTTCGTCGCGTCGACCTCGACGACCCCGCAACGCTGGGCGGAGCGCTCGACGGCGCCCGCCGCTTCCTGCTCATCAGCACCGATGGGCTCGACCGCCGCGTCGCCCAGCACCGCGCCGCCATCGACGCCGTGGGGCGGGCTCGTGTGCCGCACGTGATCTACACCTCGGTCGTGTGCCCGGAGCCCTCCAACCCTGCCGCAGTGGTCGAGACGCATCGGCGCACGGAGGACGATCTGCGCGGCGCGGACTGCGCGTGGACGTTTCTGCGCAACAACCTGTACGCGGAGTTCCAGGTCCAGGAGGCACGCGAGGCTGCAGCGAGCGGGCGCCTGGTGCACAACCGCGGCGACGGACGGGCGGCATTCGTCTCCCGGGAGGACTGCGCGGCCGCTGCCGCCGCGGTTCTCGCCAGCGACGGGCACGAGGGCAAGGCGTATGACATCACAGGCCCCGAGAGCCTCTCCGCCGCCGAGCTCGCTGCGATCTACGCGGAGCTCGCCGGGCGACCCGTCGAGCCGGTGGCGATCGACGACGAGGCGTTCGTCGCGATGCTCACAGGCGAGTCGACGGACGGCCACCTCGCCTACGGCGCTCGCCTGGTGACCTCCTTCGGAAGGGCCATTCGCGAGGGCTTCTTCGCCGGCGTGAGCGACGCCGTCGAGACGCTCACGGGCAAAGCGCCCAGATCGGTGCGCAACGTCCTGGCCGCGGGCGGCTGAGGTCGGCCGAACAAGGAGCCGCACATGGGTGATGCCTCGATCGCGAAGGACGCCGCCGACACCAAGGGCCGCTACGTCGAGGCCAATGGCGCCGAGCTCTACTACGAGGAGCGCGGGACGGGGGCGCCGCTCGTCCTGATCCACGGCGGACTCGTGTCGAGCGCGATGTGGGAATCGCTGTTGCCGGAGCTCATCCACGAGTTCCGCGTGATCACGCCGGACAACCGCGGCCATGGCCGCTCCACCAACCCGAGTGGGCGACTCTCGTACGCGCAGATGGCGGACGATGTAGCGGCGTTCATCGCGGCGCTCGGCCTGGATCGCCCCGTCGTGTGCGGCTACAGCGACGGCGGCCTGGTGACGCTGAGCCTTGGCGTGCGCCACGCCGACGCCGCCGGCGCGCTCATCGTCGGTGCCGCTCATCCCTACTTCGAGCGCAGCGTCCGCGAGTACACCCGGGCCTTCCTCGGGGCCGACGACGACGGCACGCCAGACCTGGCGCACGTCGAAGCCAACTTCGGCGACCAAGCGGGAGTCGTCAAGTCATGGCACGTCGGCGGCGAGGCGCAGTGGCGCGCGCTCGTGCAGCAGACGGCGCCGATATGGCTCGACTACGAGGGACCCACAGCCGACGAGGTCCGCACGATCGACGTGCCGACCTTGGTCCTCGTCGGCGACCGTGACGAGGAGTGGGGAAGGCTCGACCTGATGGTGTCGCTCTACCGCGCGCTGCCCCGCGGCGAGCTCGGCGTCTGCCCGTGCGCCGACCATGCCTCGCCGCTGAGGCGCCCCTTGTTGGGGTCCATGATCGGGGACTTCGCGCGCCGGCACGCAGCCACCTGATGGCAGCGACTCGCCCCGCCGTCTACGCCGCCGCGCGCCGCTCCACGAGACCGGCGACCGACAGCCGCCGGGCGCACTTGCGCGCGATGTTCTCCTGCGTGGCGACGGGGACCGCGTCGCCCCAGGCCGAGACGGCCTCCTCGGCCCGCCCGATCAGGTCCTCGACCAACTCCTGGGAGGGTTGCGCCTCGATCAGGCACCGCAGGCCGAACCCGATGTGCCAGCGCTCGTCGAGCTCCACGCGACGTACCCCCTCGCGGACCCCGGGCAGCGCACCGTCGGCCAGGTCGTCGAGCAGTGCGCGTTGCCCGGCGTCGAAGACGATTCCCTCCAGCAGCATGTGGTAGAGGCCCACGCCCTCCCCCAGCCCGCTGCGGCCCGCCGCGAGCTCGGCGGCCATCGCGGGCAGGCGCTCCTCGAAGAGCTCGAGCACCGCGGGCGGAGCGTGGACCCGGGCCGCGGCGCGCCGCTCGGCTGGGGTCTCGCCGCGCAGCCGAAGCACCTCGGCAGCGATGCGGTCGAAGAGCAGCGTATGGCGCACCTCGTCGCGGCGCTGCAGGTAGAAGACCCAGGCCATCAACGTCTCCGCGGAGGACATCCGGCTCTCCCTGGCCACACCCGCGAACGGCTCCAGATGCTCGGAGACGGCGTCCTCGCCCACGCGGAAGCCGGCGAGCAGCGCGGTGAGGCGGCGGCGACGCTCCTCGGGGAGCTGCGGCCACGCGCGCGCGTCAGCCGTGAGGTCGATCGCCGCGGCATCCCACTGCAGGCGGGCCACGATCGAGGCGAAGAAGCTGGGCCAGAAGCTGCGCCTTGCGAGCATGCGTGCGCACAGATGATGGCCGACGGCCGCTGTGACGACGACGCGCCCGCCCGATCTGGCGCGGCCGCCGTCTGGTGCCGCTCCCGGCGTCGACCATAGAATGGCTTCCTTCCATCGGGCAGACGCGCCGCAAGCGGAGACGGGGTCTGCGCTCAACGCCGGCGGTCGACACACCCCGGCCTCTCCGCTGGACGTGCTTGCTCATCTCCACGTCGTGGCTCCGGGGGGTTGCCATGAACGAGACGCGCACGGCCGAGGAGTTGCAGGCCCACGAGTTGCCGGACGTCAATCCGGACTGGGCGGCACGGGCCGGGATCCTGGACCGACAGAACGGGGCGACGCTCGGTCGAATCCTCGGGAGGGGAAGCGTCGGCCACGCCCAGCCGGCCCCCGGCGGCCGGATGCGCGCCACAGTCAGGATCCCGCCCGACGAGCTGATCTGGGAGCCCGGGATCCTCGTGATGCCGCACGGCGGCGAGCTCGAGCTCGAGCTCGTCAACGATGACCTGAACACGCACTGCGCGGTCCTGCCGAGCAACGGCGACTACCAGTTCATCTGGCTGGTGAACCACTCCCGCGGGACGGCCATCCTCGACCTCGACGGCCCGGGGTACTACTGGTACGGCTCCCGTACCGGCAACGACGAGGGCCGCGGCCTGACCGCCGCGATCGTCGTGCAAGGGGACACGCCGCCGGAGGCGCGCCTCGACCGTCCGCCCCAGCCGCGCCCGTAGCTCGACGGCCGGCTCGAACCACGACCGCGGAAGGGAGCACTTATGGCAACTGAGTACGTAGATGCAGGACAGGCCGTCGGCAACTCCACCCTCAGCGGCATCGTCGGCAGTGCGCCGCCGGTGGCTCAGGGCGTCACCTACGACCGCATCCTCAACGCACGCGAGGAACCGCAGAACTGGCTCACCTACTACGGCGCCTACGACGGGCAGCGCTACAGCCCGCTGGACCAGATCAACAAGGGCAACGTCAAGCAGCTCGCTCCCGCGTGGGTCTTCCAGTGCGGCTCGGTGGGCCTGCATTCGGGCAAGTCGACCTACTCGTTCGAGGCCTCCCCGCTCGTCGTGGACGGCATCATGTTCGTCTCCGGGTGGGACGGCTGGGTCTGGGCCCTCGACGCGGCGACGGGAGCGCTTCTGTGGCAGTACCGGCACGCGATCCCGTACGACGTGTCGCTCTGCTGCGGCAACGTCAACCGCGGCGTCGCCGTGGCGGAGGGGAAGGTCTTCGTCGCGACCCTCAACGCCCACATCATCGCGCTCGACGCCGAGACCGGGAAGAAGGTCTGGGACCAGACCTACGGCGATGTGCGGGCCGGCGAGAGCGCCACGGTCGCTCCCCTTGTCGTCAAGGACATGGTCATCGTCGGGAGCTCCGGCGGGGAGTTCGGTGTGCGCGGCCACGTCGACGCGTTCAAGCGCGAGACCGGAGAGCGTGTCTGGCGGACGTACATGGTGCCCAAGCCCGGGGAGCCCGGTTCGGAGACCTGGCCCTCCGACGGTGAGGCCTGGGCCCGCGGCGGCGCGAACTGCTGGGTCACGTCCACCTTCGATCCGGACCTGAACCTCCTGTACTTCGGGACCGGCAACCCGTGTCCCGACTTCGACGGGGGCGTGCGCGAGGGCGACAACCTGTTCACCGACTCCGGTGTCGCCGTCGACGCCGACACCGGCGAGATCCGCGCGCACTTCCAGTACACCCCGCACGACGTCTGGGATTACGACTCCACGATGGAGCACATCCTGTTCGACCTCGACGGGCAGAAGCTCGCCGCGCACTTCGACAAGAACGGGTTCCTCTACATCCTCGATCGCACGAACATGGAGCCGGTCCGGGTGGCTCCGTTCGTCGACCGCATCGACTGGGGCGAGGTCGACGCCAAGGGCAACGTGACGCCGAAGGTGTTCCCCGACAAGGAAGGCGATCCGGTCCACTTCTGGCCCGGCCCGGCCGGCGCCAAGGAGTGGACGCACGCGGCGTACAACCCCAACACCGAGCTCCTCTACGCCCCCGTGCAGGACGTCGGGGCGACGGCGACGCGGCGGCGCAGGGAGTTCAAGGAGAGCATCCCTTACTGGGGAGCGGGTGTCGCCGTGGATCTCGAGGACATGGCGGGGTCCGTGAGCGCCTTCGACCCGCGCACCGGAGAGGAGAGGTGGCGCTGGCGCAACGACGTCCCGATGTGCTCGTCGGTGCTGACCACCGGAGGCGACCTGGTGTTCGCGGGTGAGCCCACCGGGGAGCTCAACGCCTTGGACGCCAGCAGTGGCGACCTGCTGTGGCAGTTCCAGTGCGGGAGCGGTCACCACTCGAGCCCGTCGACGTACAGCGTCAACGGCAGGCAGTACATCGCGGTGCCGACCGGGTGGGGCGCCTGGACCGAGGGGTTCCTGCCGGGGATGCTCGGCGCGGGCCAGGGAAGCGCGCTGTTCGCGTTCGCGCTGCCGGAGTGACCGCATGACGTGACCCGCCCCACGCCGGGGGGCGTGGGGCGGGTCCTCCACGGGTGAGGCACGGGGGCCGAGCGATGATCGGTGAGCTACTTGTCCTTGGATTCACCCTGAGCCTGGACAACTTCAGGACGTCCATCCTGCTCGGAGGTCTTCGTCTCAGCGGCAGGCATTCCGCACAGGTCGCCTTGATGTTCGGCTTCTGGGACTTCGTCGCGCCCTTGGTGGGACTGCTGCTCGGCGCCTATCTGGCCGCGAAGATCGCCTCGACGCCGGAGTACATCGGTGCGATCGTGCTCGGCGCGTACGGCCTGTACCTCGTCGTCCAGGCGAGGCGAACGCCCACGCCGGACCAGCTCGACCAGCGCTGGATCCTGTTCGGCCTTCCGTTGCCGCTGAGCATCGACAACGTCGTAGCGGGCACGAGCCTGGGCCTGCTCGGGTTCTCGCCCTGGCTGGCGCCGCCCGTCTTCGGAACCATCACCGCCGTGGTGTCGTTCATCGGCCTGCAGCTCGGGCGAGCGGCAGCCGGGCTCATCCGCGTCCGCGCCGATCTGCTGACCGGCGTCGCTCTGATCGTCATGGCCCTCGCTCTCGGGCTTGGGCTGGGAGACGTGTAGAGAGGCGCGCGGCGAGCTCGACGAGCATGCGCACCCCGTAGCCGGTGGCCCCGCGACCGATCGCGTCGCCGCGATCGTCGTCGATCAGGGCGGGCCCGAGCATGTCGACGTGCGCCCACGGGCCCTCGCCCGCGAAGCGCTCGAGGAATGTCGCGGCGGTGATCGGATAGCCGAACGGCCTGCCCGAGGTGTTGCGCAGATCGGCGACCCTCGACTCGAGCAGGCGGCGGTAGCGCGGATGCAGCGGCCAGGGCCATGCCAGGTCCCCGGTCGCGTTGCCCGCGTCGACGACCTCGGCGCGCCAGGGGTCGTCATTGGCGAAGACGCCGCCGTAGAGGTCGCCCATCCCCGCTCTCATGGCGCCGGTGAGCGTCGCGAGGTCCACGACGTGCGTCGCGCCGTCGCGGCGCGCGTACCAGAGTGCGTCCGCGAGGATCAGCCGACCTTCCGCGTCCGGGTTGGTCACCTCGACCGTCAGGCCGGACGCCGTCGCGATCACGTCGGACGGGCGGATCGCCCCAGCGCCGAGCATGTTCTCGCACGCCGGGAGGAGGCCGAGGACGGACAGCGGCACGTCCAGCTCGGCGATCGCGCCGAGCGCCGCCAGCACCGCCGCGCCGCCGGCCATGTCGCCCTTCTGGCGCACGATGTCCGACTGCGGCTTGAGGAAGTAGCCGCCGGAGTCGAAGGTGACGCTCTTGCCGACGAGCGCGAGCCGCGGCGCGGCCGGCGCGTTCGGCGGCTCGTGGCGCAGCACGATCAGCGCGGGCTCCGCGGTGCTCGAACCGCCAACGGCAGCGAGCGCAGGCAGCCCGGCAGCGTCCGGGTCGAGCGCCTGGACCCGCACACCCGACATCGCCGCCGCCCGCTGGGCGAGCGCGGCGGGCGTGACGACGTTCGGCGGAGCGTCGACGAGCTCGCGCGCGACGTTCGTCCAGCGAGCGATGGTCGCGGCGCGGGCCGCTGCCGGGCGCAGCTCGTCGCGAGCGCCGCACACGATGAAGCGGTCCGCGCTGGGCACCGGCTCCGCGCTCCTCCAACGGCCGGGGTCGTAGCTGCCGAGCGTCGCGCCCTCGACGAGCGCGCGGATCTGGTCGTCGGCGTCGATCGCCAGCGACTCGTCGAGCGCCCAGGCGACCGCGCCCCCGCCGCGCTGCGCCCGGACCGCGCGCGCCGCGGCGGTCCGCAGCCCGTCGGGGCCGTGCTCGTCGAGCGAGATCGCGACGACCCGTCGGGCGGCGACCTCGTCGCCGACATAGACGACCGCGAGCGGGTCCGCGTCCGCGGCGGCACGCGCCAACCGTCCGTCGAGGAGTCCGTCGAGCTCGGGCAGGCGGGCACCGGCGGCGGCGACGGCGAGAACGTCGGCCTCGACTCCGGCCGGTTCCTCGGACGTGAGCTCGATCCTCATCGCGGATGCGCCAGCTGGGCCCTCGTGGTGTGCGCCGGACGGTCGGCGGGGTTAGCATCTTCCGCCGTAGGTGCCTCGGCAGGCCACCAGGGGGGTTGTATGAAGTGGACGAAGCCTGAGTTCGAGGTCCTCGAGCTCTGCTCGGAGGTCACCTCCTACTTCTACCATCGCTAGCGCCTCGCGTCGCGGGCCTCGAGCTCGTGCGCGTCCGCGTTCTCGGTTCAGCGGCCGGTGGAGGTTTCCCGCAGTGGAATTGCCATTGCGGGAGCTGTGAGGCTGCGCGCGCCGGCACCGCCCGCGCGCGCACCCAATCCTCGATCGCGGTCCGCGGAGACGGTGGTCCCTGGTTCTTGGCGAACGCCTCGCCGGACCTGCGCCAGCAGATCGAGTCGCTGGCGAACGCGACTGCCAACGGGATCCGCGCCGCCCCGATCGCCGGCGTCCTGTTGACCGATGCGGAGATCGACCACACGGCGGGGCTGCTGCTCCTGCGGGAGTCGTCCACACCGATCCGGGTGTTCGGCGGCGACGGGGTCCGGCGAGCGCTGGCCAGTGACTATCCGGTGCTGCCGATCCTCGGCCGCTACTGCAGCGTCGATTGGCGCTCGCTCGAGCCGGGACGCACCTTGGCGCTCGAAGGCTCCTCGCTCGAGGTGGAGGCGTTCTCGGTGGGAGGCGACGCGCCCCGGTACATGGGCGCGAGCGCGCAGGTGGAGGCCAGCGGGCTCGTCTTTCGCGACCGCGCCTCCGGCGGCGTGCTGGCGTACGTCCCGGGGCTCGCGCGGCTCGACGACGAGATCCGCGAGCGGCTCGGCTCGAGCGACGCGGTGCTCGTCGACGGGACGTTCTGGCGCGACGACGAGCTCATCGATCTCGGCATCTCGCCGCGTACGGCACGTGACATGGGCCATGTGCCGCTCTCGGGCGCCGGCGGGACGCTGGAGGCGCTCGCGAGCCTGACCCGGCCGCGCAAGATCCTCGTGCACGTCAACAACACCAACCCGATCCTGATCGAGGACTCGCTCGAGCGCGCGGCCGTGCACGGAGCGGGCATCGAGGTCGCCTACGACGGCTTGGAGGTCGAGCTGTGATCGTGGCGCCCGCGGCGCGTGCGGACGACTGGACGGCCGACGAGCTCGTGGCGCAGCTGCGCGCGCAGGGCGCTCGCTACCACGACCTCCATCCCTTCCACCGCCGCATGGACGCCGGCGAGCTGACGCGCGAGGAGCTTCAGCGCTGGGTCGCCAACCGCTTCTACTACCAGCGCTGCATCCCGATCAAGGACGCCGCCATCGTCTCCAACTGCCGCGAGATCGAGGTCCGGCGCATCTGGGTCCGGCGGATCCTCGACCACGACGGCACGTCGGAGGGGACGGGCGGGATCGAGTCGTGGCTGCGACTCGGCGAGGCGCTGGGCGTCGCGCGCGAAGAGCTCCAGTCCGAGCGGCGCGTGCTGCCGCCGGTGCGTTACGCGGTCGACGCCTACGTGAACTTCGCGCGCCAGCGCCCGTGGATCGAGGCGGTCGCGGCGTCGCTCACAGAGCTCTTCGGTCCGGAGGCCATCCGCGTACGCCTCGCGGCACTCGAGCAGCACTACCCCTGGATCGATCCTGCCGCGCTGGAGTACTTCCGCGCACGCCTCGTGCAGGCGCCACGCGATGCGCAGGGCGCCCTTGGACTGGTGATCCAGCATTGCCGGACGCGCGATCACCAGGAGCGCGCCGTCGCCGCGCTCGCGTTCAAGACCGAGATGCTGTGGGCGCAGCTGGACGCGATCGAGCGCGGCACCACACAGCCGGAGGGCGGGACGTGAACCGCCCGCGGCTCGTCGACGGCGCGCGCCTGCAATACGACGACGTCCGCGACGAGCACCTGCTCCTGATCCCCGAGGGAGCGGTGCGGCTCAACGAGACGGCCGTCCACGTGCTGGAGCTGTGCGACGGTCGACGCTCGCTCGACGACATCTCCGCGACCCTGTCGGCTCGCTATGACGGCGCGGACGTGGCCGGTGACGTTCGCGAGCTGCTGGAGCGCCTCGGCGAGCGCGGGCTGGTGCTCGATGCAGCCTCCTAAGCCCTACACGCTGGTGGCGGAGCTCTCCTATCGGTGCCCGCTGCACTGCCCGTACTGCTCCAATCCGGTCGACATCGGCGGCGACCGCTACCGCGACGAGCTCGAGACGGAGGACTGGACGCGCACGTTTCGGGAGGCCCGCGAGCTCGGCGTCGTGCAGCTGGCGCTGACCGGCGGCGAGCCCATGCTGCGGCGCGATCTCGACGAGCTGGTCGCCGCGGCCCGCGCCCTGGGCTTGTACTCGACGCTCGTGACGGCCGGCACGCTCCTGACACGAAAGCGCGCGGAGCGCCTCAAGGCGGCTGGGCTCGACCACGTCCAGGTCTCCATCCAGAGTCCCGATCCGGAAGAGAACGACCGCATCGCAGGCAACCGGTCCTTCGAGAAGAAGATCGCGGCGGCCCGTGCCACGCGCGCGCTCGGGCTCCCGCTGACCATCAACTGCGTCCTGCACCGCCAGAACCTCGACCGGCTCGAGGAGATTCTCGCGCTCGCCGAGGAGCTCGACGCGCAGCGGCTCGAGCTCGCGAACACGCAGTACTACGGCTGGGCCGTCGTCAACCAGCGGGCGCTCCTCCCGACACGCGCGCAGCTCGCGCGCGGCGAGGAGGCGGTCAAGCGGTTCCGCGCGCGCGTTGGCCCCAGGATCACCGTGCTCTGGGTGCTCCCTGATCTCTACGAGGAGCTCCCGAAGCCGTGCATGGGCGGTTGGGGCAGGACCGTGATCGTCGTCGCGCCGAACGGCGAGGCGCTGCCGTGTCAGGCGGCGTCCACGATTGCAGAGCTCGAGCTTCCCAACGTGTGCGAGCGGTCGCTCGACTGGATCTGGCGCGAGGCGGACGCGTTCACGCGTTTCCGCGGAACGGGATGGATGCAGGAGCCGTGTCGGTCGTGTCCGCTCGGTCGCCAGGAGGAGGACTGGGGCGGCTGTCGCTGTCAGGCCCTGCGCCTGGCCGGCGACGCCGCGGCCACCGATCCCGTCTGCCGGTTCTCGCCGCATCACGGCGCGGTCATCGCCGCCCGGGCGTCCGCGTCGACCGACGAGCTCATCCCCCGGACGATGCGGCGACCAGCGCGTGTCTGAAAACCGCCACTGGGGGGTTGGCCGTACCTCGCGAGTACGGGCAACTCGCGCGTGGGTAGGCGTGGCAGCCGGATTGCAGCCGGTCGAGGTGGTACGCAGGCTTGGAGCACACCCTTGACCGCCGTGATGCGAGGTACGGGACGTGACCGAGCCTGAATTCGGAGCTGGCACCGACGAGCCGATCATCGAGCGTCGGGCGGCCCACGAACGACTGTCGACGGGCGCGCTTGCGCGGTGGGCGCGGGCGTGCGCGACGCACCCGTGGCGCGTCGTGCTCGGCTGGATCGGGATCGTCGCGATCCTCATCGTCCTCGTCGGCGCGATCGGCGGCTCGCTGCGCGACGAGTTCGAGATCCCGGGCTCCGACACCCAGAAGGCGACCGACCTGATCGAGTCGAAGTTCGCCTCCGAGCAGGGCGCGGTCCTGAACGTCGTCTTCGCGGTGCCCGCGGGCCAGCGGCTCGACACACCGGAGCGCAAAGCGGCGATCGAGAAGGCGATCGCTCAGCTCAAGACGCAGCAGTTCAAGCCCACGAAGGACAAGGCGGGCATCGAGAGCGTCGGCGATCCGTTCAGCGAGGACACCTTCTCCAAGAACGGTCGCATCGCCTACGCCGAGGCGCAGTTCAACGAGACGATCGAGGACGCCGATCGCGACGAGGTCGTCGCCGTGGAGGACGCGGTCCGCCAGACCGTCGCGCCGGCGGGCGTAAGGGTCGAGTACAACGGCGAGGCGGAGTTCCCGCCGATCGAGCAGGGAACGTCGGAGTCGCTCGGGCTGCTCGCCGCGATCATCGTGCTCCTGATCGTGTTCCGCACGTTCACGGCGATGCTCGTCCCGATCGCCCTGGCGATCAGCGCGCTGGTGACCGCGTTCCTGCTGCTGTTCATCCTTGCCGGTCTGACCGACATCAACACGGTCACGCCGATCCTCGTGTCGATGATCGGCTTGGGCGTCGGCATCGACTACTCGCTCTTCATCGTCACGCGCTTCAGACAGTTCCTGCACGAGGGGCTGTCGCCACGCGACGCGGCCGCCGAGGCCGGCGCGTCCGCCGGGCGCGCCGTCCTCTTCGCCGGACTCACGGTCGCGATCTCGGTCACGGGACTGGCGTTCATCGGCCTCGACTTCGTCACCAAGCTCGGCATCGGCAGCGCCCTCGGCGTCCTGACCACGGTCCTCATCGCGAACTCGCTGCTGCCGGCCGCGCTCGCGCTGCTCGGCCACAAGATCGACCGGCTCAAGGTGCCGTTCATGCGTCAGGTCGACGACTCGGAGGCTGCACGCGAGCGGACGCTGGTCGCACGCTGGGGCCGGTTCGTGACCGCCAACGCGCGCTTCGTGTTCCCGGTCGTCGTCGTGCTGATCCTGGCCCTCGCATCGACGTCGCTGCTGGTGCGCCTCGGCGCCGCCGACCAGGGCACGCAGCCCAAGGAGCAGACCAGCCGCCGCGCCTACGACCTGCTGGCCGAGGGCTTCGGGCCCGGCTTCAACGGTCCCATCCCGATCGTCGTCGACATCAACGGGGACCAGCAGGCTCCGCAGAAGGTGCACGATCGAGTGGTCGGCCTCCCGGATGTCGCGTCGGTGGGCGAGCCACAGCTCAACGACGAGAAGACCGTCGCGATCGTGTTCGTGACCCCGAAGTCCGCGCCGCAGGACGAGGCGACTGACGAGCTCGTGGACCGGTTGCGGTCCGACGCCGTTCCAGCGGCCACCGCCGGCGGCAACGCGATCGCGTACGTCTCCGGTCAGACGGCGGCCTTCAAGGACATCGCCGATCGGATCATGTCCCGCCTGCCGATCTTCCTGCTCTACATCATCGGCGTGACGCTCATCGTCCTGGCGATGGCGTTCCGGTCGATCGTGGTCTCCGCGACGGCCGCGATCACGACCATCCTGTCCGCCTTCGTCGGCTTCGGCGTGCTCACGCTGGTGGTCCAGGAGGGCCACCTGCTCGGGTTGACCGGACTCGACCGAACCGGGCCGATCGAGACCTTCGTGCCGCCGATCGCCTTCGCGATCCTCTTCGGGCTGTCGATGGACTACATGGTCTTCCTGATGAGCCGCATCCGGGAGGAGCACGTCCACGGTCTGGAGACGCGCGAGGCGGTGGAGCACGGCATCGCCGCGATCGGGCGCGTGATCGTCGCCGCGGCGGTGATCATGGGCACGGTCTTCGCCGCCTTCATCCTGAGCGCCGATCGCATCCCGAAGGAGTTCGGGCTGCTGCTCGCGGTCGCGATCCTCACCGACGCGCTGATCGTGCGGATGACGCTCGTGCCGGCGTGGCTGACCTTGCTGCGCGAGAGGTCGTGGTGGATCCCGAGGTGGCTCGACCGCGCGCTTCCGGACATCACGATCGAGCCGCCCCACGAGCGCCCGCAGCCGGCGCCACCGCCGGCCGAGGTGCCCAGCCGGGCCTAGTGGCCCATGCGCTCGAGCGCCTCGAGCTCGGTGGCGAAGACGTTCTCCCACCTCGATCGCTCCGCCAGCGCGGCCGCCACCGCCGGCTCGTCGGGCTTCGCGAGCGTGCGCTCGATCGTGCGCACGAGGTCGGGAACGTCCGTCGCCACGAAGGTGTCGATCAGCCCGTCGGCCGAGGCGACCGCCGGGGTCGAGTCGCAGGCCACGACGCGGGCGCCGCTGGCCGCCGCCTCGAAGACGACGAGCCCGAACGTCTCGTGCGGTCCCGGGTCGACGACGCAGGCCGCCTCGCGGTAGAGCTGGGCCAGGGCATCGCGATCGCGCACGAACGGGTGCAGGCGGACGGACCCGTCCCGAGCCTCGCGGCGCGCCAGCGCGTGCCGTTCCGGGCCGTCGCCGACCAGGACGACCGTGCGCCGCGGACGAAGTCGCGCGGCGGCGGCGATGAGGTCGTCGATCCGCTTCTCGCGTGACAGCCGGCCCACGTAGAGGAGGTGCTCGGCACGCTCGGTGGGCCGAGGCACGAACGCGCGGTGCAGGCCGAAGCGAAGGCGGATCGTCGCCTCCCGTCCCGTGTCGGGCTCCGGGTCGACCGCCGACATCACCGCGTCGACCGGCTCGTACGCCCTCCGGTAGACGGCCCGCAGGAGCGGCAGGTAGAGCGCGTCGGGTCCCGGCAGCGCCGCCGCGTTGAGCGCGGGCGACGCGTGGTGCACGGCGACCACGCGGGCGCCGAGCGCGTGCGCGGCGCGCGTCACGCCGTGCGGGCGCCAGAACGGATCGTGCAGCAGCACGTAGTCAGGCCGCAGCATGCGCAGCGTGTCCTTGAGCGCACCGACGCCGAGCGGCACGCGATAGCCGTTGGAGGTGTGGAAGCCCAGGGACCGGACCTCGTGGCGCCCGCCGCCGTGGCTCTCGCGGCGGCCCGGAACGATCGAATGGTGCTCGAAGGCTCCGCTCGACGCCGCGAAGGACGCCTTCTCGTCGAGATAGGTGCGGATCCCTCCGCTTCGCTCGCCGTAGAACAGCGCGACGTCGACGACGACCGGGCGCCGTGGCCTGCCCATCAGCCGGCCTGCAGCAGGGACCCGATGATGTCGGCGACGCGCCGGCTGAAGAAGAAGTGTCCCGCCCGCGACTCGAGGTGGACGGCGCAGGCCGGCAACGCCGCCGCCAGACGCAGCGCGTGCGCGACGGGGACGAGCCGGTCGCGGCTTCCGTGCCACAGCACGACCGGCACCTGCACGTCGGCGGGCGCGAACCCCCAGGGGCGGCGGCAGACCTCGATGTCCTCCATCATGTTCCGGGGTCCGGTCACGGCCCGCGCGCCCAGCAGGCGAACGAAGGCCTCGAAGGCGAGCGGCCCGGCGACGGGCACCCGGAAGCTCGTCGCCGTGACCCGATACCGGAGCGACTCGTACGGCGCCAGCGGGCTCGCCGCGGCGACGGCGACCACCCGATCGGGCAACGCCCAGCCGCACGCCAGCGCGAACGGGGCGCCGGCGGAGACGCCGATCACCGCGAACCGCGCAAGGCCGAGCGCGTCGGCGAGGTCCTCCACGTCGGCGCCGTAATCCGCGACGGTCCGGTCCGGGCAGGGATCCGAACGTGCGAAGCCGGGCCTGTCCACGGCCAGGCAGCGGATCCCGAGCGACGCCACCACGGCGTCGAGCTCCGGGGTGCGCCATCGCGGCGAGCCGAGGGCGCCGTGCATGAAGACGACCGGGAAGCCGTCCGGGCTTCCGATCGTCCGAAACGACACGCGACGCCCATCGCGGAGGCGCACGACGTCGGGTTCGCTGGTGAGCGTGGCAGCGAGCACGAAATACCTGCAGAGAGGCTACGTTCGCGATCGTCAGGGGATGTCACGGATCGGTGATCCGGTCAGGAGCCGGTCGACCGCCGACGCGAACTCGCGCGTGTGCTCGACCTGCGGCACGTGCCCCGCTCCGGGGATGATCTCGATCGCCGCGTCCGGGACGAGCGAGCGCAGCGCTCGCAGGCAGCTGATCGGCACCACACGATCCCGATCGCCCCACACGAAGGCGACCGGCACGGTCAGGTTCGCCAGCCGAGGACGCAGATCGGCTGCGGCGACGGCCTCGATCGCCGCGCCGATGCGTGTCGAGTCTGCCGACCCCCGCAGCATCCGCCGAACCTCCTCGGGCGGGAGTCGCGCCGCGTCGGCGACCACGCCGAGCAGCAGCACGCGCCGCGCGGTGGCAGAGCCGGCGAGCGGAGGGCCGACCCGCCTGCGCGCGCCGATGATCGCCGAGCCGGCGACGCTCGCCAGCGTCGGGAGCGGGGCCCGTCGCGGGGCGAGCCCGGCGGGCGCGACGAGGATGAGTCGCCGTACGAGCTCGGGCCGGCGCGCCGCGAGCACGAGCGCCACAGCCCCGCCAAGCGAGTGGCCCACGAGATCGAAGGGCACCGGAACCTCGCTCTCGAGGTGACGCGCCAGCCGCGCGGCGACGCCGTCGAGATCGAAGCCGCGCCCGCCGGGCGGCGAGGCGCCGAAGCCGGGCAGGTCGGGAGCGGCGACGAGCCGATGCTCGGCGAGCAGCGGCGTGACGCGGCGCCAGATCGCCCGGTTGGCGCCAACGCCGTGGATCAGGACGAGTGACGGCCCGGTCCCCTCCACGTCGATCGCGATCACGACATGAGCCTACGACCGGATAACTCCTGCGTAACGGCATGACGGAGCGATGGCCTCACCATGGCGGGGCGTGAGCGCGGCGACCCGTGGGCTTGACGATGACCGCATCCGAGCGCTGCGCTCCCGCGCGCTCGGCGTCCTGTCGTCGAACTGGCGCGAGGGCGTCGCGCCCGACGGGCTGGAGTACGCCTACACCTGTCCCTCACCGCCCAAGTACCGGCACCAGTGGTACTGGGACTCGTGCTTCCAGGCGATCGTCTGGCGCCACTTCGATCCGGGGCGCGCGCGCGATGAGCTGCGCACGCTGCTGCGCTCGGGACGGCTGGACGGGTTCATCCCCCACACCGCGTTCTGGCAGGACACGGCGGGCTGGCGACGCGCGCCGTTCTACGCCACGCACTCCTGGCGCGGCGATCGCGGCACCGCGCACATCCAGACGCCGATGCTGGCGCTCGCCTGGGAGGCGGTCGCCGAGGCGTCCCCCGACGACCCCGGGTTCGCGACCGAGGCGCTCGACGCGCTGCGCATGCACTACGACTGGCTCGACCGGCACCGCGACCCGGACGGCGACGGGCTCATCTCGATCATCCACCCCGACGAGTCCGGCCTGGACGACTCGCCGAAGTACGACGAGGTCTTCGGATGGATGAGCCACTACCTCCCCGGCTACTTCTGGCTGGTCGAGCGCTCGCGGCGACTGGGCTATGACTCGCGCGCGATCATCGAGCGCTATGACGAGCACGTCGAGGACGTGATGGTCAATACGCTCTACGCGTTGTCGCTGCGATCACTGGCGCGCCTGAGCGGTCAGCCCGAGTACGCGGCCCGTGCCGAACGCACCGAGCAGGCGCTGCTCGAGCGCTGCTGGGACGAGCGGGCGGGGCTGTTCTGGGATCTCGCCGGACGTGACCATCGCCCGCTGCGCACGTCGACCTGGTCCTCGCTCGCCCCCCTGGCGCTGCCATCGCTTCCCAGCGACATCGCGCACCGGCTGATCGATCAGCAGCTGCTCGATCCCCGCCGCTACAGCGCACCCTCGGGAATCCCCTCGGTGTCCATGGAGGAACGGTCCTTCCGGGCCGGCTGGCACCTGTTTCGCTGCTGGCGAGGGCCCGCCTGGGTCTCGACGGCATGGCTGCTGCTGCCCGCGATGCGTCGCGCCGGCTACGACACGCACGCCGATCGCATCCTCAGGCGGCACGTCGAACTGGTCGAGCAGCACGGCTTCCGCGAGTACTACAACCCGCTCAACGGCGAGGGGCTCGGCGCCCGGCACTTCGGCTGGTCGACGCTCCTCGTGGACCTGCTGCCAAAGCCGGAATCCGGGGAGGAGCTACCGCCCGACGAGCTGCCGGCGGAGCCGACGCTGCTCGGGGAGACGTGGGCGATGGGCCGGGAGGCCGCCGCGGCGGTCCGGCAGGCGGTGCGCAGGCCGCGCCTCCGGGCATGACGCTCCCGTCGATCGCAGCCGTTCAGCTGGAGGGGCTCTTGTGCAGGAGGAAGAAGCGGAGCATCTCGGCGGAGGCGTCGGGACCCCGCGGGTCCGTGTACGAGCCGGCCGCGCTGCCGCCGAACCAGGTGTGGCCGCCGCCCTGGACGATCCAGGACTCGGCGACCGGCGTGCCGTTGGAGTCCGTATGCACGGTGCGCCGATAGGGACGGCTCCCATCGGCGCCGTTGGCCGCCGGCCGCCCCCGGCCGGCCACGTCGCCGACCGCGAGCCGAGCCGCGATGAGCTTGTCCGCGTTCACCGGCGCGACGATCGTGTCCTGGTCGCCGTGGAAGACGATGAGCGGCACGGCGCTGGTCGCCGTCGGCGTGCCGCCCGTCCGCATGGCCGCGAAGGCCGACCCGACGTCGTGGGCCGCGCCATAGGCGATGCCCGAGTGCACGCCGACCGCTGCGAACAGCTCCGGGTAGGTCGCGGCCATGACCGCTGCCATCGCGCCGCCGGCTGACATCCCGGCGACGTAGACGCGCCTCGGGTCGACGGCGAGCTCGCGCATGACCCGTCGAGTGATGCCGGCGATGATGGCCGGCTCACCCGCGCCCGCTCGCTGGTCGGACCCCGAGAACCAGTTCCAGTAGCCGCCCTGGTTGGCGGTCCGGGACTGCTCGGGATAGGCCACCAGGAACGTGTGCTGCTCGGCGAGGCCGTTCATGCGGGTGCCGGCCGCGAAGTCGCGCGCGTCCTGCTTGCCGCCGTGGAGCATGACGACGAGCGCAACCGGCTCGCCCGCGTAGCCGGAGGGGATGTAGAGGTCATAGGTGCGCGTCCCGGCCGCCTCCGTGTGCGTCAGATGACGGAGGTCCCCGGGCATGACGGCGGGGGCGGGCGCCGCCGCGGCGGCGCGAGACGACCATGCGCCGGGCCGGCCTTGCCGGCCGAGCGGGAGCGGGCCGTCGACGCTCCTCAATCGCCGCTGCAGAACCGCGGTCGCTTCCGCAAGGCTCCCGGACTGCGTGAGGCGCAGCGCATCGGCCATCGTGGCGTTCAGGTCGGTGCTCATGCTGTGTCCTTTCTGAACGGCAGACGTTCAGGTCGTGCGCGACGCAAGCGCCGCCTTGACTGCGCGGGGCGCCCGGAAGGCCCCCAGGACCTCCACCGAGGCGATCGTCGCAACGGCAAGCTCGGGCGAGACGTCGTCGGCGATGGTGGCCAGCCCCAGCACGCCGAGCTCCACCATCTGGTTCGCGTCACGCAGCTCCTCGAGGTCGCGGCGACTCAGGTGCTCGCTGCCGAGCGTCAGCTTGCGTCGGGCGACCGTCGTGTCGAGCGCGCTCGCCCTGTGCTCGAGCTGGCGGCGGATGGCCGTGCGGATGAAGTCGGTGCGATTGGCGAAGAAGCCCTCGCTGACGAGCAGGTCGATCTGGCCCAGGTCGACCAGCCCGAGGTTGATCGTGATCTTCTCGCTCTTGTCGGCCTCGATCGCCATCTTGAGACCATCCTAGCACCATCCCCGGGGATGGTGTTCCAGCCCCGCCATCAAGAACCTCCCTCTCTTAGGAGGTCGGGCGCGCGGGCCGCAGGGGTCCCTCAAAAGCGCGCTAGCCGGTGGCTGGCGATCCTTGCTAGCCACGTGCCAGCGCCTTCCGAAGGGGTCTGGCGGCGGCGCGACGAGCTGACCGCGCCGGACCAACCGCGACATGCCCAGGAGCCCTTCGTGAGCGTTCGCACCGGGCGAACCTCACGCGGTTCTACGCGACGCTGCACGTCCGGATCGACGTGAAGGATCCTCTCTCACCATCCCGCGACATCGCGGCTACGGACGTGAAGCGAGGACTCACTACGCCGCTTCTCGGTGGGTGATAGGACCGGTTTGAGTGTTGTTCTCGGTCGTACCGCGGCAGCCCCGAACACGATCACGGCAGTTACGGCAAGACCGCCACCGGACAGCATCGTCGGCGCCAAGGTCCACGAGGAGGACCCAGATGAAGTTTGCGCCCCGCAACCGGACCACGGCTCGGTTCGAGGGTCTCCAAACGGCTCTGACGTCGATCGCACTCACCGTTGCGCTCGTGGTTGCGAGCCTCGTTTGTCCCTCGGCGGAAGCCGCGATCGTTCACACCACCGAGGACTCCTCGCTCGAACTAGCCGCGGGCGCATCCACCGATGACAACCCGGACATCGACCGAACCATCACAGTGACGCGTGTCGCCGAACGCGTGCTTCTCGACACCGCCAACGATCCGATCGCCATCGCAGTGCCGGACCGGGATCGCTGTCACCTAGCCTCCGGCTCCGGGCCGAGCTCTGTCACCTGCGACCTCACAGACATCCAACGAGTCATCGTCCTCAGCGGCGACGGTGACGACCAGATCACCGTGAACGGTGATCTGGTGACGCTCCTCTGCGGCGGACCGGGAAACGATCGGATCGTCGGCGGCGCGGGCCCGGACTACGTCAGCGGCGCGGCCGGAACCGACGCTCTCTCCGGCGGTGGCGGAGACGACGTCCTGCGGGCGGACCGCGATCTGACTCATCTCGCCGACTTCGGGGCGACGTGCGCAGGCTCGGAGGCCGACCTCCCGTCCGGCAACACGCTCGACGGCGGCGAGGGACGAGACGTCCTGATCGGGGATGACGGAAGCGACACGTTGCTCGGCGGCGCTGGGGACGACGCGGAGTTCGGCCGCAGCGGCGACGACCACCTCTATGGCGACGAGGGCGACGATCTGCTCGTCGGCGGGGAGGGCGAGGATCGGCTCGATGGGGGGCCTGGCGCGGACAAGCTGTCCGGCGGCGCGGGAAGTGATCGTCTCATCGGTGCCGCCGGGAACGACACGCTCGGTATGCCGGCGGTGATCGTGGTCGACGGACAGACTGAGGCCTCCTTCGAAGACGGGGACGACTTGATGGACGGAGGCCCCGACGACGACACGCTGTTCGGCGGCCCGGGCGATCAGACCTTGACCTTTCCCACTAGCGTCGAACCCGCCGGCGGGGGAGCGCAGCCCAACGGTGCGGACACCTTTCGGGGCGGCGACGGCCGCGATCGCGTCAGCTATGTCAATCGTGACGTCGGCGTCTCGGTGACTCTCAACGGTCGTCGTGACGACGGCGCACCGGGTGAGCGAGACAGCGTCGCTCGTGATGTCGAGGACGTGACCGGCGGCAACGGCCCGGACATCATCCGCACTGGCTCGACATCCAACCGGCTTGACGGTGGCCCAGGTCCCGACGAGCTGAGCGGCGGCGCCGGCGATGACTTCCTCATCGGAGGGGTCGACGACGCCGAGGATACGCTGGTCGGCGGCAGCGGAAACGACAGCCTTGATGGCGGCCCGGGCAACGACAAGCTCTCGGGAGGGCCGGGTGACGACCTGATCGACGGCGGCGCGGGCTCGGACACGCTGCTCGGCCGCGACGGCGCAGACCGCCTGATCGGCGGCCCTGGAGCGGACGTTCTCCGCGGCGGCTCGGGGGATGATCTGCTGTCGGGCGACGCTGATCCCGATGCACTCATCGGTGGACCGGGCAACGATCTGATCACAGCGCGTGACGCGATTCGCGACTACCCCATCTCGTGTGACCTGGGGACTGACCTCGCGATCCTCGACCCCATCGATGGCGTCGTAGACGCTGGGGCCTGCGAACAGCTCGACAACGGCACGCAGACCCAGCCGAGGCCCGGCAAGGTGTTCGTGAAGCCCGTGCGTTGCGCCCGGTCCGCCGAACGCGTGCGAATTCGGGTTCCACCAGTGCGCTACGGCCTACGGCTCGGCGAGGGCGATGCCCTGTTGCTGAAGACCGGCTTCAGGCGGCGAGCCGCTCCAACGGTCGACGCGTCCGATTGCTCGGTCCGGCTGACCGCGACGACGCGACGCGGACGAACCGCCCGGGCGGATCTCGAAGGTAACGCAGTCAGATTGAGACAGGAGCGTTCGTCGGCACGAACGTTCACGACCGTCCTGTCGCCGAGACGACGCCGCTGCGCCGGAAGCGCCCGTGTATTGGGTCCCGGCAGCAGCCGGGTACGCCTGCGGACCGGCGGAAGCACAGGCCACTGGGAGGTGAGCGGCCGGTACAGCGTCGCGGCGTCCAGGGGTACCGACTGGACGACGATCGAGACCTGCCGCCGCACCATCACCCGCGTGCACCGGGGACGCGTCCGTGTCTTCGATCGCGTCCTTCGGCGGGTCGCCATCGCAAGCCCGGGGCGGCCGTACGTCGCCCGCGCCCCGTGAGATGTCGGTGGCGCCGAGGGGGCTACGCGAGTGCGACGCGGCCCGTCGCCGCGGTCCTCGCCGTGAAGCGCGGCACGCGCCCGTCCGAAGGACGCGTGGTGGGCGCGGTGGGCCGCCGGATCACGGAGCGAAGCGTTCGAGCGGCCTCGGGCGAGGGATGGGCGGTCGGGAGGCTGCTCAGCGGGATGACGGTTGTTTCGAGCATGATCGAGACACTCCGCTAGCCGAGGGTCGGGGTGAGCTGCCGGGTCTCCGTGCGCGGCTCCACGCCGTGGAACGCCGCGTACGCGTACGGATGATGGAACACGTCCATCGCGTTCTCGTGGTCACGGACCGCAACCTCGAGGATCTCGCCGGAGCGCAGGTCATGTGCGGTGACCGTGACGCGGTTCTCAGCCTTGTGCCACAGGAGGCGAACCTCGATGCCGTCGGTCGTCCTGGTGTCGAGCTCGATGGTGTCGTGGTGGCTGGTCATGGCGGCGCTCTCTCGTCGGGGATCGGAGTCTGGTGCCGTATAGACAGCTTGCCCCTCGCCGACTCATCGCACATGTGCGCCAACCCGCGTCTGTGGGGGACCCTTCCGCCGTGTCCCGGTAGGGAAAGCCCTACCTCCCGCGCGAGCTGGGCGACCGGGGGCTGGCGCCGGCTCGGCGCGGGGGTGTAGCGTCCATCTCCTCGACCGCTCCATCGAGGAGGCGTAGGCATGCGCCGTTCGCCGAGCCTGGTTGTCGTGGCCCTCGTCGCGATGCTCACTGCGGTGAGCACTGCGAGCGCGGACGTCGGGCCGCTCGTCCGCGCCACGGGCGCGTCGCCGCTTCCACCGGGATGCAGCGGGGCCCCACAGCCGGGGACGCTGTTCCCTGGGTCCGAGGTCGAGCCGTTCGTCGCCTCGAGTCCCGCCGATCTGAGCAACCTCGTCGCCGTCTGGCAGCAGGACCGCTGGTCGAACGGCGGCGCTCAGGCCGACCTGACCGCGTACTCCCGTGATGGCGGGGGCTCCTGGCAGCTGCCGACTCCGCCGCCCTTCTCGCGGTGCACGGGCGGCAACCCGTCCAACGGCGGCGACTACGAACGCAACTCGGATCCCTGGGTGAGCATCGGGCCTGACGGCACCGCCCACCAGATCGCACTGGCCATCGACGCAGGGGAGACGATCAGCGCCGTGCTCGTCTCCTCCTCGCGGGACGGCGGCCGCACGTGGGGACCGGTCAAGACCTTGCAGCGCGACACGACCGCCGCGCTCTTCAACGACAAGGAGTCGATCACCGCCGACCCGACAGACGCGAACCTCGTGTACGCGGTCTGGGACCGCGTGCAGGCGGCAGACCCCGAGGATCCTGCCTCCACGTTCTCGGGCGACACGCTCTTCACGCGCTCGACGGACGGCGGGGAGACGTGGGAGCCGGCGCGGACGATCCTGGACTTCCCCGACAACAGCGGCATCCAGAGCCTCGGCAACCAGATCGCGGTCCTCGGCGACGGGACGCTCGTCAACGTCTTCGACCTCATCGACCAGGGGACGCCGATCGTCGCCGTCCAGCGCTCGACCGACAAGGGCGCGACGTGGTCGGACGCGATTCTCGTCGACCTGCTGCTCAGCAGCGCCGTGACGACACAGGGTGGCGTCGTCGATCCCTCCGACGGACATCCGGTGCGGACCGGCGACCTCATCCCCGACGCCGCGGCCGACCCGCGACCTGGCTCCACGACGCTCCACATCGTCTGGCAGGACCTCCGGTTCTCGCTGCTCGCCCCGATCGCGAACGACCAGATCGTCATCGCCTCCTCCACCGACGGTGGCGCGACCTGGACCGATCCCAGACGCGCGAGCGCCAACCAGGTCGTGCAGTCGTTCACCGGGTCCGTGCACGTGGATCCCGCGGGCACGGTGGGCGTCACCTACTACGACTTCACGAACGACGACCCGAGCGGCGGACCGCTCGACACCGACGCGTGGTTCACGTCCTCGTCGGACGGCGGCCTGACGTTCGCGCCGCGCCAGCGACTGACCCCGGCGCCGTTCGACATGCGGGCCGCGCCCGACGCGGAGGGCTTCTTCCTAGGCGACTACACGGGGCTGACCTGGGCCGGCGGCCCGTTCGTCCCGGTGCTCGTGCTCGCCAACGCGGGCGACGCCGCCAACCCGACCGACGTGGTGTCGACGGCGGTGACGCCGGAGGCGACCGGGCAGACGCTCGGCTCGGGCTCGGCCGAGCGGGCGCGTGTCCGCACCGCACGTGACAGGGTCGAGCGCGCGGTGCGCATGCCGTGACGCTCGCTCGCGGAGCGCGCCGCGCGACACGTCACCGGATCGTCACGGGCGTCCCCACCGGCATGAGCCGGTCGAGCCGGAGGATGTCCTCGTTGCGCATGCGAATGCACCCGTGCGACACGCGGCCGGGCAGGAGGTCGGGGCGATCGGTGCCGTGGATCCCGACGAAGCCGCCACCCGGCCAGTCGGTGAGCGTCGCCGACCGCGCGCTCGTCCCGAAGGCGACCGGCCCGTAGGTCGGGCTCGCGTAGCGGGTGAGCCGGTTGCGGACGTAGAAGCGACCGCGCGGCGTCGGGGCGGCCGGTATCCCCACGCCGACGTCCGCGCGGAACACGGCGCGTCCGGCACGATAGAGCGTGGCGCGCAGCGCGTCGAGCCGGACCTCGAGCCTCGTGTCGACCGACCCGTAGCCCCCGAGCGCCGAGCGCTGCACCCATCCCGTCGAGCCGTTGGGCAGGACGGGCAGCCCCACGCGGACCCAGACCGCGCCCGCGCGGTCCTCGCGGTGGCCAAGGACCGAGACGATGTTCACCGTCCCCTCAGGCGTGCGGGTCGACACGTCCGCGACGATCGGAGCGTCGCGGCGCGGCGAACGGCGAGCGGGGGCGCGGCGGCGCACCGGCGCCCAGCGCGAGCGGTACGGGGTTGCCCGCAGGAGGCGCGGCGCCCCCGGAGTGAAGGCCGGCGCGACCGGCGGCGGCAGCCCGTGCACGGCCGCGGTCGGCGCGGGCGGGTCGCGATGCCCGGGGACGAGGGCGAGAGCCGTCGCCGCCGTGAGGGCGCCGGCCGCGAGCGAGACGGCGATCGCCGCCGTCCGGCGGCTCATCCCGTGAATCGAGGACGGCGCCGGCGGGACATCGACGGCCGCCGTGCGATGAAGTGGGTCCGCGCGACGACACCCCGCACGTCGCTCAGGCTGCGCGGCTCGTCGAAGGCGTCCGCGGCCGGCGTCGTCCCGACGATGTGGCGCGCCCACGCGGCGTGCCGGGCCTCGGTGGTGAGCAGGCCGAACAGCGCGGCGGTCAGGTTGCGGTTCTCGACGCGCGGCACGATCCCGGCGAGCAGCGCCACGGTCAGATCCTCCATGGCGACCGCCGTCTTCGTGAAGTTGGCGTCCGAGCCCGTCGCGTCGCCGAAGTCGAAGAACGGCCGCCCCTCGGCCCGGCGGCCGAGCACCTTCTTGATGATCCGGACGTGCGCGCGCTCGTGCGCGCCCAGCACCTCGGCCCACTCCTGCTTCTCGGCGGGCAGCCGCCCGATCGTCCCGATGCTGTCGGCCTCGGTGTAGAAGGTCGCCTGGAGGCGCTCGAAGCGAAGACCGAAGTTCAGGATCTGTACGTCGCTGACCTGGGCGGCCGCCTCGGAGGGCGCTGCGAGCGCGGCGAGCATCGCCGCGCCGCCGAGCACGGTCCCGCGCAGGAAGTCGGCGCGCGTGTGACCGTACAGCTCCGCGATCGCCTCGCTCAGGGCCTCGTCGCGGTCGACGGCGGACAGCCTCAGCCCCCTCATCGCAGGAAGCCCCGGTCGCGCAGACGGGCGACAGCGTCCGCCGGATCGCCCGGCGGATCGGCCGCATTCGGGGCAGGGCTCTGCCCCGCGAGGTCACGAATCCAGGCGGCCTGGCGCGCCTCGACGGAAACCAATCCCGCGACTCGCCCGACCTCCTCGCGGGTGAGGTTCGCGCCTTGCGCGATGTACGCGCCGATCGTCGCCTCCTCGAGCTCGATCGCGGTGCTACGGAAGCTCTCATCGCCGTCGGGAACGTCACCGAAGTCGGTCCGCGGCGCAGGATCGGCGGCTCCGCTGAGCCGCTCGACGAGGAAGGCCACGTGCTCGGTCTCCTGCGCGCCGACGGTCCGCGCGTACTCGAGCAGCTCGCCGCGAAGCCGTCCGCGCCGGACGGCGTCCTTGTAGAAGGCGTCCTGCACGCGCTCGAGCAGGAGGAAGACGTTCAGGATCTCCGCGTCCTGGCGCTGCGATGGCGCCGCGGCGCTCGTCCGCAGCCCTCCGGCCGCACCGAGGGCCGCGCCGCCGGCCGCGAGCAGACCTCCCGCGGCCGCCGCGCGGAGTGCCCGGGCCCGCGTCCAGCCGCTCGCGGCCTCGTCAGACCCGTTCATCCCGCTCCTCGGTTCGCCCATTGCCGCACCTCCTCCGCCGCGTCCCGCCGCTCCAGTCGAAGGTCGGGAGCACGGTCCGTCCGCGGCCAGACGAATCGCCTCGCGAACCACGAGCTCCCCGGCTCCACCGCCTGCCAGCCCGCCGCGACGACCGAACGCTCCAGGTCGGCGACGGCGTCCACGAGCGACTCGACGGCGGCGTCGCTCCTCGGCGGCCAGTCCAGGCGCCGCGACTCCAGCATGCGCAGCTCCTCCTGGCCCGCGGGCGGCGACGCGAGCACCCGGAAGCGCGAGGCGTCGCCACCCCACCGGATCTCCGCCGTCCATGCCGAGCCGCGACGGGCGTCCCATGTCGGGGCCGCCGGCGCGGTCGCCTCACCGCGCGGACGACGCGACCGACGACGAGCGTCGGGGAGCACCTGGAGGGCGATGAGCACGACGAGCGGGACGGCGAGCAGCCCGACGACGAGCGCCATCCGTCCTCGGCCGCCCTCGTCGTCCGCTACGGCCTCCGGGCGCTGCGACGACGTCTCTGGACGCGATCCGGCCGCCTGGCTCTCCCGCGGCGCTCCATCGGCGTCCGCCTCGTCAGCCGGCTTCAGCGGGTAGTCCTGCCACAGCTCCTCGGGTGACGCCGATCGACCGCGGTCCTGTCCGATGCCGGTCTCGGGCCAGACCGCGAGCACCAGCGCGACCGCAAGGGCCCCGCAGGCAGCGACCGACGCGCGCAGCGTCAGGGCCCGGAGGCCGCGGCGTGTGCTGATGACTCCTCCTCCGCTGCGTCCGAGAGCTGCGATTGCAGCCTCTGGATCTGGGCGCCGAGCTGGCCCTCTGCGCGCGCGAGGCCCTCGACCACGCCGCGCACGTCGGCGAGCCGCGCGGCCGCCGCGTCGCGCTCCGCGTACGCCCGCCTGCGCTCCTCGCCCGCCTCGGCGACGAGCAGTCGCTGCTCCTCGAGCTCCGCCTGAAGGCGCTCGTGCGCCGAGCTCGCGGCTCGTGCCTCCTCGAGCTCCGCGCGCAACGCCTCGGCGCTGCGGCGCTCGGCGGTCACCGCCTCCTCCGCGGTGCCGCGCACGGCGCTCAGCGCCTCCTGGAACCGCTTCGCCTCGGCATCACGCCGCTTGCGCTGCGCTTCGAGGTCCTGCCGCAGCCGGCGCGCGAACTGCTGCGCGTCATGCAGCTTCGCCCGCAGCCGCTCGGCCTCCTCGCGCGCCGCCGCGAGGTCGGCGTGCAGGCCGACGCGGTCGGCGGCCGACACGATCGGCGTGGGCGCCTCCCGCCGGCTCACCCGAAGCTCGCGCCGACCGCCCAGCTGGACGCCCGGCGCCGGAAGCGCGACGACGAAGTCCTCGCCGAGCTCGAGGGCGGCGCGATCGAAGGAGGCCGGCGTTCCCGGCCACGCGAAGCTTGCCCGCCACCGAGTCCCGCCGAAGCGCCGCAGCCCGCGGCCCGGTTGCAACCCGGAGTCGGCGACAGGAACGAGCCGGTCGGTGCGCTCGCCGCCTCGGACGACGAGCACAGGCTCAGCGAGCGCGGCCTCGGGAACGTTCGCGAACCGGCCCGCGATCTCCAGGAGATCAGGTGCCGCCCATTCGAACCGCTCGAGGGTGAAAGTCGCGCCAGCGGTCGATTCCGGCGGTGACGCCGGAGGTCCTGCTGCTGTGCCCCCCATCTGCCATGTCTTCCCCTGCCCACTCGAAAACAGTCGATCGTTGCGGCGCCAGCTTCGGCGTCACGACGCCGCGAGCCGCAGGCTGCACCGCCGGCGCACCGGATCGTGGGTCGCCCCCGCGACGCATCGCACGTCGCCCGCGCCCGCAAGGACGCCGTCGACCGTCGCGGTCGCCAGGCGGCAGACGAGCTCCGGCCGCGGCGGGGAGACGAGCGGGCAGGGACACGAGGACAGCTCGACTGCGCCGTCGCGGACGTCCGCCGAGAACCCGAGCTTCGCAAGCGCTCGTGGGACCTCGTGCTCCACGCGACCTCCCCCGGGTCGGCCGAGGAGGAACCGGCCCCAATCGCGACCGAGGCCGTCGAGCCGGTCGTCGTCGATGTCCGCGGTGGCGAGCGCGGCGGCGAGCAGCTCGGCCAGGCCGCGGAAGTCGGCCGTGGGGGAAGCCCACTCCGCGCCGAGCCGGAAGCGCCGCCGGGGCCGGCCGCGACCGCGCGGAGCCTCGCTCTCCGTCTCCAGGACGCCGGCGTCTTCGAGGGCCGCGACGTGCGGCCGCACGGTGTTGCGGTGCACCCCCGCCGCCTCGGCCAGCTCGGGCAGGGACGCGGACTCGCGCTGGCCCAGGAACCCCAGGATCCGAGCGCGGATCGGATGCGCGACGACGTCCAGCCCTCGCATTCTTGACAGCTTCGATGATCAAGAGCACAATTTCAAGGCATAAATCAGTCGTACGTGCCGTGTGCACGGAAGGGAGTGCGAATGGACTACCGCGATCGCTACGCCCGGCTCTTCGCCCTCGTCGTCGGAGCGGTTCTGATCGTCGCCGGGGTGATCGGCTTCTTCTACGAGAGCTCGTTCACGTCGGACGAGTCGGTACGTGACGGCGTGTTCGGGATCCTCGACGTCAACGGCTGGCACAACGTCGTGCACATCCTCACGGGGCTCGTCGCCCTCGCCATGGCATACGTCTATCCGCGCCAGTTCGCGCTGGGGTTCGGCGTCGTCTACCTGATCGTCGCGATCTGGGGCTTCATCGTCGGCGACGGGGGCTCGATCCTCTCGATCATCCCCGTCAACACCGAGGACAACGTGCTGCACGCGATTCTCGCGGTGGCCGGCTTCGCGGTGTACGGCCTCACGGCGGCCGAGAGGCCGCACGCCGTCCCGCCTGTCCGGCCGACAGCGGCCTGAGCGCCCATCAAGCCGTACGAGAGCCCCGCGATCGCGGGGCTCTCGTCCAATTGACGTCCGCACGCGCTCAATGTCAGGGGGCCAGCGACCGACATACGGGCCGTGCCTGCCCGAATGCCGCTGATAGTCCGTGCCACGCTGCTGATCTCCGCGGCGTGGCTCACGCTGCAGGAGCTGCACGTGATCCTCGCGCCCGGCGTCGGGGACTCGTGGCTGTTCCATCGCTACGTCCATCTCGGCGTCCTGCTGGGCGCGGCGATCACCTGCCTGGCCGCCGGCGTGCGTCGCAGCGACGAGCGCCTTCCGTGGACGCTCATCGGGCTCGGGCTGCTCGCGTGGACCTGCGGCGACATCTGGTACTCGCTCGTGCTGTGGGAGGACTCGAGCCCGCCGATCCCGGCGCCCTCGGATCTGGGCTATCTCCTGCTGCCGCCCCTGCTGCTGGTCGGCCTCGCGATGCTCGCGCGCCGGCGCGCCCGGGAGGTCTCGGCGGCGAAGGCGGCGGACGGGCTCATCGCGGCGCTCGCGGTGAGCGCGCTGAGCGCCACGCTGGTCTTCGAGACGCTCTACCGCCACGTCGAGGGCGATCCGCTCGGCGTCGCCGTCGCGCTCGCCTACCCGCTGAGCGACATGCTCCTGCTGGCCGTGATCGCGGGCGCGCTGGCGGGGACGGGCTGGCGCCTTGACCGCCGGTGGGCGCTGCTCGCGGGCGGCACGGTCGCGTTCTGGCTCGCCGACTCGCTCTTCGCGGTCACCGCCGTCGAGGGCACCTACGAGGCGGGCGGCTGGTTCGACATCGGCTGGTCGGCGGGACTCACCGCGATCGGCGCGGCGGCATGGCAGCGGCGCGAGTCGCGCGTCGCTGAGAACGACGACACGACGCTTCGGCTGATCGTCGTGCCGCTGGGCTTCGGGTCGATCGGGCTCGGGCTCCTGGTCTACGCCGCCTTCGCCCCCCTGAACGCCCTGGCCGTCGGGCTCGCCGCTGCGTCGCTCCTCGCCGTCATGGGGAGGCTCATGCTGACGTTCCGCGACAACGTCGGCATGCTGCGCCACTCGCGCGGCGAGGCGATCACCGATCCGCTCACCGGCCTCGGCAACCGCCGCGCGCTCGCAAAGGCGCTGGAGCGCGCGCTGCCGACGGTCGACGACGGCGATCCGCTCGTGCTCGTCCTCTTCGACCTGGACGGCTTCAAGCACTACAACGACACCTTCGGCCATCCCGCCGGCGACGCGCTGCTCGTGCGGCTGGGCACGGCGCTCTCCGCCTACCTCCACGGTCGCGGCGAGGCGTTCCGCATGGGCGGCGACGAGTTCTGCGCGCTGTTCCGCCCCGGTGCCCAGGTCGCCGCGCCGATCGTCGCCGGCGCCGCCAACGCGCTGTCCGAGCAGGGCGAGGCGTTCCGCATCGGCTGCTCCTACGGCGCGATCACCCTGCCGCGCGAGGCCGCCGACGCCGACGAGGCGCTGCGGATCGCCGACCAGCGGATGTACGCCCACAAGCACTCGCGCCGGGCGCCGGCGGAGGCGCAGTCCAAGGACGTGCTGCTGCAGGCGATGGCCGAGCGCCATCCCGAGCTGGGACACCACTCGAGCGTCGTCGCCGACCTCGCGCGCGCGACCGCCGCCGGCCTCGGGCTGTCCGACGAGGAGGTGCGCAGGGTCGAGCTCGCCGCCGAGCTGCACGACGTCGGCAAGGTCGCCGTGCCCGAGTCGATCCTCAACAAGCCCGGGCCGCTCGACGACGACGAATGGGACTTCATCCGCCGCCACACCCTGATCGGCGAACGCATCATCGCCGCGGCGCCCGCGCTTCAGCTCGTCGCGCGGCTGGTCCGCTCCAGCCACGAGCGCTGGGACGGCGCGGGCTACCCCGACGCGCTCGCCGGCGAGGCGATCCCGCTGGGCTCCCGCATCGTCGCTGTCGCCGACGCGTTCGAGGCGATGACGTCGGCCCGGCCCTACAGCCGGCCGAAGCCCGTGACCGAGGCGCTGCACGAGCTACGTGCGTGCGCCGGCGCGCACTTCGATCCCGTGGTGGTCGAGGCGTTCTGCGCCGCCCTCGCCGCGCACGAGCAGCGCGCCGCCGCCTGACGTCGCCCTCAACTGCCCGCGCCGGGTAGGGTCGGCGCTCATCGTGGGCGTCGCGGAGATCCTTGGACGCGAGGCCGAGGTGCAAGCCGTCGGCCGGTTCCTGGACGGCCCCGCGCCGGGTGCGCTGGTCCTCGAGGGTCCTGCAGGTATCGGCAAGACCACGGTCTGGCGGGCGGGGCTCGAGCATGCGCTCGGTGCGGGTCACCGCGTCCTGGTGACGCGGCCGTCCGAGGTCGAGACGGCACCCGCGATGGCGGGGCTCATGGATCTTTTCGGCGAGCTGTTCGACCAGCACGGCGACGCGCTGCCGCCTCCGCAGCGGACAGCGATGGCAGTCGCCCTGCTGCGCGCGGAGGGCGACCACGACGAGGTGCCGCCAGGAACCGTCTCGGCGGCCGCGCTCGGCTTGATGCGCCATACCGCGCAGGCGTCGCCGGTGCTGCTTGCCATCGACGACCTGCAGTGGCTGGATCGCGCGACATCGGCGACGCTGACCTTCGCGCTTCGGCGCCTGGGGGACGCGCCGGTGCAGGTGCTCGCGACCGCCCGGGCGGACGAGGGCGAGCCGCCCGCGATAGCCGGCGAGCGTATGGCGATTCCGCCGCTCGACGCAGAGTTGCTGTCGCGGCTCATCTCGCGGGAACTCGGAAGGCGCCTGGCATGGCCGGTCGTGCGCCGCATCGCGGAAATCGCGGGCGGCAACGCCTTTCTCGCCGTTGAGCTAGCCCGCGTGGCGTCGCAGCCGGGAACCGATCCGGACGAGCTGTCGCCGTCTGCCCTGTCGCGGTCGGCGCACGCGCGGCGTCTGGCCGAGACGCGTGTGCGGGTGCTGCCCGAGCCGACTCGGACGGCACTGGCGGTGGTGGCCGCGCTGGGCGAGCCGCGGGGAGCGGTTCTGTCGCGCATGCTGGAGGACGAGGCGGCGCTGGACGCGGCGTTCGACGCGAGCGTGATCGAGGAGCAGGGCGATCGCGTGCGCTTCACGCACCCGCTGCTCGCTGCGGGCGCGCTCGCGAGCCTCTCGCCTCGGCGCCGGCGATCGATCCATCGCGCGCTCGCGGAACGGGCGGACACGGCGGAGGAGCGGGCGCGCCACCTCGCCGCGGCGACCAGCGAGCCGTCGGCGGAAGTCGCGGCGGCGGTCGATCTCGGCGCCGCCGACGCGCTGTCGCGCGGGGCGCCGTCGGCCGCAGCGCAGCTGTACGAGGAGTCGGTCCGCCTCACGCCCGCCGGCAATGCGTCGGCCCGCGGGCGGCGCCTCCTGGCCGCTGGCGCCTGCCGCGAGCAGGCGGCAGACCCAACACGTGCGCTCGAGCTGTTCCAGCAAGCGGTCCTCGACTCGCCGGCGGGCCCGGAGCGCGCCCGCGCACACGCGGCGGTTGCGACGCACGAACAGGTGCCTCTGCGCGACAGCGTCCCCCAGTTGCGTCTAGCGCTCGAGGAGTGCGGATCGGATCTCGCGGCGCGGACTGAGTGCGTGCTCGGCATCGGCGTGGGTCTCACGATCATGGGAGAGGCGCGCGACGGCCGTCGCCATCTAGAGGAGGCTGTGCGGCTCGCGGCGACGCTCGACGACCTGGCGCTGCGCGCGACTGTGCTCTCGACGGCTGGCCACCTGCTCGAGGCTGTGTCGCCGGGCACTGGTCGCAACACCCTGGAGACTGCGGCAGCTCTGGCGGAGGGCAGTCTGGCGCCCTCTGCCCAGCTGAGTCCCGAAGCCCTCCTCGGAACCCTTCACACGTGGGCCGACGAGTTCGAGGCGGGAAGAGCGCTCCTGCTCCGCGTCCGCGAGCGCGCGATCACCGCGGGAGACGAGCTGGGCGCCGCCGGGACCGATATGTGGCTCACCGAACTCGAAACGCGCGCAGGGCGCTTAGAGGAAGCCCGCTCTCGGGCCGCCGCCGCCCTCGCCGTTCTCGACACCGACCGCTGCGACCAGAACCTCGGTGCCGCATTGTGGGGACGCGCGCTCGTGGCGGCGCACGAAGGCGACGCGGAGCTCGCCCGCGGTCTCGTCGCGAAGGGCATGGCGATCCACGAGGCCCTTGCCGACCGGATCTTCGCCACGCATCACCGCAGCGTGCTGGGATTCCTCGAGCTCTCCCTCGACCAGCCCGTGGAGGCGCTCGGACACCTCGCGGCCGTGGACGACGACGTGCGCGCGATGGGAATGGAGGAGCCCGGCGTGTACGTGCACCGCAACGATCTCCCCGAGGCGCTCATCGGCGCGGGGCGCATGGAGGAGGCGCGCCAGCGCCTTAACGAGATGCACGCGCTGGGGCCGCCGGCTCGACCGCCCACGCCTGCTGTGCACCGCGCTGCGTGGCGAGGCGATGCTTGCGGCGCACCGGGGTGATCACAAGACGGCCGAGGCGCTGCTCGAGGAGGCGCTCGAGCACCACAACCGGCTCCCTGTACCCCTCGAGCGCGGGCGGACGCTGCTCGCGCTCGGCATGGCGCACCGGCGCGCGAAGCACCGGCGCGCGGCGCGTGCCCGCCTCACCGAGGCCGAGGCGTTGTTCGACGGGATGGGCGCGAAGCTGTGGCGCGACCGAGCCCGGCGCGAGCTCGGTCGGATCAGCGGCCGTACCCCCGGCGATCGGGATGCGCTCACACCCACCGAGCGCCGGATCGCCGAGCTCGTGGCCACCGGAAGGACCAACCGCGACGTCGCTGCGGAGCTGTTCATCACGGTCCGGACCGTCGAGGCGAACCTGACGCGGATCTACGCCAAGCTCGGCGTGCGTTCGCGAGCGGAGCTCGCGGCGCGTCGCGGCGACTGGTCCTGAGCGGGGACGTCACCGGCACGGACGGGTCGTGTCCACGCGGTGGTGGTGCAGGATCCAGGGGTCGGCGAGGGCCAGGACGCCGGCCTCTCCGCGGAGGACCGCGCGCGCGATGCGGACACGGCGAGGGTCGCCGCTGTCGAGTGCGGCCTGCATGACGCAGACATCCTCGGCTGTCAGTCCGGTGCCGTCCGGAACGGTGCCGATCGACGGCGTGCCGGTGGCCAGGACTGCGGTCGCTGCGACCGAGCGATGGTGTGGACGACGAACACGGTGAGCTCCTTCGTGGAGGGGTTCTTGTCGTCACGACCGTCCCAGTGGGGGG
>Ga0081539_10001409_pt1 | contig 41379 bp, 37 predicted proteins | sample TabmetS4T2R2_FD_71023 | JGI IMG/M metagenome (GOLD analysis project Ga0081539, IMG submission 71023) | Tabebuia heterophylla rhizosphere microbial communities from the University of Puerto Rico - S4T2R2 | ecosystem: Host-associated > Plants > Roots > Rhizosphere ... | reverse complement strand
GCCGGAAGTGGAACGTGTTGTGCACACGAACCGGGCCGTGGTCGGTCGGTGCCGGGGCGGTGCAGTCGAAAGCACCGGTGAGCCCGTCAAGGGAACGCGCGTTGCTGGCCGTACGGAACTCCCAGCGGCCGTCGGTATCCGGCATGAAGCGGATCCGGTAGACGGCGTCCCCGTCGTAGAATCCCGGCACCCGTACGACGCGGGCACCCTGCCGGAACTCCGCCGACAGCTCGACGTCGGTGAAGGGGTTCCCGTGACCCGGCCCGCGAATCTCGGCCTCGAAGACCGCCCACCGGCCGGCGGACCCCGGCGCCGCGACGGCGGCGGAGGCCCGGGCGACATCTTCTGATTCGTAGCTGTCCGAGGGCTCGGACACCGCCTCCGGCGGCCGGCGCGGTGCCGGCGAGTCAGGAACCGCGCCGAGCTCTTCGAAGAGCTGAGCCTGTACCGCCGGGTCATCTCTGACCGTGTCGAACAGCTCTATCAGCCGGCCCAACGTCACGTACCGGGCCTGGATGGGAAACGGCATCTCGGCGATTCGCGGAATGTGCCGGAGTACGATCGTCCGGCCCGATTCGCTGTCCAGCACGTCGCCGAGCCTGGAGTCAGAATTGAATGGCATTGCCCTCGCTCGATTCGAGTTTGACGGTGGTGCCTGGTTCTGGGTCATTGCGAAACTCCATCTGGACGGTTCAGAGCCAGGGCGTGAGGGCGGGAAGCCGGTCGGCGCCGGGTAGATCTCCCGCGCCTCGGCCGGTGAGCCAGCGAGCCAGCTGGGCCGGGCTGCCGGTGACGGGCACCGGATCGGCGCCGGTCTCGATCGCCCAGGTGCCGCCGGTGGTGCTGCGCAACGCTATCGGCGGATCACGTCGTCGGCTTGACCGGTGGGCCGCGACGTCGTCGATGATCGCTTCCAACACCTCGACCGGCAGCGCGTCGAACGAGACCGAGCCGCGGAGATCGACGGCGTGAACGGCCACCTCCCTGGTGCGCAGCCACGGGATCTCGACGGCCGGCACCGTCCGGCCCTGTGCGGTGACGACCGAGGCGTTCCACTGCCGTTCATCCAGCGCGTCCAGGTCGGCCTCCAACCCTGCCGCGGTTTCCCGGACGAACGCCCGCAACCGCGGACCGTCCCACGTCGCGCCCTCGGCGATCTCGGTGGTCCGTTGCTCGGCCGAGCCGTACATCGGTTGTGGTTCGCCGGTGCGCGCCCAGGCCGCCAGCCTCTGCAGTGCGCGCGCGTTGAAGCCGACGTGGGCGAGCAGGTGTCTGCGCGTCCATCCGGGCAGGGCACTGGGCTCGGTCAGTTCGTCGTCGCGGAGCCCGGCCGCGGCGGAAAGGAATACCTCCGTACCCTGCCGCATCCAGGCGCGTGACATCACGGCCGTTCTCGGCATCAGCGCCGGGCCACGTTGTCGAGCCGGCCGATGCCACTGATCTCGGTCACCACCCGAGATCCGCTGTGCAGATAGCGAGGCGGCTTGCGGGCATGGCCGACACCACCCGTGGTCCCGGTGGCTATCACGTCGCCCGGCCGCAACGTGAGGATCGTCGAGATGTACTCGACCAGATCGACAGGGTCGAAGACCAGATCCGCGGTTTCGGCCTTCTGCACGATCGCACCGTCCACAGTGCACGAGATGTCCAGCGTGGGGCGAACCCCTCCGGGTAGCTCGTCGGGTGTCACCAGCACCGGTCCGAACGGCGTGGTGCGCTCGAAGGTCTTGCCCTGCAACCACTCCGGCGTACGGTACTGCCAGTCACGCATGGTGACGTCGTTGAGAACGGCGAAGCCGGCGATGGAGGCGGCCGCCTCGTCCGCGGATGCGCGCCGGGCGGTCCGGCCGATGACGACCGCAAGTTCCGCCTCCCAGTCGACCGAGTCGGACTCCGGGGCGAGTTCTATCGGGTCCGTCGGACCGATCAAAGCCTCGGGGAACTTGGCGAACAGGGTCGGGAATGCGGGAATGTCGCGGCCCATCTCGCGGATGTGGCTGCCATAGTTGAGACCGACACAGATGATCTTTGCCGGGTTCGGCACGACCGGGGCAAGCTCCGCGGCCGGCCCGGCGTCGAATGGATCGGTGGCCCCGGCGGCGAGCTGCGGCCAGGACGGATCGGCGAGAAGCACACCGACGTCCGGAACGCCGAGATCCGTGTATCCGTCGCTGTCGACGCGGACGGCGCGCGTGCCGTCGCCGGCGCGTAGCGTGGCGAGTTTCACCGGAGGGTTCCCCCGTCGACCGGTTCACCCGCGACCTGGACCAGCCGGCCGGCCACCTCGACGCGGTCCTGGTGGAGGCGTTCGAAGATCGGGGTGTCACTGAACCGGAACAGGTCCAATTCGGTTTCGGCGCCGATCACCAAGGGCTGCCACGACGGTACGGTCACCACGTCGCCGCGCTCAACGATCCACTCCTCGCCGCCGACGGACACGTTCCCGCGACCGTCGAACACCTGCCACACCGAGGAGCCGACCTCGCGGCGTTCGGCGCTCTGTGCACCGCGGCGCAGCCGGTGGAACTCGGCCCGGATCGTGGCCAGCACGTCGCCGCCGGTTGTGGGGTTGATGAAGCGGATCGCGGCGTGCCCGGGCTCGAGGATTCCGGGATGACCCTCGGCCTCGAGGTCGAGCTGCTCACGCAGCGCCGCGTTGGTGTGCTCCCACCGGTAGGCGCTGATCGGCGAGCTTGGCGTGGTTCGCAGCTCGGACACGGGCCGGATGCCGGGATGGGCCCACAGTCGCTCGGCGCGCGACAGTTCCGGCGTCTCCTTGGAGCGGACCTCCTCCGGGCCGAACTCGAAGAACGGGGTATCGGTCCCGTGGACGAAGGGAATGTCGAGGCCGTCCAGCCACGCCATGGGCGCCTCGGCGATGTTGTGGTGGCCGTGCCAGTTCCAGCCGGCCTGCGGGAGGAAGTCGCCGCGCCGCATCGCCACGGGGTCACCGTTGACCACCGTCCAGACACCGGATCCCTCGATGACGAAGCGGAACGCGTTCTGGGTGTGCCGGTGTTCCGGCGCGACCTCGCCGGGCCGCAGGTACTGGATGGCCGCCCACAGAGTCGGTGTGGCGAACGGGGCGCCACCGAGGCCGGGGTTCGCGAGCGCGATCGCGCGCCGTTCGCCACCTCGGCCGACCGGCACGAGGTCTCCGGCGCGCTCGGCCAGCGGCAGCATGGACTTCCAACGCCAGACGTGCGGCAACGCCTTGGAAGTAGGCCGCTCCGGCATCAGGTCGCCGATCTCCGTCCATAGTGGAACGAGCAGATCAGATTCGAACGCCCGGTACAGCTGTTCGAGCTCCGGGGTGCGGGGCGGCTGGTTGGGGCCGTCGGTGGCGATTATCCTCACCGGTGACGACGTGGGCTTGGTTGTCATGACGGCTCCTTGCGTTGCGCGAGGTGGGCGCCACCGCGCCGCGTGGTTCGCTCTCAGCTTGAACGTTCGTGGTTAGCCGGTGTCCTCGACGAGCCGCCGCGCCAACTCCAAATCGGTGATCAAGACATTGATCCAGCCGCCGCGAAGCGCACCCCGGATCGCGGAGAATTTGCGGGCTCCGCCGGCCACCCCGACCCGTCGTGGAACATTCAACAGCTCGGCGGGAGTGATGCCGATGAGACGCTGGTCGAGTGTGGACCGTACCGGCTTGCCGTCGGCGTCGAAGAAGCGGAAGCACACGTCACCGACGGCGCCGAGCTCGCGCAGTTCACGCTGGTCTGCCTCGGCGATCGCATTTCCGCTGCGTTGAAGCAGCGGGGAGGGTTCGAGGCTGCCGATACCGACCAGGGCGTCGGTGAGCTTCGACCACAGTTCGGTCACTTCGACCACGGAGGGGTCTTTCAGCAGTGTGCGGCGGGCGGCCGGGGTGGTCACCAGGCCGGGGGTGGGCAGGAAGACCGGTTCACCGCCGGTGAGGTCGGCGAGGCGGCCGGTGAGCTGGGTTGCCCGCATCTGGACGGCCGGGTCGCCGAGTCCACCGACGATCTGCACGATGCGGTCCACCACGCGGGTGCTTTTGCGCCGCATGACGTCGACGCCTCCGATAAGGGTCTCGCTCCAGCTTGAGACGCCGATGAGATGCCCGTTGGTCAGGGTGACATCGAGGTAGTCGGCCATCGCGGTGCCCAGGGCGGGAAGGACATTGCCGTCGGCGCCGGACGCGTCGACGACCACGGCGTCCCGGAGGCCGTACCGCTTCTCCAGGTCGTCCTCGAGGTCGGTGTGTACGCCGGGAGGCATCGTGACGATGGTCCGTACGATGCCGATGTCGGTTGCCTGCCGGAGCAGGCGGGAGACCCGAGGTTGGGAAATGCTGAGCTGCTCGGCGATCTGCGGCTGGCGGATGCCACGCTCGTAGTACATCCGGGCTACCTTGCCCAGCAGACGCAATTCGTCCGGCCCCGGCGTGGGCTGGCGAGACGCCCGCCGGTTCGGGTTCGGCTTGGTCATGTAGCGGTTCCCCCTATTGCCGGCACTGCCAGACTCGCAGGGCCGCATTCTACTCCGCCTTGATTTTCTATTCATGCAGCTCTCGAGGGCGGGACTGAGGTCGCATCCGGGCGCGGCTCAGCGCGGTGTGCCACCCCGAGCGGAGGCTGTGGCGGGCCTCGGCGGGCAGTTCGGGCTTGAACACGTCGTGCGGCCGCGGCAGGCCGTCCAACCCGGTTCGGTCCCACAGCCCGATCGTGCGGCCCGCGAGATGCGCGGCGCCCAGGGCCGAAATGGCCTCTTGACCGGCGCGGTGTACCTGCCGCCCGCTGAGGTCGGCCTGCAATTGCATCAGGATCGCATTGCCGGACGGCCCGCCATCGGCCAGCAGCGTGGTGATCGTGCCCAGCGCGTCCTGTGCGGCCTCGACGACGTCGTCGACCTGGAAGGCGATGGATTCCAGCGCGGCTCGCGCCAGCTGCGGCAGGCCGCTGCCCATCGTAAGGCCGCTGATCAGTCCGGAGGCATCGGCGTCCCACCACGGCGCACCCAGGCCGTTGAACGCGGGAACGATATGCACTCCGTCGCTGCTCGCGCCGGCGGCGAGGTCGGCGAGCTCCTCCGGAGGCCGCCCGACGCAGCGGCTCAGCCAGCTGAGGGTGGCGCCGGTGGATCGGATGTTGCCTTCCACGGCGTAGGCCGGGTCACCGTCGTCCCAGGCAATGGTGAGGCACAGCCCATCGCCCACCCGGGTCGTCGTCGGGCACAGGCCCATCACCGAGGATCCGGTGCCGTAGGTGGCCTTTATCCGACCGGGCAACCACCCGGCGTGTGCGAACAGCGCGGCGTGGGAGTCGGCCAGCACCGCCGCCATCGGTGTGCCGTCCGGAACCGGGGCGAGCCCGCGCACGGCGGGGAACGGGCCGGTTGACGACACCACCCGTGGCAGGGCGGCGACCGGTATGCCGAACAGATCCAGCAGGGTGGTGTCCCACTGCCGCGTGTGCAGGTTGAGCAGCTGGGTTCGGGAAGCGTTGCCCACCTCGATCACCGGTTCGCCGCCGAGTCGGCTCAGCAGCCACGCATCGACGGTGCCCAGACACAGGTCACCGTTGCTCGCCCGGCGCCGGCCCGGATCGAAATGGTCGAGGAGCCACTGGGCGCGCGTGGCGGAGAACATCGGGTCCAGGGGGAGTCCGCTGCGTTCCCGGACCACGGGACCGTGACCCGCGTCGAGGAGGGCGGCGCAGGCCGCGGCGGTCCGCTGGTCCTGCCAGCTGATCAGCGGGCTCAACGGTTCGCCGGTGCGCCGGTCCCACAGCAGCATGGACTCGCGTTGGTTGGTCAACCCGACCGCGACGACGCGAGCCGGGGGCATCGCCTCGAGACAGGAAGCCACGGCTCGCTGCACGCTCTGCCAGATCTCATGCGGTGACTGCTCGACCCACCCGGGGTGCGGGAAGGTGGACGACACCGGCGCGGCCGCGGCGGCTACGGCGATGCCGTCAGCGGAGACCAGCAGCGCCTTGGTGGAGCTGGATCCCTGGTCGACGGCCAGGATGACGTCACCGTGGGCCATCGCCGGCCAGTTCCCGGGCGGCGGTGGCGATGCCTTGCGCGGTCAGCTGGAAGTGCTCCAGGAGGAAGGAGGCACTGCCGGTGGGCGCGAAGGTTCGGGGCACACCGAGGATCCGCATGGGGCAGGGATGCGTCTGGGCGACCAGCGTGGCGACGGCGGCCCCGAGGCCACCGGTCACGGTGGCCTCCTCGGCGGTAACGATGCCCCTGGTCTGCTGGGCGGCGGCCAGCACCGCCGCGGTGTCCAGCGGTTCGATGCACGCCATGTTGATCACGCGTACGCCGATGCCGGTGCCGGCCAGCTGGTCGGCGGCATCCAGCGCGCGGGAGACGAGGCTGCCCGCCGCGATCACCGTGACGTCCTCGCCGTCGGTCAGCTGCACGCTGCGACCGAATTCGAAGGGCGTCCCGGGTGGGGTCACGTCCGGCACCGGAAACCGCGGGATGCGCAGATAGCTCGGACCGGTGTGGTAAGCGGCCCACCGTACGGCGGCACGCGTCTGGGCGGGATCCGCGGGTACGACGATCGGTACGTCGGCGATGGCTCGCAGCCACGACAGATCCTCGATCGAATGGTGGGTGGGCCCCAGCTCGCCGTAGGCCATGCCCGGACTCTGTCCACACAGGACGACCTTGACCTGACTGTAGGCGACGTCCGCCTTTATCTGTTCCAGCGCCCGGCCGGTCAGGAACGGTGCGGCCGCGCTGACGAACGGGATCATGCCACCGTTGGCGAGACCGGCGCCGACACCGACCAGATCCTGCTCGGCGATGCCGACGTTGATCAGCCGGTCCGGGAACTCGTTCCGGAAGGCGACGAGATTGCTCGATCCCACCGAGTCGTTGCAGACCGCGACGATGCGCTCGTCTTCCCGGGCCAGTGCGAGAAGTTCCTCGGCGAAGGACTTGCGACAGTCGTGGGTGGCGTTGGCAGCAGCGACCTGGGTCATCGTGTCAGCTCCTCGCGGGCGGTGTCGACCTGTTCCCGGGTTGGCACTTTGTGATGCCATTCCACGCGGTCTTCCATGAAGGACACCCCTTTGCCCTTTGTCGTATGGGCGATCACACAAACCGGCCGGTCGTCGTTTCCGGGCCGGAAGGCGTCCAGCAGCTCGGCATGGTCGTGGCCGTCGACTTCCCGTACCTGCCAGCCGAAGCTCGTCCACTTGTCTGCCAGCGGCTCCAACTGCTTGGTTTCCTCGGTACGCGCACCCTGCTGGAGGCGGTTGCGGTCCACCACCGCGGTCAGCGAGCCCAGCTGGTAGTGGCTGGCGGTCATCGCCGCCTCCCAGTTGCTGCCCTCCTGCAGCTCACCGTCGCCGAGCACGACGAAGGTTCGGTTGGCCGCACCCCGCAGCTTGGCCGCGAGAGCGCATCCGACCGCCACGGGAAAGCCGTGTCCGAGCGGGCCCGTGTTGGTTTCCACGCCCGGGACCTTGGTCCGGTTGGGATGGCCGTTGAGCGCGGACAGCGGTTGGGCGAAGGACTCCAGCTCCGCGATCGGGAAGAATCCGCAGTGTGCCAGCGTGGCGTAGAGCGCGCCGGCGCAGTGGCCCTTGCTCAGGATGAACCTGTCCCGGTGCGGCGCGTCCGGGTTCAGCGGGTCGACCGACAGCACCGCCCCGTACAGCGTGACGAGGATGTCGACGACCGAGAAGTCACCGCCGATGTGGCCGAGTCTCGCCCGCGACACCATCTCTAGGTCCGCCAGGCGAACGCTGGACGACAATGCCCGTAGCGCGGCTACGGCGTCCGGTGTCGATGCCTCCTGGAGGCGCTTGCGTTCGGTCAGATAGCCGCGGGCGCGTTCGAGGTCCGCTGTGAGCATGGTGCGTTCTCCTGACGCGATGACGACGTGCGGGCGTGAAGGTCTGGTGATGTCAAGCCGAATAGAGTGCGGCCTGCGCGATCTTGAGAGCGCCCAGGGCGTCGTGCCGCGATTGGGCCTGCTGCAAGGCGTCCACGTCAAGGACATCGAGCGCCCGCTCGACCTTCTTGAGGAAGGCGATGGCCGTGTTCGCCGCCTCGATGCTGTCCTCCCGGAACGGGAACTGGTCGAGCTGCCAGACGCCCTGCCAGTTGTTGCGTCGCAGCGTGTAGAAGAACTCGAACAGCTCGATCGGATGGACCGTGCCGGCGACCATGTCGTCGTCCCACCCACGGAGGTTGTCGTTGACATCCATGCCGAAGAGCCGGCCGTAGTCGATGGCCAACTGGGCCGCGTCCGCCGGTGACTCACCGCCGAACAAGGCGTGTCCGAAGTCCAGCAGGATGCCCACGTTGGGCAACCCGATCTTTTCGATACCCAGGAGTGTGCGGGCCACCGAGTCGAACGACATGTGCACGCGCGGCTCACGCGGCTTGTATTCGATCACGAACTTGAGGTCCGGGTTCTCGCTGGCGAGCCGGCCGACACCATCCAGGGAGGCTTTCCAGAGCACGCCGTGGTCGACCTGGAACGGGTAGTCCCAACCGTCCTGGCCGGGCCAGAGCTTGACGTAGTCGGCGCCGAAGTAGCGGACGACGTCGGCAGCCTCGGTGATCAGTTGGTGGGCCTCGCGGCGGATCCCCGGGTCGGGGTTGGTGAACGAGCCCTTGACGAACTTGCGGGTGTAGATCTCGGGGGTGATGCCGATGACCTCGAGCCCCTGCTCGTCGAGCGCCGCCTTGATCTGCTCGTTGCTGAACTGCCCACCGAAGTACGGCCAGTTGAGATCGACGACGGAGAGGTCGCCCACCTGACCGGCGAGCTTGATCGCGTCCACGATCGTCCGGGGTTCACCGTAACCGTCGGTCGCATAGCGATCGACGTACGTGGCGAAGTGCCAGATTCCGGCCCCGTAGCGCTGTTTTCCGTTCATCTCTGCTCCCGGCCGAATACAAATTCAAGGCTGATTAGCAATGCAACCATCGTACGGGCGTCGCGCCTGGAGAGCAACGGATTCGGAATTCTCGTGGCGCTCCTCACCGTGGTGTCACTTCGTCCGCTCGACGAGTACCCGGACGTCCCACCGTCCGAGCCGGACGGTGTCGCCCGACCGGAGCTCGGCACCGGAGAGCAGATCCTCGGCGGCGCCCGGAACCGTCAGCTCCGCCGGCGTCCAGCTCCAGTTGTGCACCAACCGCAGCACCGAACCATCGGGTGTGACGGCTGCCGTGCACCGTACCGGTGAATGGGCGGGCTGGCGCCACGGATCCGGTTCGATCGAGGTCGACGCCAGCCATTCGGCGAGGCCGCGGGACAGAGCCCGGTCCGGCACCGTGCCGACGTAGGTGACTCGCCCGGCACCGTGGCGGTTCGTGGTGACCGCGGCGTACTCCTCGAGATGTGGATGCTCGTAGCGGGCCAGCGTGGCGGCGGTCTCGGGAATCAGGCAGTCGGCCCACGCGGTCGCCGCCCCGCCGATCCCCGCGTCCGGGTCGGCGGCGCTCACCGGGATCGGACGGGCCAGGTTGGTGTACTCAAGGTAGTGCACGCCGGCGGCCGCGCGCAGAACGCCGGGCATTACCACATGGCGGGCGACGCCCTCCTCGGTCGCGTAGCCCGTGCGCGGCGACAGGATCAGGTGGCCGCCCGCGTCGGCGTATCGGCGCAGCCAGTCCAGAAGGGCGTCGTCGGCGATGTACAACCCCGGCACGACCAGGACCGGCCACCGTGCGGCGGCGCCTGCCGGGTCTTCGGGCAGCTGAGCGGGCGCGACGACGTCCACGCCGAGACCGGCGTCGAACAGGCCCCGGTAGAAGGCGGCGAGGATCCGCTCGTACGACTGCTTGTCGCCCATCCACGCCGGGGTTGGGCCGGGGAGCGGCCCCACGAACTCCATCGCCCAGCGGCTTTCCGCCGACACCAGTACCGCGACCTCGCTGCGCGGGCGCAGCCCGTCCAGTGCGGCGCCGGCCCGCTGGAGTTCGCCGGCGACCGCGGACAACTCGTCGTAGATGCGCCCGGGTTCCAGGCTGTGGCCCAGAATTCCGCCCCAGTACATCTCGGCCCCGTAGTGCTGGGTATGCCAGTGCCAGTACTCGACCATCCGCGCGCCGCGGGCGATGAGCGCCCATACCACCTGGCGAAGCTGACCCCGGTACGGCGGGTAGTTCTCCGCGGTCCCGCCGATCGAGGACGCATTGGTCTCGGCGACCAGGAACGGCGCCTGGCGGGTGCCGCGGGAGATGTCGAGTTGCAGGTAGAGCCACGCGTTGCCGGACCACGGCAGGAACGACGGGCGCGGTTCGGCGTGGATGTCGTCGTCACCGGGTAAGGTCAGCCCGTCCTGTGGCCCGTAGTAGATGTTGGTGGTCGAGACGTCCAGGGGTTCGCCGATCGCGGCGACGTCCTGGGTGGGCTGGTGCAGGGCCAGGCAGGTGGTGATGAAGTGGTGGGCCGGCACCAGTTCTCGGACCATCCGTGCCTGCCAGGCGATGTAGTCGTGGGTGAGCTCGGCCTGGTACCGGCGCCAGGCGAGGTCGTACGGCGGGGTGCTGTTGCCGTCCGGAGTCCACAGGTCGGCCCAGTCGTGGAGCCGATGCGACCAGTACGTGAGGCCCCACCGCCGGTTCAGCTCCTCGACGTCGCCGTACCGGTCCCGCAGGTACTCCCGGAACCCGTCGAAGACGTCGGGGTTGTACAGGATGTTGTGGCCCGGCTCGTTGTCGATCTGCCAGCCGATCACCGCGGGATGGCCGGCGTAGCGCGGCACCATCCTGCGGATGAGCCGCTCGGCGAGGTATCGGAACGCGGGGTGAGCGTGGTTGATGTCCTGGCGCGCGCCGTAGGGCATCGGTTGCCCGGTACGCAGGTGGGCCGCGGTCTCCGGGTATCGGCGTCGCAGCCACGGTGGCACGGCGTACGTCGGCGTGCCGATGACGGCCTTGAGGCCGTGCTCGTGGGCGGCATCGAGCACCGGCTGCAACCAGTCCACATTGAACTCGCCGTCCCGTGGCTCCCAGGTGGACCACACCGACTCGCCGACCCGGATGACCGTGAAGCCGCCCTTGGCCATCAGGTCCAGGTCCTCGTGCAGCCGCTCGTACGGCTGGTACTCGGCGTAGTACGCGGCGCCGAAGAGCACGCCGCCCGGGATGTCGGTGGCCGGCACGTCAGCTCTCGATGCCTTCGTACCGGAAGTCGGAGAACGCCACGTCGCCGTGCACGGCGTAAAGCCCGAGCACGCGTCCGGTGAATGACGCGGCCGTTTCCTGGGAGAGATAGCGGCCGTCCAGTCGCGCGAGCTCACGCTTGTCCGCACCGGCAACAGACACGCTCAGCACCACGAGGTCGGACGTAAGCATGTCGAGCAGCGTAGACCCGGGCGGAGGTATGCATTCGAGGTGCAGCGTGACCGCATCCGACGGGGCCGGAAGGGTCCACTCCTGGCGAAGTCCGGCCACCGTCCCACGCGCGGTGACGGTTCCGCCGCCCACCTCGATCTCGTAGTGGTGCAGCTCGTCGAACCGCACCGCCAACCCACCGATCCCCTCGCTCGCGTCCACAGTGACCGACGCCTCGGCCTGCCGGTGCTGTTGCCGGTAGCCCACGAACACCGGCCGCAGCTCGTCCAAAGTGGAGCCGTCTCCGGCAAGTGTCAGCCGGCCCGATCCGGTGTCGGCGACCTCGCTCGGGTAGCGGCGGATCGCGATCCAATCCGGCGACAGGGCGGGCGCCGTGAAGTGGTCGGTGAAGCCGAACCCCTCGTTCGCCGGAGCCGGCTCGACCGGATCGATGCGCAGCCAGCCGTCCTCCCACCGGGCGGTGGTGATGAAGGTTTCCCGGCCGAGTGCCGAGAACGCCTGGGTCGCGCCGGCCGGCCGCATGCCGAGCATGATGACCGCCCAGCTTCCGTCGGGCGCCTGGACCAGGTCGCCGTGGCCGGTGTTCTGGATGACCCGGGACGTGCTGCGGGCCGACACCACCGGGTTGCCGGGACCGCCTTCGAACGGCCCGCCGGGTGACGTACCGCGCGCGACGCTGATGCCGTGACCACGCTCGGTGCCACCCTCGGCGATCATCAAGTACCAGTAGCCGTCGTGCCGGTACAGGTGCGGTGCCTCGGGGAACTTCAGCCCGGTGCCCGACCACAGCGACTTCGGCTCCGACAGCGGCTTGCCCGTCGCCAGGTCGACGGTGATCTGCTGGATGCCGCCGTGCCCGCTGAACGGTTTCCCCGAGGTGGTGTCCAGCCCCGAGTAGGTGATGTAGGCGGTCCCGTCGTCGTCGTCCCAGGCGAGGTCGGGGTCGATGCCGTGGATGTCCTCGACGACGGTGCCGTCGCTCCACGGGCCGGCCGGGTCGGTGGCCGTGAAGATGAGCATCCCCCTGCCCATCGCGTCGGTGATCACGATGTAGAAGGTGCCGTCCCGGTGCCGGATCGTCGGCGCCCAGGCACCGCCGTTGGTCGGGACGTCGTGCGACGCGAGCTGCCCGGGCCGTTCCACCACGTGCCCGATCAGTGTCCAATGGGACAGGTCGGTGCTGTGGAAGACCGGCACCCCGGGCAGGTACTCGAACGTCGACGTGGCGAGGTAGTAGTCGGTGCCGACCCGGACCACGCTCGGATCCGGGTAGAACCCGGGGATCAGCGGGTTGGGCAGCCCCGTCATGCGGCGCCGGTCCCGGCGTTCTGCGCGGCGAGCAGCCGCCGCCGCTCCTCCCGGCGCTGTTGCTGGCGATCCGGGTCGGGGACGGGTGAGGCGAAGAAGAGCCGCTGGGTGTACGGGTGCTGCGGTCGGGCCGTCACCTGGTCGCCGTCGCCGGACTCGACGATCTCGCCGTGGTACATGACGGCCACCCGGTGGCTGATGTGCCGGACGACGGTCAGGTCGTGGGAGATGAACAGGTACGCCACGCCGGTGCGCTGCTGGATCTCGATGAACAGCTCGAGCACTCGCGCCTGGGTGGACAGGTCCAGCGCCGATACCGGCTCGTCACACACGATCAGCTCGGGCTCCAGCGCGAGGGCCCGGGCGATCGCGATCCGCTGCCGCTGGCCGCCGGAGAACTCGCGCGGCAGCCGGTCCGCGGCGCCGGTCGGCAGGTGCACGAGGTCGAGCAGGTTGTGCACGCGGGCCGAGGCCTCCTTCTTCGGCACGTCGCGGGCGGTCAGCGGCTCGGTGAGGATCTGCTCGATGGTCAGCGACGGGTTGAGCGAGCTGTACGGGTCCTGGAACACCACCTGGATCTCGCTGCCCAGCGCCCGCCGCTCCCGCCGGGACAGGCGCCCGATGTCACGTCCCTTGTAGAGGATCTGCCCGCCCGTGACCGGCGCCAGGCCGAGCACGGCGCGGCCGATCGTGGTCTTGCCGGATCCCGACTCGCCGACCAGGCCCACCGTCTCGTGCGGCCGGATGTCGATGGAGACGCCCTTGAGCGCGCGGAACGGCGGCTTCCGGAAGCCCTTGCCGGGATACTCGACAACGACGTCCTTGGCATCGAGCACGAGGTCGGTCATGACGATCCAATCCGCTGTTCGGGGCCGGGGGTGCCGGTGACGAGCGGGCCGCGGGCGTGATCCTCTTCCAGGATGTCGGCGAGCAGCGCCTTGGTGTACTCGTGCCGGGGGGCGTAGAAGATGGAGCGTGCCGGACCGGTCTCGACGATGCGGCCGTCGCGCATGACCGACACCCGGTCGCAGATGTCGGCCACCACACCGAAGTTGTGCGTCACCAGGATCACCGCCATGTGGAACTCGTCCTCGAGCGAGCGGAGCAGGTCGAGCACCTCGGCCTGTACGGTCACGTCGAGCGCGGTGGTCGGCTCGTCGGCGATGAGCAGGTCGGGCTCGCAGGACACCGCGCCGGCGATGAGCACACGCTGGGCCATGCCGCCGGAGACCTGATGGGGGTACGCCGCGAACGTGCGCTTCGGGTTCGGAATGCCGACCCGGGCCAGCAGGTCCAGCGCCTTCTGCGTCGCCTCGCGCTTGGAGATCTGGCGAGTCACCATCATCGGCTCGACGAGCTGGGAGCCGATGGTGAACGCCGGGTCCAGATTGGACATCGGCTCCTGGGGGATGTACGCCATCTTGATTCCGCGTAGCTTGCTCATCTCGTTGTCCGAGGCGTGGGCGATCTCCTGCCCTTCGAACGCGATCGAGCCGCCGGTCACGTGGCCGCCGTCCGGCAGCAACCCGAGTACTGCGAACGCGGTCTGTGTCTTGCCCGAGCCGGATTCGCCGATCAGCCCGTGCACCTCGCCGCGCCGGACGGTCAGCGATACGTCGTGCACGACCGTCTTGACGGTCTTGTCGCTCTGGTCGTAACCGATGGACAGGTCCCGCACCTCCAGCAGCACGTCGCCGGTCAGCCGCCGCGTCCGCTCGTCGTCCGGGTGCGTGAGGATCTCGACCTTCTCCCGGTCCGGCGGCCGGGTCGTGGCCTTACGGCGCCGCCGCCGCCCGCCGCTGCGTTCCAGCAGGTCCCGCATCGTGTTGGCCAGCATCGTCAGCGCGATGGACGTCACCGTGATGGCCGCTGTCGGCCACAGCACCAGCGACAGGTTCGTGTAGATGTTCGGGAAACCGTCGTTGAGCATGTTGCCCCAGGTCGGCACCGTCAGATCGCCGAGGCCGAGGAACTCCAGCCCGGCCTGGATCGCGATCGCGATGCCCATGATCATCGCCGACTGGATGATCACCGGGGCGCGTACGACGGTGAGGATGTGCCGGCCGATGATCCGCGCGTCGGTCAGGCCGGCCACCTTCGCGGCGTCGACGTACAGCTCGTTGCGCACCGCGGTGACCGCCGCATAGACCAGCCGGTAGTAGGCCGGCGACAGGAGCAGGCCGAAGATCGTCATCGCCCACCACATCGAGGGTCCGATGACGGCCCGCGCGGCCAGCAGGATCACGATTCCGGGGAGCGCCATCAGCAACCCGGCCAACCAGTCCGACACGGTGTCGAACCAGCCGTGGTAGTAGCCCGCGATCAGACCGGTGATCACCCCGATCAGCGCGGCCACCACCGTCGCCAGCAACGCCCCGGCGAGACTGAACCGGCCAGCGTACAGCAGCCGGGACAGCACGTCGCGGCCGCTGCCGTCGAAGCCGAGGGGATGGCCGTCGGTCGGCGGGCCGAGCACGTCGCCGACCGAGGCGAAGTTCGGGTCGTGTTGGGTCAGCAAGGGCGCGAAGATCGCGCTGAGGGCGACCAGCACCAGCACGATGAGGCTGCCGAGCCCGACCGGATGCTTGAGCAGCCGCCCGAACAGCGATACCCGCTGGCTGCGCGCCGCAAGGGCCGGTCCGGCCTCGAGCGGGCTGCCGGGAGCGACGAGGGGGGTCGGTTCGGTCATGAGAGACGCACCTTGGGATTGAGCCAGCCCTGCATCAGGTCGATGATCAGGTTCACCACCACGACCAGTACCACCGACACCACAACGAAACCCATCACCATCGGCATGTCGCCCTGGGCCGTCGAGGTGACCCCGATGTCACTGAGCCCCGGGATCGCGAACACCCGCTCGACGATGATCGCCCCACCGAACAGGCCGATGAACTGCACCGCAAGCACGGCCAGCGCGGGTCCGGCGGCGTTGCGCAGCACGTGCTTGAACACCACCCGGTTGAACGGCAGGCCCCGGCTGCGCAGCGTACGCACGTAGTCCCGCCGAAGTGCGTCCATCACCGATCCACGGACCTGCGCGGCGACCGCGGCGATGCCGCCGATCGTCAACGCGATGATCGGCAGTGTGACCGTGGCGATCCATCCGCTCGGCGACTCGCTGAACGGCGTGTACCCGGTCGGCTGGAACACCTGCATGTTGATCGCGAACACGATCACCAGAGCGACCGCGATGAGAAAGTTCGGGACCGCGAACCCCAGCACCGACACCACCTGGACGAGCTTGTCCACCCAGCCGTGCCGGACCGCCGCCCACACGCCCAGCGCGACCGAGATGACCGCCGTCAGCACGGTCGCGCCCAGCACCAGCGACAGCGTCACCCAGGTGCGCGCCATGATGCCCTCGGTGACGGGCTGGCTGGTGAACCACGAGGCGCCGAGATCACCGGTGACGGCCTTGCCCAGCCAGTCGACGTACTGGGTGAGCAGCGGCCGATCCAGGCCGAGCTCCACCTGCTTGGCCTCGATGGCCTCCTGGGTGGCCTGCTGACCCAGGATGTTGCGGGCGATGTCACCGCTGCCCAGGTACAGCAGCAGGAACGTCGCCGACGTGCTGACGAACAGCAGCACGATGCCGGCCACGATCCGCCGCACGATGAACATCAACATCGGGTTGATTCCTCCCTGCCGGTGCGCGGTGCATACGGTGGGGACCGGCGTCGACCGCCGGCCCCCGACCGCTCGGTCAGCCCTTCGGCTTGAAGTTCCACAGGTACGGGTACGCGTTGCCCATCTGTGCCTGCACCTCGGTGTTGGCGTCGGTCGCGTAATGCGACTTGACCCGGAACCACGGCGCGAACCAGGCCTGCTCGACGATGTAGGCGTTGAGCTCCTTCGACGCCGCGCCGGCCTCCTCGTCGGACTTCGCGTTGACGAACTTGTCGAGCAGCCCGGTCACCTTGGCGTCGGTGTACTTGAACGGGTTGAACGTCGCCTGTGGCGAGATCTCGAAGTTGATGATCTGAGAGTCCGTCGGGTCCTGCTGGAGTACCATCCACGTCGCGGCGTACTTGGGCGCCAGCATGTCCGGAATGAAGTTGGCACCGGCATCGGTGAACTTCACCGTGATGCCCACGTCCTTGAGCTGCTGCGTGATCAGGCTCCAGAGGGTGGTGCCGACCCGGGCGGTGCTCGGCATCGACAGCTCGAAGCCGTTGGGGTAGCCCGCCTCGGCGAGCAGCGACTTGGCCTTGGCCGCGTCGTACGGGTACCGGGTGTCCAGTGCCGCGTCGTAAGCCGGCGAGTTGGTCGGGAAGATCTGCGACGTCAGCGAGCCGTAGCCCTTGGCGTACGCCTTGAGCAGGCCCTCCTTGTCGAACGCGTGGTTGAGCGCCTGCCGCACCTTGATGTCCTTGAGGGCGGGGTTCATCTTGCCGGCGCGGTCGAGCAGTATCAGACCGGTCCAGTCCAGCTCCCAATCGACGAGGCTGTACCCCGAGCCCTTGACCTGGTCGATGAAGTCGTTGTTGATGAGCTTCGCGCCGTTGAGCTGCTTGCCCTTGACCGCGTTGAGCATTGCGGTGGGGTCGTTGAAGACCTTCAGCACGAGCTTGTCGTAGTGCTGGTCGGTCTTGTTCCAGTAGTTCGGGTTCTTGGTGAACGTGTACGAGCTGCCGACCACGGTGGCAGCCGTGTCCAGGACGTACGGACCGGAGCCGACCGGCTTGGTCTTCTCGTCCGGCTTGCCGAACTGTCCTGGGCTGCCCATCATCCCGGCGTTCTGCGTCAGGTAGTTGAGCAGACCCGGGTCGGGCTGCTTGAGCGTGAGCTCGACATGGGTGTCATCGACCGCCTTGGCGTCCTTCAGGCTCCCCAGGAACGACTTGTTCGGCGAGGCGCCGTCCCGGAATCGGACCAGGTTCTGCGCGGCCGCGTCGGCGTTGAACTTCGTGCCGTCGGTGAACGTGACGTCGTCGCGCAGCGTCATGGTCAGCACGGTCTTCTTGTCGTCGTACGACCATTCGGTCGCCAGCGACGGGACGACCTCGCCCTTGGGGTCGGCCTTGAGCAGCGTGTCGTAGACGGCCTGGCCGTACGGTGCCTCGTTGGCGAAGTTCATGTCCGCCGCCTTGAACGTCGTCGCCGGCGCGATCAAGCCGAGGGTCAATGTCTTCGACCCCCCGCTCGAACTGCCGCCACCGTCGGACGAAGATCCGCCGCCGCATCCGGCTGCAACCAGGGAGAGCGCGACCGTCGCCGCAAGTCCCGCGAGGGAACCTCTTCGGAACATCGTTTTCCTTTCAAGGAACTAGAGACGTGTCCGCCGTGAAATCGGGGAAACGGGACGTGATTCGTGGCAGGCGGCAGGATGTGAACCGCTTGTGATCGAAGGTAGAGGATCAAATGATCTCGGATCGGCGGGATCGGCCCACCTGACCGCGAAGTTGGCGCCGTTGCCGATTGGACCAGGCCCGTTCCTGTTCGATCCGTGAAGAAGCTTGCCGCTGGCCGCTTCGAGCCACCGAGGACGGCGGTGCTTGGGCGCGGTGACGCCTGACCGTCGATGGTGCCGCCACTACCCCGTGGCCGATAGCCGCAGTTGCAAAACGTTACGTGCTCGTGTCGCGGACGGGCCGCCGGTTCCGTCCGTGAGGGGCGCCCGCGCGGGCCGGTCTCGTCGACCGTGATCGCTCGGACCCGGGTCCGTCCCCGCGTTCGGTGATTTCGCGTTGGATATTCAAGGGTGATTGAATAGTCGAGTGGACTCAATATAGGTACGCCGGCTGGGACTGTCAATAGAAGCGGCGCAGCGAGGCGGCGGGGTGCCGGCGAGAGGGCCGGCGTAGCTGTTACTTCAGCGGCTAGGCCGTCGGCGCGCCGGCGGATCCTATGACCAGACCACCTCCAGCTCTGCGCGCTTGCCGAAGCGTTCGAGGTGCACCTTGACGACCTGGGCGAACCGGTCGATGTCATCGTCCGCCGGCACGGTTACCTCGATCCGGAGGACTCCGGGTTCCGGACGGAGCACGATGACCTGGCCGGTGTCGAACGCCAGGACGGTCGCACCGTCCACCGTCGATACGGTGCCTCGCGCGGACCAGTGGCTGGCCAGCTGCTTGGCGTACCGCTCGGGCCGGTCGGTGGGCATGGAGCCGTGCCTGGAGTTCATCTCTGCTCCTCGGTGATGAGATCGGCGCCCGGCAGCACAGCGGACCAGCCGCCGTCGACGACGAGGTTGGCGCCGGTCACGTACGACGCCTGGTCGGGCGATCACCCCACCTTTGCAGACAGTGTGCGCCACCCGCCCGTTGGTCAGCGAACCGGTCAGCCCCGCTGTCGACCCGACCAGCACGACGGCCGGAGAAGTGGACCGGACGACGACTGCACCCTCGGCGGCGAACAGCATTGCCGCTTCGCGGCCCTGACCGGCGGCCGTGCCGGTGATCAGGGCGACGCGTCCAGACAGCTGACCCGTCACGAACGGGCGTCCAGCTCGCGAAGGACGTCCTCGATCCAGTCCGCGGTGAACGCGCCCACGTGCGGCAGGTGGTCCAGCCCGATGTGTTCGGTGGCACCCTCCTCGGGGGTGAAGACGCGCAGCTCCCGTCGTGGGCTGTTGACCGCCTGCTCATAGGACCGGTAAGCGTCCGCGACCGGGATCTGCCGGTCGTTCTGGCCATGAGTGATCAGGAACGCACAGGTGATCTGCTCGACGACACCGTCGAGGGTCACCCGCTCGGCATTGCGGATGAACGTGTCGACGTCCGGCTCGCCCCACACCCACAGCACATGCTCCCAGTAGTGGGGGACCGGGTTCTCACCCTCACGTTCCCGCCGCCGCTTCTGCACCTGGCCCCAGTTGTGGTTGGCACCCCACGCGACGGCCAGCTTCAGGCGTTTCTCGAATGCCGCGGCGCGTGGGACGTAGTAGCCGCCGAGAGACCAGCCGACCAGGCCGATGCGGTCGCCGCGAACGTCGGACCGGGTCTGCAGGTAGTCCACGCAGGCCTCGGCCCAGTCCTCGCTCTCGACGCGCGAGGTCAGCCCGCCGAACCGCAGCGCCTCGCCGCTACCTGGACAGTCGACCATCAATGTGGAGATGCCGCGGGCGGCCATCTCGGACGGCCAGCCCGAGGTGTACATGTGCTCCTTTGTCGAATCCAAGCCGTTCCACATGATGATGACCGGAGCTGGCTGTCCGTCGCGCGAAGCGTCGGTGAAGTACGCCGGCAGATGCGTGCCCTCGAACGGGACCCGGACGCGCTCGGTGGCCGGGTCGACGAGCTCGAACGACTTCTGCATCAGATCGAGGCAATGCTGGTAGACGGCCCGGCGACCCTGAGCCGATGCGCTCTGCATCCGCTCGGCCTGAGATAGATACACCGCGGCGCGGAGGTACTTCTGCCCGGCGGTGCGCAGATGGCCGGACTTCTCCGCGTCGAGGGCCTGGGCCTCGAGCTGGTCGGCGACGCGCTGCCAGGCGGCCATGAACTCCGCGGTGCCGACGTCCGAGCCCTGCGATGCCAGGTCCCGGATCGGCCGGCAGGCGCGGTCCACCTCGTCGATCATGCCGCCGCTGTTCAGCGTGGCCACCACACCGAGATTCCATATGTAGTTGCCCGGGAAGTACTCGAACATCGTGCTACCTGCTTTCTGCCGGCGTCCGCGTCGCCGGACGGAAGGGACTGAGCGGAGGTACGGGCCGCTCCTCGACGACGGTGTTGGACAGGGTGCCGAGACACTCGACGGTGATCGAGACGCGGTCCCCGGGCTCCAGCGGAGGCGGGTCCTGCCGGCCGGCCCGGCCCCACAACTCGGCCAGGCAACCGCCACCGCCGGTCGTGCCGGACGCCAGCACGTCACCGGGCAGGACGACGGAGTCGCGCGACGCGTAGGCGACCATTGTCGCGAACGACCACCCCATGCCGGCCAGCCGGTCGTGGCCCACCTCCGTACCGTTGACGCTGACCGCACACCCGAGGTCGAGGAACCCGTCGGCGTCCTTGCGGTCGGCGACCTCGTCCGCGGTGACCAGCCACGGTCCGATCGACGTGCAGAAGTCCTTGCCCTTCGCCGGCCCGAGGCCGGTCTGCATCTCCCGGCTCTGCAGGTCGCGCGCCGACCAGTCGTTCAGGATCGTGTATCCGAAGATCGCCTGCTCGGCCTCGTCCTCGGTCAGCGAACTGCCACCCGCACCCAGCACACACGCCACCTCGAGCTCGAAGTCGAGCGCGTGGCAGCCCCAGGGTCGTCGTACCGAGGCCTCGTGGCCCACGATGGCGTGCGGGTTGGTGAAGTAGAAGGTCGGCGCGTCGTACCACGCATCCGGGACACCGACGGCCCGGTCGATGCTGCGCCGTACACCTTCCACATGGGACTCGAAGGTGACGAAGTCACGCACGCTGGCCGGCCGCAGAGGTGCGACCAGCGTGGCCTCGGCGAGCGGGACGGGCGTGGTCCGCAGCGCCCGCGGTGCGACCTCGAGAGCGCGCGTCAATCCGCCTTGTACGAGGTCGTCGACACTGAGTCGGTCGGGCAGCGGGAAAAGCTCGCCGTCCTCGACGAGCGCACCGAAAGCCTGGTCGCCGACCCGGGCGGTGGCGAGCTTCATGACGGCTCTCTCGCACCGATCGCGTCCGCGATGCCCTTGTGAGAGACGTGCGCGGTGAGGCCGCCGTCCACCACGAGCTCCGCGCCATTCATGTACGAGGACGCATCCGACACGAGGAAGACCATCAGCGGGGCGATGTCGTCCACCGACCCAGTGCGTCCGAGCGGGATCTCGGCCAGTGCGGCCTCGCGGAACGCCGGTGACGCAGACTCCATGAGCGGAGTCTCGATGAGGCCGGGCATCACGGCGTTGACCCGGATGCCACGGGTGCCGAGATCCAACGACGCGGTACGCGTCAGGCCGCGCAAGGCCCATTTGCTGGAGGTGTACGCCGCCGCCACATGACCGCCCAGGGCCGCGACCGAGCAGACGTTCACGATCGACGATCCCCGTGGCATCAGCGGGACCAGTGCCTGGATGCCGAGCAGCGGGCCGGTCACGTTGATGTCGAACGTGCGGTGCCAGGTGTCCAGGTCGACGTGCGGCAGGCGGTCGCGTCCGGCGACGCCGGCGTTGTTGACCAGCGCGTCCACCCGGCCGTGCGAATCACGCACATCGTCGGCGAGGCGGCGCCACGCTTCGGCGTCGCGGACGTCGAGGTGCCGGAACGTGACGGCGAGGTTCTCCCGTGCCAGGTTCTTGGCGAGTACCTCGCCCTCCTCGTCCAGCACGTCGGTCGCGACGACCGTGGCACCGGCGCGCGCCAGCGCCGTCACCTCGGCGCCCCCCTGCCCCCGGGCGCCGCCGGTGACGACGACGATCTTTCCCTCGAGAACGCCCACGACCGTCAGACCGGGGGCGCGACGAACACGCCGCGGTCCGGATCGTTGAAGCTCTCCCTGGCGATCAGTTCGCTCATCGGGTCGGCCGTACCCCACTGATCCTGGGTCATCGGATCCGCGATGTCGTACACGCTGGGGTGCCACTGGTCGGTCTCGAGCCGCTCCAGCTCGGTGGTGTACTCCATCGTGTTGCCGCTGGGGTCGATGAAGTAGGAGAAGGTGTTGTTGCCCGCCAGGTGCCGGCCCGGGCCCCACACCTTCTTGATGCCGGCGCGCATGACCCGGCCGGTTCCGCGCATGTACTCGTCCAGTCCGCGCATCTCGAACGACACGTGGTGCACCGAGGTGTGCGGGCCCTTGGCGATGGCAAGGCTGTGGTGCCAGTCGTTGCAGCGCATGAAGTGCATCATCTCGCCCATGTGCTGGCTCCACAGGCTGTCGGTCAGTTTGAAGCCCAGGGCCGTCTCGTAGAACTCGCGGGTGCGGTTGAGGTCGTTGGAGTTCATGACGGCGTGCGAGATGCGTACCGGGATGGCCTCGCCCGCCTCGATCGCGCGATGCTGCCGGGTCTGTACGCCGCTGGAGATCTCGATGGTGCGGCCGTCGACGTCGAAGAACCGGAAACCGTAGCCGCCGCCGGCGGTCTGCAGCTTGTCGGGCTGGCTGATCAGCCGCACGTTCTGCGTCGCGAGCCGGGCGGCGAGCGCGTCGACGGCGGCGTCGTTCTCGGCACCGAACGCGATCAGGTCCAGTCGCTTGTCGGTCGCCTTGCGCAGCCGGACGACGTACTGCTCCGGCGATCCCTCGGCCGCCAGGTACGACAGGTCGCCGTCCGTCCCGACCTCGGTCAGCCCCCAGGTGTGCTTGTAGAACGTGCGCTGGGTCTCGTAGTCGGGAACCGCCAGATCGACGTGCCTGAGATGGGTGATGCCGAACTCGTTGTGGTTGCCCATGGTGCTTTCTCCTTCGTGGTGGTACTCAGCCGAGGGCCGAGCCGCCTCCGTCGACGACGAGGTTGGCGCCGCTCACCCACGCCGACTCGTCGGAGGCGAGATAGAGCGCGGCGTTTACGACGTCGTCACAGCGGCCGTGGCGCTTCAGCGGGATGCGGTCGAGGACGATGCTGCGTAGCCGTTCCGGTGGATCCGCGAGCATCGGCGCGGTGTTGGGTGTCTCGATGAGGCCGGGGCTCACCACGTTCGCGCGGATGCCGTGCGGACCGCCCTCGACCACAAGCTGCAGGGTCAGCGCGATGACGCCGCCCTTGGCGGCACTGTGCGCGTTCTGTGGCATGAACTCCACGCCGCGGAGCGCGGCGATGGACCCGACGTTGATGATGGATCCGCCGCCCTGCGCCTTCAGGTGCGGCCACGCCGCGCGGACGGTGTAGTACACCAGGTCCAGCTCGTTGCGCATGGTGAAGTCCCAATCGGCGACGCTCAGCTCGTCGAGGGCGCCGAAGCGTTGGCTGGATGCGTTGTTGTACAGCACGTCGATCCCGCCGTACGTCGCCACCGCCCTGTCGACCCACTCCTTCGCCCGCCCGGGATCGCCCAGGTCGACGCCGCCGGACACGGTGATCTCGCCACCCTGCGCACGAACCTCCTTCTCGGTCCGGCGGGCCGCCTCGTGGTCGAGGTCGCACCCGGCGACGCGAGCACCTTCGACGGCGAAGCGGCGTGCCGCGGCCGCGCCGATCCCGCCGCCCACCCCGGTGATCAGCGCGATCTTGCCGGCCAGCCGGCCGGTCACGATGCGGCCCTCCCGGCACGGCGGTCCAGCAGCTCGATGAGGTTGCCCTCGGGATCGGCGACGTAGGCCATCCGAATACCCGCCTCGGGCGACGGGCGGGCGGGATCCATGGTCAGACTCCCTGGGGCACACGACGGCGTGCGGGCACGATCGGCGGAACGTCCTCGGCCGAAGCCACGATCCCGTTGCGGATCACGCCAAGCCGGTCGATGGTCATCTCCACGACGTCCCCCACCTGCAGCGGCGGTGGCGTCAGTTGACCGGTTCGGCCCCATGCCTCGGCCAGGGCCCCCGAGGCGCAAGTCCCCGAGGCGAGCACCTCACCGGCCTTGACCCAGGACGCGCGGGACGCATAGGACACCATCTGCTCGAAGGACCAGCCCATGTTCGCCGAGCGGTCGCCGCCGAGGCGGACGTCGTTGACTCGTACCGACATCTCCAGGTCCAGGAAGCCGTCCGCGTCGCGGCAGTCGTCCAGCTCGTCGGCGGTGACGATCCAGGGTCCGATCGTGGTGGCGAAGTCCTTGCCCTTGGACGGCCCGAGGCCCAGTTTCATCTCCCGACCCTGGACGTCCCGAGCGGACCAGTCGTTCATCACGCAGTAGCCGCCGATCGCACCGCGTGCCTCGTCCGGCGTCACGTTGCGCACGTCGCGGCAGATCACCGCCGCGATCTCGAGTTCGAAGTCGAGTCGTGCCGTGTCCGGCGGCATCGCGACGTCATCGTACGGTCCGTGTACCGCATGCGGAGCCATGAACAGGAAGGACGGCGCGGCGTACCACTCCTCCGGTACGCGCGTGGCGCCCTGCATGCCCTTGCTGACACCCTCGACGTGCGCCTCGAAGGTCAGGAAGTCGCGCATCGCCACCGGGTACACCGGGGGCAGCAGCACGACCTCCTCGGGGCGCAGCCCGTCGGACTGGGCCGCCGCGTCGGCCGCCTCCTCGCGCACGGCCGGCTCGGCCGCGAGAAGCTCGACGAGGTCCGTGCCGTCGGGGAACGCGTGGATCCACCATCGCGATCCGTCACCGACCACGAGACCGACCCGCCGGTTCCCGGCGGGGTCCTGCAGAAGGCGAAAAGCGGCGAGTCGCACGGGTCAGCCGATCGTCCGGTAAAACGCGCGCTCGCGCTTGGCCAGCACGGGGATGGCCTGGCCGTGACCGTACTCGGCAAAGTGCGGCGAAGCGCCGTGCGCGGCGTACGCCTCCTCGTCGTCGTAGATCTCGAAGAGGTGGAAGACACTCGGCTCGGCCGGATCCTGGTACGCCTGGTAGAAGCGGTTGCCCGGCTCCTGACGCGACGGGGGAGTGAGCTTCTCGATGGCGTCCAGGACGACATCCTCCTTCCCGGGTACGGCGGTCCAGGTGGCGCTGACGACGTAGGCCATGGTGGCTCTCCTCGTGTGGTGGAAACGGGGCGGTCGAGCCGCCGTGCTCCACGCTATGTGTGCCACCCGCTTGCGGAGAACTTGCCGGAAGCAATGCCTGGCATCCATGAAGCCGTCGGCGTGGAAAGTATGTTTCGGGTTGATGGCACCCATCCGCATCGCATGCTTCCGGCTGCTTCCTGCGACGTGCTCTCCTGTGGCGGACCACACAGGCGGAACCGCCGTTGAGCACTCAAGGAGAAACCGTGCGCCCCTCGAACCTGTTGGCCCGGCGGTCCGGCCGAGCGACCCTGTCGATCGTCGTGGCCGGATGTCTGACCCTGGTCGCTGCCTGCGGCTCCGGTGGAACCCAGCCGGCCGGCGATGCCGCCGGCAGCGGTGGCGGTTCGAAGACCATCGCCTTCTCGCCGCTCGCCCTCAAGATTCCGGCGATGAAGGGCCTCTCCGAGGGCGTCAAGGGCTACGGCAAGAGCAAGGGCTACGACGTCATAGTGCAGGACCCGAATCTCGACCCGCAGAAGCAGGTGCAGGAGCTGCAGAGCGTCATCGAGTCGGGCCGTGTCGGCGGCGCCTGGGTCATCGCGGTGCAGCCGTCGTCGCTGTCCAGCCTGGTGAAGACGGCGCAGGGCAAGGGGACCGCGCTCATCCTGAACGGCGTGCCCAAGGACTACGGTCTGAACGGGCTGGAGCCGCTGGTGTCGTTCTCGACGATCGATTACGCCTCTCAGGGCAAGGCCATCGGCGAGGAGCTCGGCAACTGCGTCAACGAGAAGCTCGGCGGGCGGGCCGAGGTGTTCCATCTCGCCAACTCACCGGGAACCGCCGGGAAGGAAGAGCTGGAGAAGTCGGCGCTCGACGCGCTGAAGGCGACGGCACCCGGCGCCACTATCGTCCAGACGCTGAACACCACTGACCGGGCGGCCGTGCAGACCGGCGTCGGCAACGCCCTGCAGGGTCACCAGAACGTGACCGCCGTGCTGGGCGCGAACGACGAGGCGGCCCTCGGCTCGCTGGGCGCCTTCGACGCCGCGGGCAAGAAGCTGACCTGCGTGACCGAGGCGGGCGGCAACGAAGAGGTGCTGGGTCTGGTGCAGAGCGGCAAGATCTACGCGTCGGTCGCCCTGCAGTTCCAGGACGACATGGTGCAGTCCTTCGACACGCTCACCAAGATGATGGCCGACCCGAAGACCGTAGGGGTTCAGCTCACGGTCCCTCAGAAGGTCATCAAGGCGGGGAGCTGAGGACGTGACCGTGTCCGCCAACGCGAAGCAACCGGCCACGTCGACGGTTCCGGCCGCGGAGGCGCCGGTGCCCACGGGGCACGACATGCCCCGCGCGGTATCCGTCCTGGTGTTCGCCCGCGACCGGGGGATCTTCATCCTCTGGGGCGTGATCATCCTGGCCTTCTCGTTCTGGTGCGCGCCGTACTTCGCGACAGTCAACAACGCCATGCTCGTCGCGAACGCCGCCGCCATCACGGCCATCTTCGCGGCCGGCGTCGGCTTCGGGGTCATGACCGGGGTGCTCGACCTCTCGCTCCCCGGAACGGCGGCCTTCGCGGCGTGTGTCACCGGCTGGCTCATGACGCATCAGCAGTCCGCCTGGCTCTCCCTCCTGGTGGGCCTGGCGTGCGGCGCGGTGGTCGGGCTGGTCAACGGTCTCATCGCCCTGCGCGGATTCAACCCGATCATCGTGACCATCGGCACGCTGTCGGTGCTGTCCGGCCTCGCCGCGGTGATCGCCGGCGGTTACACGTTCCCGGGCTTGCGCAGCCTGGAGTTCATGGGCACGCACCGGTACGCCGGCGTTCCGGCTCCGGTGTACATCGTCGCCGCGTTGTTCCTCGTCGGCACGGTGTTCCTCACCCGAACACGAGACGGCATCCGCCTGATGTCCGTCGGCGGGAACGCCGAGGCGGTTCGCCGCTCCGGCATCCACAGCGCCCGTTACAAGGTGCTCGGTTTCGTGATCTCCGGCCTCTGCGCGGCTCTGGGCGGGCTCGTCACCACGGCGGTGACCACCGAGGCCACCCCCGAGGCGAGCCCCAGCATCATCTTCAACGCGCTGACCGCGGTGGCGCTGGCCGGCGTCGCCCTCACCGGGGGCCGGGGCTCCCTGCCCCGGATCCTGGTCGGCGCGCTGATCCTGGCCACCATCGCGAACGGGCTGACCATTCGCGGCATCCAGCCCTACTGGGCCACGGTCGTGACCGGAACCCTGCTGCTCGCCTCGCTCGCCCTCGAACGGGTCATCCAGCGCAGTGTCTCCAACCGCCTGATGTCGACCGCCAACCTGTCGGTCCATAACCGGAAGGCCTGACCATGACGAATGAGACGGCCTCGGGCGCGACGCCGGCACTCGAACTGACCGGCATCGAGATGCACTACGGCTACGTCCGTGCGCTGGCCGACATCGACTTCCACGTCATGCCCGGCGAGGTGGTCGGACTGCTCGGCGACAACGGCGCCGGCAAGTCGACGTTGCTCAAGGTGATGTCCGGTGCCCACCGGCCCAGTGGCGGCACCGTCGCGGTGCACGGCAAGCAGGTGGAATTCCACGACCCGAGTGACGCCGCCGCGGCGGGAATCCAGATGGTCTATCAGGATCTGGCACTCGTCGACGCGCAGGACATCTCCACGAACCTCAACATCGGCCGCGAGATCCTGCGGCGAGGTCCGCTGGGCTGGCTGGGCTTCGTGGATCACAAGGCCATGCGCCGGCGTTCGGAAACCGAACTCGACCGGCTCGGGGTACGCACCGCACCGATGACCCGGCCGGTCGAGATGCTGTCCGGCGGCCAGCGGCAGGTCGTCGCCCTGGCCCGCAGCGCGATCCGGGTCTCCGGAGCGGCGAACGGCGTCCTGCTGCTGGACGAACCGACGGCCGCCCTCGGCTACGAGCAGACCAAGCAGGTTGAGGCGCTCATCCGCCGGATGGCCACGCAGGGCATCGCGATCGTCCTGGTCACCCACAACCTGCCGCTCTGCTACGAGGTCGCCGACCGCGTCGTGGTTCTCAACCGGGGCAGCAAGGTCGCCGACGTGCGCATCGACGAGACTGAGAGCGACGACATCGTCGGCTGGATCACCGGCGCGCGCCCGTCCCAATTCGCAGCCTGATCCCTTCATCTTTCTGAGGAGCTCCCATGGCCGAAAGTCAGACCCGCCGCGTCCTGGTCGTCGGGGGCGGTATCACCGGAAGCGTGTTGTCCCTGGCTCTCGCCCAGAAGGGCGTACAGGTCGTCCTCGCCGAGATCCGTGAGCGTTGGACCGGCGTCGGTCACGGCATCACGCTGCAGGGGAATGCGCTGCGCGCCTTCCACGCCGTGGGTGTCTTCGACCAGATCGCGCAGCGCGGATTCGCCTTCGACAAGCTCCGCATGCGTACCGCCGACGGCCATGTGATCATGGAGATCGACACGCCGCCGATGGGCGGCACACAGGTGCCCCCGACGATGGGGGCGCTGCGCGCCGACGTCGCCGACATCCTTGCCCGTGAGGTGGTCGCGGCCGGCGTCGACGTGCGCCTCGGCACCACGGTGACAGCCGTCCGGGACGACGGCAACGCGGTGACGGCGACCCTGTCCGACGGCTCGGTCGAGACGTTCGACCTGCTCGTCGGCGCGGACGGCATCCGGTCCAAGGTGCGCGGCATGATCGGTATCGACGCCGAGCCGGCCACCGTCGGCATGGGCATCTGGCGCGTCGTGGCCACACGACCGGCGGCGATGGATTGCTCCGAGCTGTACTACGGCGGGCCGAAGTACAAGGCCGGTTACACGCCCATCTCCGACGACCTCTGCTACGCCTTCCTCCTCGAGGGGAACCTCGACCGTTCTTACGTGGGGGAGCACCCGAACGGAGCACTCTTCAAGGAGCACGGCCAGGGGTACGGCGGCACCTGGGGCGAGGTCCGCGACAGCGTCGCCGACGACGCCATGGTCAATTACCAGTACATCGAGGCGATCCTCGTCGGGGAGCCGTGGTACCGCGGACGCTCCATCGTCATCGGCGATGCGGCGCACGCCTGCCCACCGCTGATCGCCCAGGGCGCCGCCATGTGCGCCGAGGATGCCGTGGTGCTCGCCGAGATGCTGACCTCGGGCGACGGCGTCGACGAGGTCCTGGAGAAGTTCATGCAGCGGCGTTACCCGCGGGTCAAGATGGTTCTGGACAACAGCCTGCAGCTCGCGGAGTGGGAGATCCACCCGGAGACTCCCGGCGCCGATCCGGGCCGGGTCATGGGACAGACGCTGCACGCACTCACCGCACCAGCGTAATGACCGTCGACGTCGGCCAGTTCGCCGGTGAATTGCTGCTCCGCGGCGACGCGGGCTACGAATCGGCCCGGATCGGCCGCATCTTCAACCGGCGACTTTCCGACCGGCAGCCGGCCGCCGTGTTACGGGCGACCACCGAACGGGACGTCATCCTCGGCGTGCGGCTTGCCCGGGAGCACGGCTGGCAGGTCGCCGTACGGTCCGGAGGACACAGCTGGGCGCAGTGGTCCGTTCGCGACAATGCCTTGGTCATCGACCTCGCCGGCCTGCGGGAGATGGCGTACGACGAAGGAACCGGCATCGCGCGGGTCTCCCCGGCCGTCCAGGGCGGCAGCGAGCTCGCGCCGTTCCTCGCCGGGCGGGGCCGCTTCTTCGTCGGCGGCCATTGCCCCACCGTGGGCCTCGGCGGCTTCCTTCTGCAGGGCGGTCAGGGCTGGAACGCCCGCGGATGGGGCTGGGCGGCCGAATACGTGGACGCGGTGGACGTGGTGACCGCCGACGGTGAACTGGTCCGTGCCGACAGCCGCCGGAACACCGACCTCTACTGGGCCGCCCGCGGGGCGGGACCGGGCTTTCCCGGCGTCGTGACCCGCTTCCATCTGCGTACCCTGCCCGCGCCCGGGCATGTCGCGCAGACCGTTCAGGCGTTCCACCTGCGGGACTTCGACGAGGTGATGACCTGGTTGCACGAGGTGCACAGCACGGTCGCGGACACCGTGGAGATCGTCGCACTCACCAAGACCGACCGCACGCTGTGCGACGAGCCGGTACTTCTGGTGACCGGCGTCGCTCTGGTCGCCGACGAAGCCGAGGCCGACAGGGTCCTGGCGCCCTTGCGTACCAACCCGGCGCTGGACCGGGCGCTGCTCGTGGTCGACGCCGCACCGACGACCATGGACGAGCAGCGGGCACGGCAGCTCGTCGACAACCCGGACGGACACCGCTGGGCGGTGGACAACGCGTGGCTGTCCGGCCCGGTCGAGCGTGTCCTGCCGGCGATGCGTCGTGCCTACACGACGTTGCCCAACGACAAGGCGTTCACCATCTGGTTCAGCATGGCCCCGGTCCGTCGTCTGCCGGACATGGCGTTCTCCCTGCAGTCGGAGATCTACCTGGCGAGCTACGTGCTCTGGGAAGACGAGGCGGACGACGGGACCTGTCAGGCGTGGTTGCGTGAGGTGATGGCGGACCTCGAGCCGGTGACGATCGGGCAGTACCTCGGCGACAGCGATCTGAGCCGCCGCCAGGTGCGATTCATGTCCGAGGAGAGCTGGGAACGTCTGCAGGACATCTGTGCGCGACGCGATCCCGGTGGCCTCTTCGCGGGTTACCTTGCCGGCCCGGACGGCGCCCGCAACGTCAACCACTGGATCTGAAGGCCGGAGCCGGGCGGCAAGGCTGCAGAGATCTACGGGTCGTTCGGCGCGAGCACCTCGCCGACCTCGTCCAGCCGCGCGAACAACCACTGGTGTGCCGGGTCGGCAAGCCGGTCCCGGTTGAACCAGTAGCCCTCCGCGAGCGACACCCGCGCGAACGGCGGCTCGACCTGGACCAGTGGTCCGTCACCACGGGTGTGGATCCGGGCCAGCCGTTCGGGCACCACCGCGACCAGGTCGGTGCCCGCGACGACGAACGGCAGCGGAAGCCACCCGGCGACGCTGACCTCGATGCGCCGATCGATGCCGAGCTCGCCGAAGACGCGGTCCACCGGTGTGAGGGTGCCCGGCCCGAAGGCCGCGACCGCATGCGGAAGCTCGGCGAGGTCGGCCAGCGTCAGCCCGTCCGGGCCGAGACGTCGGTGACCGCGATCGACCAGGCACACCATGCGATCGCGCCAGAGCGGGCGCGATTCGCCGGGGAACCCGTAACCGAGCGGTGCGATCAGCGCGTCGTACTCGAGCAGGATGCGGTCCGAGGAGCGGGCGTCGGGGCCGAGGTGGTCGATGCGCAGTCGTACGCCGGGCGCTAGCTCGCTCAGCCGGGCCAGCAGCGGTTCATGGACGACGGCTATGGCGTAGTCGCTCATCGTCAGCCGGAAGGTCCGGTCGCTCGTCGCCGGTTCGAAATCCTCCTCGACGTGCAGCGCCTTGCCGATCAGCCGGACCGCGTGCTGCACCTCGGGAAGCAGCTCGACCGCGAACGGCGTGAGCTCGTACTCCCGGCCGCTGCGGATCAGCAGCTCGTCATCGAACTTGCGCCGGAGCCGGGCAAGGGCCGTGCTCATGGCCGGCTGGCTCAGCGCCAACCTGTGCCCGGCGCGCGTCACATTCCCCTCCTCGAGCAGCACCTTGAGAGAGAGGAGGAGGTTCAGGTCAGTGCCACCGAGCGACATCGCACCCCCTCCGGTCGACCTGCGACAACACACCGACACTCTCGCACACGCCGCCGGGCATAAGATCGACGCGACATCGCCGAGGGATGGACGCGGACATGCCGGAGGGCCTGCGGGACGTCGACGCCAACCTGCTGCTGTCGCTCCACGCCCTGCTGGAGGAGCGGAACCTGACCCACGCCGGCGCCCGGATGACGATGAGCCAGCCGGCCATGAGCGGCGCCCTGGGACGGCTCCGCAAGCACTTCGGCGACGAGCTTCTGACCCGGAGTGGCCGCGGGTACGAACTCACCGCGTTCGCGCGGGAGCTACGCCCGGCCGTGGCCGAGGCGGTCGAGGCTGCGGAGTCGCTGCTGGGCAACGCGCGGGAGTTCGACCCCCGCTCGAGCCGCAAGCAGTTCGAGATCAGCATGTCGGAGTACGCCATGACGGTGCTGGCCGAGCCGCTCATCCGGTTGCTGCGCCAGCAGGCGCCGGGCTGCTCGGTCAGCTTCGACAGCGTCCCGGCCTCGCGTACGCAGTTCGAGAGCCAATTGATGCGCCGGGACCTCATCGTGGTCCCGCTCGGCTTCGACCTGCCCGGCCGGACGCAGCCGATCTTCACCGACGAGCTCGTCTGCGTGGTCGCCCGCAGCAACGCGCACCTGCGCGACGGCGCGCTCACCCTGCAGGACCTACGAGCCATGCCGCACGCCGTGGCCGAATTCCTGTCCGCCGGTGACCGCAAGCGCCCGCTCGAGGTGGAGGTCGAGCAGAAGGGGCTGACCGGTCGGGCCGTGCTGGTTCAGGTGACCAGCCTGCTCACCCTGCCGTTCGCCGTCGCGGGCACCGGCATGTGTGCCTTCGTTCCCGGGCGGCTGGCCCGGCGCTGCCTGGACATGCTGGACCTGGTGATCGCCCGGACGCCGCTGGACGTGGTCCACATCACCGAGGCCGCCCATTGGCATCCGCGACGTGCGGAGGATCCTGCCGGTGTGTGGCTTCGCCGCCTCCTGTACGACGTAGCCGTCGACGTCGAAAGCGAAGGCTGACCGTCAGCCGGTCCGGCGCGCGACCCGGCTCGCGGCCGCGGCGAGCAGGGATGAGGCGGCCATCACCAGCCCCGGAGCGAGCGCAGACTCCTCACCGGAAAGGCCCACCAAGGGCGACACCACCGCGCCGAGCGCGAACTGGGAAAAGCCGAGCAGCGCGCTACCCGTGCCGGCGACCTCCCGCACATGGGCCATCGCGAGGGCGGCCGACGTACCCATGATCCCGCCGTTGCTCAACACGGCGAAGAAGATGGCAACGGCGTAAGTCCAGACGGGAGCGCCCAGGACCACCAGGAGGACAAGCGCCGCAGTCGACGTGATCTGCAAGGTCAGCGCAACCGAGACGATGCGGTGCGGGTCCACGCGCTCCACGATCCGGCTGACCACGGCGCCCGCCCCGATGAGCCCGGCGGCATTGACACCGAAGGCGATGCCGTACTCCACTTCGGACAGACCCAACACCCGCTGGTACACGAACGGTGATGCGGAGATGTAGGCCATCATCATCGCGAACGAGAGGGCGAAGACGGCCGTGTGGCCCCAGTAGCCGGATGAGCGCAGCACACGCCGTACCGAAGCGAGATAGGAAGAGCCGGTTCCGTGCCGCCGGTCGGGCGCCGGACGGGTCTCGGGCACCACGATCGCGACGGCCAGCAACATCACGGCGCACAAGCCGGTGACGGTCCAGAGCATGCCCCGCCAGCCGATCGGATCGGAAAGCAGCCCACCCACCAGCGGAGCGAGCACCGGGGCGACTCCGCCAACGGTGAGCATCAGCGTGAACGCCCGGGCGGCGGCGCGACCGGTGACCAGGTCGGCGATGATCGCCCGGCCGATGACCATGCCGCCGGCACCGGCAAGTCCCTGCACCAGCCGGTCGATGACCAGGACGCCGAGGTTGGGCGCCGCGGCGGCCAGCGCCCCCGCCGCCACGCAGAGTGCGGCACTCACGATCAGCGGGGAACGGCGGCCGAAGCGGTCCGAGATCGGCCCCATGATGAGCTGGCCACACGCCAGACCGATCAGGAACGTGGTGAGCGTCAGCTGGACGCCGCTGGCGTCACCGGACAGGTCATGCGCGATCGCCGGGAACCCCGGCAGATAGAGGTCCGTGGCGATCGGTGCGAACGCCGCCAGAAGCGCCAGCGTGAGCAGCAGTGGCAGCCCGATGGCACGGTCCCCTACGCGCTCCGGCGCGGGATGAGGGACGGCTTCGAGCTCGGGACGGCGTGACACCTTGGCAGTCAAGCATCGGCAGGGTTCAGGTGGAACATGTTGTTGGCCATGGCACCAATCGGCGTTGGCAATGCTCCGCAACCTTGTGAACGGGCTCGCGTTGAGGCTGACTGGAGCGCAGATGACGTGTTACGACCTCAGGAGTCGCGGTGACCTGGAGCGATGGCAAGCCCTACGTCGACGAGCTGGCGGCGGGGATCTACGCCTACATCCAGCCGGACGGCGGTTGGATGGTCAACAACTGCGGCGTCGTGGTGGACGGCGCAGGCGGCGCTGTGCTGGTCGACACCACGTCGACCGAGCGGCGCAACCGAGCGGTCCTCGCCGAGGTGGCACGAGTGTCTGACGGTGCGCCGAAGGCGGTGGTGAACACCCACCACCACCCGGACCACACGTACGGCAATGGTTTCCTGCCGCCGGAGACCCTGGTGATCGGCCACGACAAGTGCCGCGACGAGGTGCTGGCCGCCGGTCTCGAGGCAACCAGGGTGATCACCGCGCCGGACTACGGTGCGCTCACGCTCCGGCCGCCGGAGCTGACGTTCTCCGAGCGGATGACCTTGCACCTGCGGGAGTTCGCCGTCGAGTTGCAGCATGCCGGCCGAGCGCACACCAGCAACGATGTGCTGGTCTGGCTGCCGGAACAGCGGGTGCTCTTCGCGGGCGACCTCGCCTTCGCGGGCGGTCAGCCGTTCCTGCTGGAGGGCTCGGTCGCCGGCTTCCGCCGGGCGATCACCCGGATGCGCGAGCTGGCCCCGGAGGTGCTTGTGCCCGGCCACGGACCGGTGCGCCGGGGCGAGGAAGTGACGCAGCTGCTGGACGCGATGGACTCCTATGTGGCGTACGTCGCCGAGGTCGCCGCGGAGGCACAGGCGGCGGGCCTGTCCCCGCTCGAGGCGGCACAGAAGTACCGCAACAATCCCTACCGCGGCTGGGCCGAAACCGAGCGGTTCGTCGGCAACCTGCACAGGGCGTATTCCGAGCTGTCGGGCAACCCGTTCGACACCCGGATCACGGTGGCGTCGGTCTGGCCGGACATGGTCGCCTTCCACGGTGGACCGATCGCCTGCCACGCATGAGCGCCGTTCCCCGCCGTGTGGTCACGGGTCACACCGCCGATGGCGTGTCCGTCGTGCTGTCCGACGGGCCGGTGCCGGTGAGCCGGAACCTGCCCGACGACGGCGTCTCGTTTCACGAGATCTGGAACACCGAGGGTGCTCCGGCCCGGATCACGGCGACCGAGGACGAACCGACCGAGCGTGCCCTCGCCGTGCCCCCGCCGCCGCGTGGCACCAAGATTCGGATAAACGAGTTCCGCCCCGGGCACCTGGACGAACGCGGACTCCAGTCGCCGGTGCACCGCACCGCCTCCATCGATTACGGCATCGTGCTCGAGGGCGAGATCACGCTCGTGTTGGACGACTCCGAGGTGACCCTGCACGCCGGGGACGTGGTGGTCCAGCGCGGCACCGACCACGCCTGGGCGAACCGGGGCGACACGACCGCTCGGGTGGCGTTCATCCTCGTCGACGGCGAATTCGATCCCGCTCTCACCGCCACCCTTCCTGGTGGCCTCGACGGACTCATGCATGGAGGTCCGCGGGACTGATCGACGGCAGGCTGTGGGCCCCGGCGTTGCGGAGCCTTTCCTCGCAGGAGGATTGGTGTCCGGCCACCGGATTCAGGTTTCCTCGTAGGAGGATTGGTGCTCCACCACCCGACCGAGATCTCCTAGTAGGAGGATCGGTGCCTCGCCACCGGACCCAGATCTCCTCGTAGGAGGATCGGTGCCCGGCCACCCGACCCAGATCGCCTCGAAGGAGGCACCCGCAACCTCCCATGAGGTGCACCGTGGGCAGCTGCGGTGGCGCACCAAAGGCTCCCTTCTCCAGCCAGGCGGTGGAGCCGGGCGGCCGGCTTAGGGGCTGGTCTCCGATGCCTGCGTCCAGTGATGGGTGCCCGGCCCGGCGGTCTCCGTTTGGCCCGACGGCAGGACAACCTCGGCGTTGCAGCCCGGCGGGACCGTCACGGACAGCTCGAAAACTCCGCCCTCCAGCCGCCAAGACACGGCGATGCGACCGTGCGGCGACTGGTGTTCGGCGCCGGCCCAGGTGAGACCGCCACCTGGCCGTGGCCGTACGCGAAAACGGCGATACGTCGGTTCGAGTCGCTGGATGCCGGCCACGTACCGGTGCAGGAAATCGATCACTCCACCCTTGGAGTAGTGGTTGAGCGAAGCGTGTGGAACACCGTTTTCGTCGATGCCCTCCCAGCGTTCCCACACGGTGGTGGCTCCCCGGTCGAGCATCGTCATCCACGAGGGTGCGGAGTCCTGGAAGAGCAGGTCGTATGCCACGTCGAGATGGCCGGTATCCGCGAGGGCCGGCAGCAGGGTCGGGGTGGCAAGGAAACCCGTGGCGAGGTGGTTTCCGTTCTCCCGGACCAGCTCGGCCAGCCGGTCGCCGGTCCGCTGCCGGTGCTGCTCCGGCACGAGACCGAACATCAACGCCCGTACGAGGTTGGCCTGGGTCTCCGGCTGGATGTCTCCGGCGGGATCGAGGAACTCCCGGCGCCACGCGTCGACGACGGCGGCATTCAAGGTTTCGTACCGCTTGGCCTCGTCGTCACGCCCTAGAAGGTGGGCGATCTGCGCGGCGGTAGCGGTGGAGTGTGCAAAGTAGGCGGTCGCGACGTCGGACTTGTCGGCGGCGGCGAAGGCCCCGAAGTCAGACAGATCCTCGCCGGGGACCAGCCACTCTCCCCAGTGGAAACCCGAGTCCCAGAGATACCGCTCGTGCGGAGCCGGCTCCGGCCGCGCCGCGGCACGGGACGGATGACGCCGCCCCGCGGCCGTGCGCTCGACGAAGTCCAGCCATCGCACCATCGCCGGCCACATCTCATCGAGCAGCCGGAGGTCGCCGTACTCCTGGAACATCTCCCAGGGGACACCGACGATGGCGTCGCCCCAACCGGCCGAGCCGTTGACCCGTTCGAGAAAGCCGGATCGCTCGGCCGGGGGCATCGGCGCCATGTTGCCGACGATGCCGTTGTCCCACTGGCCGGCCGCGAGGTCGCGCAGCCACTTGACCGAGAAGCCCGCGACGTCGTAAAGGAAGGCGGCGATCGGCGCGTACAGCTGCCAGTCGCCGGTCCACCCGGCACGTTCGCGGGTGGGGCAGTCGGTGGGGATGTCGCACGCGTTGCCGCGGAAGCTCCAGACCGCCGCCGAGTGCAGGGCGTTCACCCTGGCGTCGCTGCACTCGAACGACCCCGTGGGTCGCAGGTCGGTATGGACGACGACGCCCGTCAGGTCGTCGGCGTCGAGCTCGTCGGGATGTCCCTCGACGCGCACGTAGCGGAAGCCATGCGTGGTGAACCTCGGATCGAAGACGTCACCGGCAGTGCCGGCGGAGACGACCGTGTCCACCATGCCGGCTCGCACCTCGTGCTGGACGAAGGGGATGTCCGCGGGCCGCAGGTGCTCGGTCGTCACGTCACCGTCCGGGGCCAGTGCCTCGGCATGCGTGAGAACGACCGTGGTGCCGGCGGGACCGAGGTTGCGCAGCCGTACGTGCCCGTTGATGTTCTGGCCCAGATCGAATATCTGCTTACCCGCCGCCATGGTGGTCACCGCGACCGGCCGGATTTCCTGCACGGGGCGCACTGGCGGCGAGGGGGAGGCGACGAGCTGGTCGTAGCCGTACGCCACCACGGTCACCGGATCCCAGCCGTTGTCCGGGTAGCCCGGCTCGGTCCAGCCGTGCTTGACCAGCCGCCGGTCCTCGGCCTGCCCCTCGATGAGGTCGGCCGCCAGGACGTGTGCGGGGACGCTGGTCCAGCCTTTGCCGGTGCCCGCCACCGTGGTCGTCCCGTCGGGGTGGTCGACGTGCAGCTGGACCAGAAGCGCGGTCCGGTCGCCGAACTGGTCGTACGAGCGCAGCATGCCGACCTCGCCGCGGTACCAACCGTCGGCAAGAACGGCACCTATCGCGTTGCCGCCGTCCCGGATCAGGTTCGTCACTTCGTACGTCTGCACCTGGAGACGCGTGGCGTACTCGGTGAATCCGGGCGCCAGTTCGAGATCGCCGACCCGTTGACCGTTGAGGTGGATCTCGTAGATGCCGTGCGCGGTGGCGTACAGCCGGGCGGACGCCGCGGGTTTGCCGAGGTGTACCTCGCCACGCAGCTGGTACGCGGGGCGGAAGCCGGCAGGGTGTTCGGCGTGCTCGACGGGCGCCACCCACGACGACATCCAGTCGGTCGGCTCGAGCAGGCCGGCCTCCAGCGCAGTCGGCTCCGACCAGGGTGTCTCCGCCCGATCGGTCCAGACCCGGACCTGAACCTTCCGCCGGTCGCGCGACGCCAGGGCACCGCCCGGCCACGGGACGAGCAGGTTCTGCGGCGAGTCCACCCGGCCGGTGGTCGTCCCATCGTCGAGCCGCAGCTCATAGGCGAGCTGCTGCCCCGACCCCTCGGGAAGTTGCCAGGAGAGCCGCGGCCGGCGGTCCCCGATGCCGAAGGGCTGCTCGAGGTGCTCGACGCGTACGCGCATGGGTTCTCGATTCGCTTGGTCCACCCGAGATGTCCCGGCCGTCCCGAGCGAAGCATCGGACGCGCCGCCGGGGAAGTCGCCGATCGAAATGGTACGGATCCGCAGGGTCGATGGCGCCGGCTCGCCGGGCCGCGGCCGATCGCCACCGGAGTACGTGAGCGATCATTCACGGTTTCACGAGCGGTGTCAGTGGCCGGAACCGGCACCTAACGGGCAGGATCGACAGGTGACCTCCGGACGCCTGCCCTTTCCGATCTCTCTCGCCGGAGAGGGTCTCCTGCTGCGCGAATGGCAATCGGAGGACCTCGACGACCTGGTGCGGTTGTTGGATGAGCCGGACATCGCGCGGTGGACGCCCATGCCGTCACCGTTCGACGTCGAGGCGGGGATCGCGTATCTGAAACGGGCCTACCAGGGGCGGACGAGCGGCCAGCGCATGCAGCTGGCGATCACCGTCGATGGTCGGCGGCCGCTGGGTGAGGTCCTGCTGTTCGGCTTGGACGCCGGGCTCAAGGAGGCCGAGCTCGGCTATCTGGTGGGAGCGCGCTTTCGGCGGCAGGGCCTGGCTTCACGGGCACTGTCATTGATGACCGATTACGCCCACCACACGCTCGGGCTCGGCCGGCTGTTGCTGCGCATCGACCCGGGGAACGTGGCGAGTGCGGCGGTGGCGCGCAAATGTGGATACCGGTTGACCGGAGAACCGCCGATTCTGCAAGAAGGGCCGTACGGCCCCGGCAGCCTGGACACGTGGGAACGGGTGAACGGGCTGGGCGGCTCACGGTTTCCGCGATCTTGGATTCGGCGCGTCGTAGATCCGTATTGAGGAGTCCATGTTCTGGCCTCGCTCACGAGGTACGTCGAGTTAGGGTCGGCGGCAGTTCCAGCATCGGGATCGGGAGGGTCTGGTGGCGGCGCAATTGCAGGTTGATCGGGCTCAGGTGATGGCGTACCGGATGCGGTCTCTGGGGCTCGCCGAGCGCAGTACGGCTCGGCCCGGGGATCTGCCGCTGCTGGATCTCGGTGTGCAGGAGTACACGCCGGGCTCGGTGCAGGTCGCGCTCGCCGCCCGTACCTCCGCGGACTTGACTGATGATCGGCTCTTGCTGGTTTGGGCCGCGCGGGGGGCGCCGCACCTGCACCGGCGCACGGAATTGCCGGCGTTGGCCAGGGCGTTGTGGCCGTTCAGTGACGCCGATGCCACCGCGCGAATCCAGAGCCAGCAGATTCGCGACGGGATGAAGCTCGGCATCGCAGCATTCACGGCCACTGCTGAGGCGATGCAAAAGGTGGTCACCAAGTCGATGCCGCGGGGCGAGGTCAGCACCGAGGTGAGCAAGCTCGTGCCGAAGTCGCTGACCTACGACTGCCGCAGTTGCCGGGCGCGGCACATCGCCGGCAATGTCTGGCAGCACGCGGGGTTGGCGGGCGGAGTACAGGTCGAGTCGCGGGGCAAGGACGCGACGCTGGGCCCGATCAAGGATTGGCCCGGGGTGCCGACCGAAAACCAGGGCATCGACGGCCTCATCGAGCTGTATCTGCGGATGCTGGGGCCGGCCACGCCGGTCGAGGTGGCGAAGTACTTCGGGAGTTCGGCCGCGGAGATGAAGAAGGTCTGGCCGGCGGGTCTTGCCGAGGTGTCGGTGGAGGGCAGGAAGGCCTGGCTCCCGTCGTCGGCGCTGGCGAAGCTGAAGTCGGCGAAGGCGCCTTCGGGAGTCCGGTTGGTGCCCGCGATGGATGCGCTGCTACAGGCGCGCGACCGCGATCTGCTGGTGCCGGACAAGAAGCAGCAGAAGGAAGTCTGGAGAGTCCTCGGTAACCCGGGAGCGCTGGTGGTCGACGGCGAGATCGCCGGTGTGTGGCGGGCCAGGATGGTGGGGAAGAGGCGCGTCGATCTGACCGTGACGACGTTCGGATCGGTGCACGCGAAAGCCCGAAAGGCGGTGGCGACAGAGGCTTCCGAAGCGGTGGCTCGTGCCCGCGGCGCCGAGGAGGCGACCGTCAGCTATAGCTGAGTGCGTACCGGAGTGGCATGGCCGTATTCCTGCTGGGCTAGGTATTTCCGGCGCGGCGGCGGCATCTGCATCGGTACGCCAGGGCACAGACGATGACTGTGGCCGCCACGGCGGCGATCGCGGCGGCGGTCCACCAGCCGGCCACCGCCAGAATCAACCCTGCCACCCAGAGCACGGCCGCGGCCATGATGACCAGCCAGACCGGCACCCGTCTGCGCTTGGCCGTGTCGCCGGCCATGCGGGCGCAGAAGTCCGGGTCCTCCCGCCAGAGCTGGCGCTCCAACAACGCCAGCCGTCGGCTGTCTTCCTTGCTCAGCATGTCGTTGCCACCCTCCGGTCCGGCCGCCGGTAAGTGCATCGACCGGCGTTTCGTACCCGGTCCGATGCCTTTGTTACCCGCTGGTTGCGGTCGTGATGCGTTCGGACACGCCGGCATTCGTGACGGATTCATGCCCGACTACCGGTGTACCGGTGTGCCGTTCACCAAGCCCGGACCGCTGGTGCGGCATCCGGCCGCGTTCACGCGAGAGAGCGCGCGTCGAGCGTGTGGCGCCGGTGTGGGCCGCCCTGACGCCCCTCCTCCTCGACCTCCTCCCTCCTCCTCCTCCTCCTCCTCGTCCTCCTCCTCGTCCTCCTCCTCGTCCTCCTCCCCTCCTCCTCTTCTGCTCCTCCTCCGCGATCTTGGAGTTGTGGTGGGCTACAAAAGCCGTATCCATCGCTAAACGCCCACCACAACTCCAAGATCGGCGGGGGGCGGGGCGGCGGGGGGCGGGGGGCGGGGGCGGGGGGGGGGGGGGGGCGGGGGGGGGGGGGTTTGGGGGGGGGGGGGGGG
>Ga0081539_10001408_pt1 | contig 41381 bp, 38 predicted proteins | sample TabmetS4T2R2_FD_71023 | JGI IMG/M metagenome (GOLD analysis project Ga0081539, IMG submission 71023) | Tabebuia heterophylla rhizosphere microbial communities from the University of Puerto Rico - S4T2R2 | ecosystem: Host-associated > Plants > Roots > Rhizosphere ... | reverse complement strand
GTGGCGATCCGCTCGCGGGCGACGAGCATCGCGGCCAGCAGCGCGCGGTCGCGCACGCCGGGCTCGGGAGCGCCGCGCTCGATGGCGACCAGCTCGCGGGCCAGCGCGGTATCGGTGGTCACCGCGATGCCGCCCAGGCCGGTGGATATGGGCTTGCTCCACTGGGTCGAGTAGAAGGCGGCGTGTGACGACGCACCGTTCGGGCGCCCCTTGTACGCGCCGCCAAGCCCGTGGGTGCAGTCGTCGATGACCACCGCGCCGTGCGGCGCGGCGATCTCGCGCAGCGCGTCGAGGTCGGCCGAGAGCCCGAACGTGTTCTGCGCCAGCACCGCCCGCGTGCGCGGCGTGAGCGCGGCGGCGACCGCGGCGGGGTCGGCGGTGTAGGTGGCCTCGTCGATGTCGGCGTAGACCGGCGTGGCGCCCGTGTAGAGCACCGCGTTGGGCACCGCCACGCAGGTGAAGGCGGGCACCACCACCTCGTCGCCCGGCCCGATGTCGAGCGCGCGCAAGATCGCGTACATCGCCACCCGCCCGCGCCAGAACAGCGTGACGTTCTCGGGCGGCACGCCGACGAGCGCGCCCATGGCGCGGCGCAGGTCGTCGTGGTCAGTCATCCGAGCAGAACCTCGGCCAGGCGCTCGCCAAGCCGCGCGTAGTCGTGGCGCTCGGCGACGTAGGCGCGCGCGTTGGCGCCCAGGCGCGCGCGCTCGTCGGGCGAGGCCGCGGCGAGCGAGCGGATGGCGGCGGCGAGCGCGGCGGGGTCCTCGGGCGGGATGGTGCGCCCGCAGTCGGCCTCCTGCACGGGCTGGTTGGCCGCGTCGGCGGCGAACAGCACCGGGCGGCCGGCGGCCATGTAGTCGTAGAGCTTGTTCGGCGAGACGCCGAAGCGATACAGCGAGCTGCGCCGGTAGCCGACGTAGCAGGCGTCGAACAGCCCCAGCGCCGGAGCGACCTGCTCCTTGGGGATCGGGCCGACGAAGGCGACGTTCGCCGCGCCGTTGGCCCGCGCCGCCAGCTGCTCGCGCTCCGGTCCGTGACCCACCACGACGACCTGAACCCCGTCGGGCGCCACCAGTCGCGCTGCGTCGATGAGCGTCTCGAGCACGTTGGCGCGCCCGAGCGTGCCTACGAAGCCGACCGTGAACGCGCCAGGTTCGATCGCCTGTCGAACGACCTCCGGGGCGGGGCCGTCGCGGCGCCCGTCGAGCTCGATGCCGTTGGGCAGGTAGTGGAACTTGGCGGGGTCCATCCCGCGCGAGACCATGTGGCCCTCGGCGGCCGGCAGCACTGACACGACGACGTCCGCGCTTCGATATCCGAAGTCCTCCAGCCACTGCATGAGGAGGACGAGCGGGTGGCGCGTCGACAGCCCGCCGAGCTCGCGCAGCGTCAGCGGCCAGATGTCGCGCACCTCGAAGGCGAAGCGCGCGCCGAAGCGCTTGGCCCATCGGGCGGCGACGGGCAGCGGGAACAGCGACGGCGACGAGACGAGGATCGCGTCGGGCCGGGGCAGCTTGCCGACCGGCAGCCGCAGCAGGCGCAGCGCGAAGGCGGCCATGTTGACGATCCGGCCCAGGCTGATGGCGCGCTCGTAGCCGGGGCCGTCGACCCAGCAGTAGGTGACGCCGTCGATCGTCTCCAGCGTGAACGGCCGCGAGATCTGGGGCGGGCGCGTGAACAGGTGCGACCGCGTCCCGGTGATCACCACGACGCGGTGGCCCTGCGCCACCAGCGCCCGAGCCAGGTGGTAGTGGCGGTACTCCATGCCGTGGCGCGGGGAGCCCGCGTACTGGTTGACGATCCATAGGGTCCGGCCGGTCGCGCTTGCGTTCATGCAGGCGACAGCCTGACGACCGCGAAGCGTCGATGCGTTCCGTCTATACGGGGATCGAGGACCGACCGGAGGTCGACGAGGTGGGTGCCAAACCGCTCGTCGTCGAAGAAGAGGTCCACGAACTGCGGGTTCCAGTACAGCAGCGTGAGGCCCGTGGCGGCGAAGCGCTCGGCGACGTGCTCCTTGAAGCGGGCCATCACCGAGGCGTCGAACGGGCTGTACATGTAGGCCACCGTCGCGTCGTCGGGCATCCAGACCGTCGCGTCCTCGTTGACGATCGAGACGTTGGGGAAGCGGCGCAGCCGCCGAGCCGTCGCCGACGCCACCTCGGGGTCGAGCTCGATGCCGACCATCCGATTGCGCAGCCCCTGGCTCAGCCACCAGTTGATGACCCTGCCCTTGCCGCAGCCGACGTCGACGAGGACGTCCCGCGGGCCGATGTGGCCGGCGAAGACGTGCGGCAGGACCGAGTACTGGCTGTTGGTGACGTCGGCGGCGCCCTGGTCGCGGAAGCGCGACTCGATCGTCCCCGCGAGGCTGCCTCCGTAGCGCAGATCGAGGGCCACGTTGCGCGCGGCCCACGTGAGCCCGCGGACCTTCCTCGCGAGGTGGGCAGGCGCGGTCATCGCTGGGAGCGGTGCTTAGATGAGCGCATGGCGGCTGCCTACCCGAACCCCGACGGAGTCATCGCCTTCCGTCGGCGCGGCATCACGATCGGCGAGGCGTACTTCGACGAGGCGCCGGTGGAGGTCGACCGCGTCGACCTCATGCGCGTCGTCGGCGCCTTCTCGCCGCCGGATGACGGCGCGCGGCAGCTGCACACCCTGGTCCTCGACCTCTCGGCCGACGAGGACGCGATCTTCGAGCAGATGTCGAAGGACACGCGATCCAAGGTCCGCCGCGCGATGCAGAAGGACCCGCTGCAGGTCGGGGCGGCGACCGAGCCGGCCGCTGCCGACGTCGACGCCTTCGCCGACTTCTACGACCGCTTCGCGGCCGCGCAGTCGGTGTCGGGCGCGTTCCGCCCGCGGCTGCACGCGCTGGCCGACCGCGGCAACCTCGTGCTCACCGCGGTCAGCGGCGAGGACGGGCAGGTCCTGGTGCGCCACGCGTACGTCGCCGCGCGCGGGCGCGGCTTCATGCTCTACTCGGGCTCGGTCCTCGACCAGTCAGGAGACAGCGGCGTGCGCAACCTCATCGGGCGCGCCAACCGCTACCTGCACTGGCACGACATCCGACTGTTCAAGGAGCGCGGCTTCGACGTCTACGACTTCGGGGGCCTCGACGTGACCGGCCGCAGCGAGAAGACGGCCGGCATAGCGCGCTTCAAGCAGGGCTTCGGAGGCGAGGTGCGCGCCGTCTACTCGTCGACCAGCGCCCGCTCACCGCTCGGCGCCGTGGTCAAGCGCGTGCTCGGCTTGCGCGGCGTCGAGTTCTAGGCAAGACGCTCGATCATCTCGGCGTAGGACGCCTGCTCGCGCGCGCTGCGCAGCATGGTGTTGTTGTGCCAGAGGATCCCGAGACGGCCGCGGTGCCGGCGGCACTGCTGCGCGATCGCATCGAGCTGCGGCCAGGAGGCACGCGCGACGTCCATGACCTGGAACGGCTCCTCGCGGAGGTTCAGCGGCCGCCGCGCGCGCAGGTCGAACACGCGATAGGGGTGGCACGTTCCGGTCCGAAAGCCGACCGTCTCGGAGTAGCCGAGCGTGCAGTCGTAGGCGAGGCCGGCAGCCTCCCAGTTGCGCCACGTGTCCGGGTTGGCCCAGCGCAGGTAGTGCTGGCGACCGCCCCACTCGTCCTGCTCGACGCCCTCGGCCTCAGCCACGCGCAGCAGCCGCCCGAGCTCCTCGCGCGTGAGGTTCGCGTCCCGGTAGGTGGGCAGGCTCGCGTGGAGGCCGATCTCGTGGCCGCGGCGCGCGATGCGACCGATGAGCCGGCGCACCCAGGGATGCTCGAACAGGTACGGGCCGGCGCGGGGCGCGTCGTCGCGGTGGGCGAGGAAGTAGAACGCGCTGCGCAGGCCGTGGCGCTCGCTGACGTCCATGAGGAAGTCGTACGTGTTGTTGGGGTCGAGATCGCGCTTGCCGAGCAGCGAGCGGACACGGCGCGCGGCGAGGCGGCCATCGCGGCGGCGCACGAGGTCGCCGCCGAGCTCGCGGACGACGTCGCGCGGCGTGTGCTGGAGGGTGGAGAGCGGATGGTCGATGTCGTGGGTCAGGACGAGCTCGAACGAGGTCTCCCGCCGCTCCAGGCGCGGCCACACGCGCTGGAGCTGCTCCCACAGGCGCTCGACGGCCTCGTCGACGACCGGGCGGCCGAGCGCGCCCTCGCGCGCCGCCGCCGACGCCCCCACCGGGAAGCGGTCGTGCTGGTCGCGCTGCGCGACCGCGATCTCCTCGTAGCGGGTGAGCATGAAGAACGCGGTGCCGAGGACGTCGTGCTCGAGCGCGCCGAGCGTCGGCACGGAGCCCTCGGTCAGCCACTCGTCTGGCGGCGTGGCGAAGAGCACGTCGGGGAGGATCACGGCGTCCTCGCCGAGCGAGATCCGCACGTCGCGCCGATCGGCGGTGCGCATCTTCCACTCGAGGCCGAGCCAGTCGCCCAGCACGACGCCGAGGACGTACTCCCGCTCGGGCTCGTAGCCCGGCGGCGTCTCGACCAGCAGCGTCACGCCACCGCCTGGTAGAGGGCCTCGAGCTTGGCCAGCTCGGCCTCCCAGTTGTAGCGCTCGGCGATCGCACGGCGGCCGTTCTCGCCCAGCCGCGCCGCGCGGTCAGGGTCCTCGATCAGCGCGCGGATCGCGGCGGCGATCGCCTGCGGGTCGCGCGGATCGACCGCGATCCCACACTCGGCGCCGCCGACGATGTCCGACCACAGCGGGAAGTTCGAGCACACCACCGGGATCCCCAGCGCCATGTACTCGAACATCTTCGTCGAGTAGGCGTCGACGTAGTTGAGCGTCGGGTGGTTGAGGACCAGGCCGGTGCGCCCGCTGCTCATGACCCGCCGCACCTCGTGGCGCGGCACCTGGCCCAGGTACCGGACCCGCCGCCACCCGGGGAGCGCGCTGATCTCCGCCTCGAGCGTCGGCGGGTAGAAGGTCCCCGCGATCGTGCCGGACATCCCTTCGGGCAGCAGCGCGAACGCCTGCGCCATCTCGCGCACGCCCTGGACCTCCATGAGCCCGCCCGTGTAGACGAAGGCGTCGTCGCGGTCGGCCGGCGCGCCGTCGCTGCCCGCGAACGCCGCCTCGGGGAAGTTCTGTACGACGACCGTCTTGGCCTTCGGGAACTTCTCCGCGATCGACGGCGTGGCGGCGACGATGCCGTCGATGGTCCGCGCGACGACCTGCTCGAGCGCGAACACCGCCTTGGAGATCACCGGTCGCGCCCACGCCGGGATCCAGTGCTTGCTCATGATCTGCTTGGGCACGTCCTCGTGGACGTCGTAGATGACGCGGGCGCCGCGGAGCTTCAGCAGCACGCCGACCCACATCAGCTCGGGGTCGTGGAAGTGGTAGACGTCGGCGCGCTCGCGGCGCGCGGCTGCGTATACGCGCCAGCCGACTCGCAGCATCCGGTCCAGGCGCCCCTTGCCGCGGGCGATCGGGACGATCCGCACGCCGTCGATCGTCTCGGGGCGATCGTGGCAGGCCACGAGCCCCACGTCGTGCCCGAGCGCGGCCAGGCTCTTGCACTCTTTGTGGAAGATCCGCGGATCGCGGATGCTATGAACAGACGTCAGGTGACGGATCTTCTGCGGCGCCACGCCGGCATTCTCGCGATCTCGGGTCCGTTCGCGCGGCGAACCCTCGACAGCCTCCGCCGCAGGACGAAGATCGTCTACGCCCACCAGGTCGCTCCGCCGGCCCCGCACTTCGCCGCGTTCGGGCGCCCGTTCGGGCCTGAGGAGCTCGATGCGCAGCTCACCCAGCTCGGCCGCCACTTCGAGTTCGCGCCGCTGGCGACCGTGCTCGAACGCAACCGCGAGTCCTCATCGCTGCTGGCGGTGACCTTCGACGATGGCTACGACCTCGTCGGCAGCGGCGCCAAGGACGTCCTCGACGCCCACGGCGTGAAGGCGACGGTGTTCGTCCTCACCGACTACCTGGACAACCGCGGGCTCATGTGGCGCAACAAGCTCAGCGCGATCGCGGCGCTGCGCCCGCCAGATGCCTACGTACCGCACTACAACCGCGTGACGGCGCGGGTCGGCGCACCCCCGATACGTGCGGCGTCAGAGCTCCTGGGCGCCGCGATGGGCTGGCAGATGGCCCTCAAGGACGAGCTGGCCGACGCGCTCTGGGAGGCGTGCGACATGCCGCCGCTGGCCGAGTACCTCGACGAGCACCGTCCGTACCTGACCCGCGAGCAGCTGGCGGCGTGGCGCGCCGACGGCCACTCCGTCGGCCTGCACACCGCCACCCATCCGGACTGCTCGAAACTGGACGCCGACGGCGTCGCCGCCGAGATCGTCGAGCCGGGGCGTCGCCTGAGCGAGGAGCTCGGCGTCGGGGCGCTGCACTTCTCCTATCCGTTCGGCCGCCGGTGCCGGCCCGAGCTCGAGCCGCTGCTCGAGCGGGATGGTCTCATCCGCTGCGCCCTGGGTATACGAGGGTTCTCGCTGAGCGGCACCGATCCGATGCACCTCGAGCGCGCATCGATCGAGGGCGACATGCGTTTCTCCGTCTACGGCAAGGCGTTCCTCGACTTTCCGAGAGCATCCTCAACCACGCAGGACAAACCCACCTAGACTGCAAGAGAGATGACGGGTTATCTGGGAATGGACCTCCCGCGCTTCCTGGCGCTCGTGCGCGCTCGGAAGTGGCTGATCGCGGCGATCATCGTCGGAGCGGCCGCGCTGGCCTTCGTCGCCTCGGCGACGCAATCGGATCGCTACAAGGCCAGCGCCGAGCTGCAGTTCGGCCGCACGACCAACGCTGACGCGATCATCAGCGGCGGCGCCGCCGACATCACCGAGGATCCGACCCGCGCGGCGGCGACCAACCTCGCGCTCGCGGGCCTCGACAACGTCGCCGCACGGGTCAAGCAGCGCTTCCGCGGGTCGGCCACGGTCGACGAGATCCGCAACGCCGTCTCGATCCACCCCGAGGGCGAGTCCGACGTCGTCAAGGTCACCGCCGAGTGGAGCACGCCCCAGCAGGCGGCCGCGGTGGCCAACGCCTTCGCCACCGAGATCGTCGCCCAGCGCCGCGACACCGCTCAGGCGGACATCCAGCGCGTCATCGACGCGCTGAAGGCGCGCCTGCTGCCCAATCCGACCACCGCGGACGACCGCACCGCCAACGCGACGCTGCAGGGCCGGATCACCGACCTCGTGGGCCTCAAGGCGGCGACGACGGGCAACGTGCACATCGTCGATCCCGCCACGCCGCCCGATTCGCCCAGCTCGCCCAAGCCGGTGCGCAACGCGATCATCGCCGGCTTCGTCGCGGCGATCCTCAGCCTCTTCCTCGTCGTCCTGCTCGCCCGCTTCGACGATCGCATCCGCGACGAGGACGAGCTCGCCGAGCTGCTGGAGACCTCGGTGCTGACGCGGATCCCGGCGGTCGAGCGCTCGCGGCGCCTGACCCAGGTGTGGACGCCCCACCAGGACCGCGCGTTCCTGGAGTCCTTCGAGTTCCTGCGCCTGAACCTGCAGCTCATGGGCCGCGACGGCGACAGCATGGTCGTCGCGCTGACGAGCCCGTCAGCCAACGACGGCAAGACGACCGTCGTCAGCTGGCTGGCCCGCGCGCTGGCGCTCAGCGGCGACGAGGTGGTCGCCGTCGACCTCGATCTGCGCAAGCCCGAGCTGCACACCTACTTCAACGCCAACCGCGAGCCGGGCGACGGCGTCCTCGAGGCGCTGCTGTCGGCGGCGACCGAGAACGGCGGCCCGCCGCCGGCGCACGACATCGACGAGGACGACGTGCACGACGACCGGCCCCACGGGCGCCGCGTCTACACCGAGGAGGACATCAACATCGGGCTCGACGAGCTCGCGCGCCTCGGCGGCAACGCCCGCAAGGCGGCGCGCTCGCTGAAGGCGGCGGGGCGCGACATCTCCGAGTCGACGCTGCGCCGGTGGAAGGACATCCACGCGCCGCTGTACGCGGAGATCCGCGCCGCGCGGACGCGCGGCATCATCGCGGCGCCGCACCTGCGGCTGCTGCCCGGCAACCGCCACCCCGAGCTGCCGTCCGGCCTCATCGCCCGCGGCCGGCTGCGCCATCTCTTCGACGAGCTTCGCGTCGACGCCGACTGGGTGCTCGTCGACACGGTGCCGGTCTCGACGGTCGCCGACGCCTCGGCGGTCGCATCGGCGGCGGACGGCGTCATCCTCGTCATCGACCTCGAGCGCGTGCGCCGCCGCGACGTGCTCGCGGCCAAGAAGCAGCTCGCCAACGCGCGCGCGACGATCCTCGGCGTCGTCCTCAACCGCGCCGCCGTCGACTTCCCCGTCTACCACGCCGAGGAGGAGCGCGAGCCCGAGCGCGGCGCCGTCGCGCCCTCGTGACCCGCCTCGGGGTCGTCTCCGACATCCACGCCAACCTGCACGCGCTCGACGCGGCGCTGGCCTTCCTCGACACGCAGGACCTCGACGGCTACCTGTGCGCCGGCGACCTCGTCGGCTACGGGCCCTTCCCCAACGAGTGCGTCCGGCGCGTGCTCGACCTGCCGGTGACCTGCGTCGCGGGCAACCACGACCTCATCGCGCTGGAGCGCCTGAGCGACGAGCGCTGCATCCCGCTGGCGCGCGACAGCCTGCGCTGGACGCGCTCGGTGCTCGACGACGACGCCCGGAGGCGCCTGGAGGCCCTGCCGCTCTCCGCGACCGCGCACGGCGTCGCGCTGTACCACGGCGCGCCCGGCGACCCACAGCGCTACATCGTCAGCGACGCCGAGGCGTTCGCGTGCCTGGACGAGCTCGGCGCGCCGATCCTCGTCCTCGGCCATACGCACCGGCCGATGGCCGTCGGCCGGCGGCGAGGGTCAGTGCTGCGCGGCGCGTCCGGCTCGGTGCCCCTCGAGCCGGACGAGCCGATCCTCCTGAACCCGGGCGCCGTCGGCCAGTCGCGCAGCCGCGACCCTCGCGCCCGGGTGATGGTGCTCGACCTCGCGCAGCGCGTGGCGACCTTCCACGCGCTGGACTACGACGTCGCTGCCTGCCGTGAAGCTCTGCGCGAGCGCGCCCTGCCATCGGACTCCTGCCATGTCCCGCGCTCGCGCATAAGGGAGGTCGCCGGCGCCCTGAGGCGCCGCCTGGGGGGCAGTCATCCCGTGGCGCGCTCCTCCAACGAGAGCTCGGCGACCGGAGGCTGAGTGCTGCGCCAGTAGCGCAGGGCCGTCTGTACGCCCGACGGCCACCACGCGTCCGCGCCGCTCAGCGTGCGCACTCCCTCCGCGTTCAGCTGCTCGGCGATCGCCTGCAGCGACATCCCTTCCTGATCGTGCATCGTCGCGATGCGCTCGAGCAGCTGCCTGCGGGCAGCGGCCGCCCGCGCGGCGATCCGCCCGCCGGCCCAGCCGTTGATCGTCACCAGCGTGCTGGCCACGCGGCTGCCCTCCGGCGTCGAGGTGTCGACTCCGAGGTCCAGCGCGATCAGCGCGGCGTCGCTCTCCTGGAACCAGTTCAGCAGGCCGGCGAAGTCCATCGAGCGGCTGAGCAGGCGCGCGTCGGTGACGACCAGGCCACCCGCCTGGCCTTCGGCGATCCGATCGAGCGCGTGGGTGAGGCCCGGGCGGTCGAGCAGCCGGCCGCCCTCGCGGTCGCGCACGATCGCGACGAGGCGCCATCCCGCGCGCTCGCACGCGCGCTCGATCGCGCGCTCGGGCGGCGTGAGCCTGCCGTTGGCGTCGTCGGTGGTGACATAGCCGATCACCGGGGACCCGGGCTCGAGCCCGGTCGGCATGCGGCTGACCTTCGCCTCGGGCTGGGGCTTCGGCTCGGGCGCGGGCATGGGCGCGGGCGTCGGGCGCACCGCCTCCGTGTGTACGGCGGTGCGCCCGTTGCCGCGGCGGCGCCTCCTGCGCACGAGCTTGCGTGGCGTCGGAGCGGTGATCAACACGGCTCCGAGAGTCAAGATCGAGATTGTCGCGATGCTTCTTGCCCTGGCTCTCAGGGCGAACAGGTCGGTCGTCATGACGTCTCCCTTCAGAACGGCTCTGGAACGCGCCGGGCTACGAAAACGCCCATGCCCGGCGGTGGCGGGGCACCCCAGGGGGTGTCGCTAACCAGGTCGCTGCTGAGGCGAGACGATGCCGACCGGGTCCACGAGGACCAGCCGGAAGCGGTGGCGACGCAGCTCCTGAGCGGCGTACGCGAGGACGCCGAGGAGGATCGCGAAGAACATCATCGGGGCGGCGCCGCCGCCCGAGGACGAGACGCTGCCCGCCACGACGCCGTGCCCTGGCGGCGCGGTCGGCGAGGTCGGGATGCGCTCGTCGCCGGCGCCGCCGGTCGACGGCGCCTTGGTCCCGTCGGCCGGCGCTGCCGTCGCATGGCGCGGCGGCTGCTTGGCCGGCGTGACGGCCATGTTGGAGATCGGTGCCGTGGGCGCTGCCTGGGTCGGCGCGGCGCCGGCGGTGGTCAGCGGGCTGGCGAAGAGGGTGGTGACGCCGGGCGCGCGATGCGAGCCGGCCTCGAGGCTCGAGAGCCCTGGCCACGCCGAGCCGGGGAAGCTCGCGTGGCGCGCGGAGCCGGGCTGCCGGAGCGCCAGGAAGCCGAACGGGAAGGCCAAGGGCGGCGGCGCGACGCGCACCTGCGCGACCGGTGCGGGCGGCGGCGGTGCGAGCGGGATGGGGGTTGACGCCGCAGGCGGTGGAGGCGGTGTGGCCTGCGTCGTCACGGGCGCCGCGGTCGCCGCGACGGGCGTCGGCGTCACCGTCTGGTTGGTCGAAGGCGTGGTGGCCTTCGTGGCGTCGCCCGTGCCCGTGGAGTCCTTGGCGCCGTTCTTGTCGGTCGAGTCCTTGGACGTCGAGTCCTTGGAGGAGGAGTCCTTGCTCGTCGAGTCCTTCGTCGTGGACCCCTTGCCCGTGGAGTCCTTGGCGTTCGAATCCTTGGTCGCCGTGCCGGTGCCCGTCGTGGCCCCGGTGTCGGCGGGCGGCGGCGTGGTGGCCGTCGCGCCGGTGTCGGTGGCGGCGGGCGCGGTGGTCGTGTCGGGCGGCGTCGTCACGGCCGTCGCCGTCGTGGTGACCGCCGTCGTGGTCGTCGTCGCCGTGGTGGTCGCCGCGTCGGTCGCGCCCGCGACGGCGGTGGTCGCGGCGCCCGTGACCGCTGTGGCGGTGCCGGTCGCGGCGGTGGTCGCGGTGGTGACCGTCTCGGTCGCGGTCGAGACGGTGCCCGTGGCCGCAGTCGTGACGGAGGTCAGCGAGGTGGTGGCGTCAGCCGCGTGGGCGGCGGCCGCCTGGATGAGCACCGCCCCGGCGACCAGCAACGCGCCCGCGAGAACTCGCCGAGAAGACCTGGCACTGCGCATCCATACTGTGCCGAACTCCGGCAAGAACGACCTCCAACTCCGTCACACGATCGCGGGCAGATGACGGGCAAGAGCGACCATACCCTACGCACGGCCGCTCACACCACCCTTCGTGCAAGAAAGAACAGACCGACAGGCGGTGCGGTGCGGTGTCGGTGCGCGCCCTGTCCGTCGGCTGACGTCAGCGCGACTCGCCGGGGGCGTCGGCTGACGTCAGCGCGACTCGCCGGGGGCGCTCGCGGACGCGCCGACCGGCGACGGCGACGGCCTGCGCCGGCGAGTGAGCGCGCCCGTCTGGCGGTTGACCGCGACCGGCTGGCGGAGGGCGACGGTGGCGAACGTGGCGAAGAGGATGGCCAGGTCGCGTCGCGTGCTCAGCCGGCTGGCGTACATGCGGTCGAGGCCGACCTTCTGCGGCAGCAGGCGCCCGACGTAGTGGCCCTGCGGATCCTCGGGGTCGAGGATCGCGCCCTCGCGCGCGAAGGCCAGCTGCGAGTAGCCGGTGAGCCCGGGGCGCGTGGTGAGGATGACCTCGTAGTCGTCGTGGTGGCGCTCCACGAAGGCCGGCGACTCGGGCCGCGGGCCGACGAGGCTCATCTGCCCGCGCAGCACGTGCCAGAGCTGAGGGAGCTCGTCGAGCTTGCTGCGCATGAGCCAGCGGCCGACGCGCGTGAAGCGGTCGTCGTCGGCCATGGTGAGCGCCGCGCCGTGCGCGGTCTCGTGCATCTTGCGGAACTTGAGCATCGCCAGCGGCTGGCCGCGGAAGCCGACGCGCTGGGCGCGGTAGAAGACCGGCCCGCGCGAGTCGAGCTTGATGAGCAGCGCGAGCACGACGAACAGCGGCGACAGCACCACTAAGGCGCAAAACGCGACGAAGACGTCGATCGCGCGCTTGATCACCGCGCGGAGCCTCTCTGCCCCGCCGCGTCCCCTGTCTTCGACCCCGCTCACCTGCCTGCCAGGGTAGGACACGAGCGGCCGCTCCCGCAACGCCGAATGCTGTGCTTGCGTTCAGATGACGTAGTGGTCGACGCGGTAGCGATGGACGTTGCGCTCGATCCACTCGATCGTGCGCGAGAGGCCCTCGCGGAGGTCGACGGTGGGCTCCCACCCGAGCAGCTCGCGCGCGAGATCGGGGCCCGAGATCAGTCGCTCGACCTCGCTGTTCTCCGGGCGCACGCGAGCCGGATCGGTCTCGACGGTCAGCTCGCGGCCGAGCACTTCGGAGACCATCTCGACGAGGTCGCCGACCGAGACGTCGTGGTTGGTGCCCAGCTGGATCGTGCGGCCGATCGCGCCCTCGCTGGTGGACGCGGCGACGAAGGCCGCGGCGGTGTCCTCGACGTAGGTGAGGTCGCGGCGGGGATGCAGCGAGCCGAGGCGCAGCGTCGATCCGGCGAGCGCCTGGCTGATGATCGTCGGGATGATCGCGCGCGCCGACTGGCGCGGGCCGTAGGTGTTGAACGGGCGCAGGACGCACACCGGCAGCTCGAACGAGCGGTGGTAGCTGTCCATGAGCTTGTCGGCCGCGACCTTGCTCGCCGCGTACGGCGACTGGGGCTCGAGGGGGTGGTCCTCGGTGATCGGGATCGACCGCGCGGTGCCGTAGACCTCGCTCGTGGAGGTCTGCACGATTCGTTGCACGCCGTGGCGCAGGGCGGCCTGGGCGACGTTGAGCGTGCCCAGCACGTTGACCTCGAAGAAGTCGCGCGGGTTGACGTACGAGTACGGGATGGCGATCTGGGCGCCCAAGTGCAACACGACTTCGCTACCCTCGACGGCACTGGCTACGGACTCGAGGTCGCGCAGCTCACCGAGCACGACCTCAACCTCAGCTACAACGTTAGGTTCAAGCCAGTCGAGGGTTCCGCGTTCGTTGCGCGAGTTGTAGCGGCACAGGGCGCGGACGCGAGCGCCATCGCGCACGAGCCGCTCCACCACGTGGCCGCCGATGAAGCCGCCGGCGCCGGTGACGAGGACGGACCTGCCTTCGAGCGTCGTCATTGGGCACAAGCATCCCATGAGCGAGCGCGAGAGCCTCGCTACCTTTGTCGGATGCCCCAGTGGACCGTGCCGCTCGCCGACGTCGTCGTTCCCGAGGAGGACATCGCGGCGGTGGCGGACGTGTATCGATCCGGCTGGCTGAGCATGGGGCCCGAGACCGAGGCGCTCGAGCGCGAGTTCGCTGCGTATACAGGTGCCGCGCACGCGCTGGCCGCGACGAACGGGACGGCGGCGCTGCACCTCATCTGCGTCGCCGCCGGGCTCGGCCCGGGCGACGAGGTCGTCGTGCCCTCGATGACCTTCGTCGCGACGGTCAATGCGATCGCCTACACCGGCGCGTCACCCGTCTTCGCCGACGTCGTCTCGGTGACCGAGCCGTGGCTGGATCCGGCGTCGGTGGAGTCGGTCCTCACCGAGCGCACCACGGCGATCATGACGATGGCCTACGGCGGTCACCCGGGCCAGAGCGAGGCGCTGGCCCAGCTCGCGCGCGAGCGCGGGCTCATCCTGCTCGAGGACGCGGCCCATGCCATCGGGACGCGCCTGGGCGGACGCCACCTCGGCACGCTGGGCCTGGCCGGCGCCTACAGCTTCTTCTCCAACAAGAACCTCGCGGTCGGCGAGGGCGGCATGGTCGTCACCGACGACGACGCGGTCGCGGCGCGCATGCGCCTGCTGCGCTCGCACGGGATGACGACGCTGACCTGGGATCGCCATCGCGGCCACGCGTCGGCCTACGACGTCGTCGAGCTCGGGTTCAACTACCGCATCGACGAGCCGCGTGCGGCGCTCGGCCGGCGCCGCCTCGCGCGCCTGGACGACGACAACGCGCGGCGCGCCGAGCTCGACGCGCGCTACCGCGAGCTGCTGGCCGGCGTCGACGGGCTGACGCCGGCCCTGCCGCCGGTCGAGGGCGTGCGGCTGGCTCACCACCTCTTCACGATCGTGCTCGACGAGGGCATCGACCGCGCGCGCTTCCGCGAGACGCTCGCGGTCCGCGGCGTGCAGACGAGCGTCCATTACCCGCCCGCGCACCGCTTCTCGATCCACGCGACCGACGCCGAGCTGCCGATCACCGACGCCTACGGCGAGCGCGCGGTCACGCTGCCGATGTTCGCGACGATGACGATCGAGCAGCAGGACGAGGTCGTCGAGGCCGTGCGGGCCGCGCTGGGCGTGACGGCCGGCGCGCGCGGCTGAGCGGGCGCGCCGCGGGGCGCCCGGCGCGCCGCGAGGCGCCCGCCGCTACGCGAGGCGCCCGCCGCTACGCGAGGCGCCTGCCGCTACGCGAGGCGCCCGCCGCTACGCGAGGCGCCCGCCGCTCAATCCAGCCGCCGCTCGGCCGCCCAGCGCGAGAGCTCGTGCCGGTTGGACAGCTGCAGCTTGCGCAGCACCGCCGACACGTGCGCCTCCACCGTCTTGGCCGAGATCCCGAGGCGCAGTGCGATCTCCTTGTACAGATACCCGCGCGCGATGTGGCGCAGGACCTCGCGCTCGCGGGCGGTGAGCTGGTCGAGCTCGGCGTCGGCCCCGCCGCCGCCCGCCGGCACCGGCCCGGCGAACGCGTCGAGCACGAAGCCGGCCAGGCGCGGCGAGAAGACCGCGTCGCCGCCCTGCACGCGAGCGATCGCGTCGAGCAGCTCGTCGGTGGCGATGTTCTTCGTCACGTACCCGCGCGCGCCCGCGCGGATGGTGGCGATCACGTCCTCGGCGGCGTCGGAGGCCGACAGCGCGAGGAACAGCGTGTCCGGCGCCGCGCCCGCGGCGCCCTGGATGACCGCGACGCCACCGCCGTCGGGCATGTGCACGTCGAGGAGCACGACGTCGGGGCGCTGCTCGGTCACGAGCGACACCGCCTCCTCGACGGTCGCCGCCTCGCCGACGAGGTCGACGTGGCCCTCGAGCTCGGCGCGGACCCCGGCGCGGAACAGCCCGTGGTCGTCGACGATCGCCACCCGCGTCATGACGTCCTCGGCAGCGTCAGCTCGACCTCGGTCCCGGCGCCGGGCGCCGAGTGGATGGCGGCGCGGCCACCGTGGCGCGCCATGCGCCCGACGATCGATTCGCGCACGCCGCGGCGGTCCTCGGGGACGGCATCGGGATCGAAGCCCGGTCCGCGGTCGCGGACGAAGACCTGAAGCTCCCCGTCGCCGGCCTCGGCGTAGACGTCGACGGTCGAGCCGGCGCCGAACTTCGCCGCGTTGACCATCGCCTCGCGGGCGGCGGCGACCAGCGCCTCGCCGCGCGGGTCGAGCTCGCGGTCGCCCACGACGACGACCTCGACGGGCACGCCGTGGGCGCGCTCGACCTCGCCGGCCAGCGCCTCGAGCGCCGCGGCGAGGCGGTCGTGGCCGCCCTCGCGGCCGGCCAGCCAGGCGCGCAGCTCGCGCTCCTGCGTGCGCGCCAGCGCGGCCACCGCGCGCGGATCGTCGGCGCGCTTCTGCACCAGCGCGAGCGTCTGCAGCACCGAGTCGTGCAGGTGCGCTCCCATCTCCGCGCGCGCCTGCGAGCGGATGCGCTCCTCGCGCTCGGCGTCGCGCGAGCGCACCAGGCGAACCACCCACGGCGCGAAGATGATCCCGAGGACCACGGCGACGACGAGCGCCGCGAGCACGGCGTCGCGGGCGGCGGTCAGCGCGTTGGTGGCGCTGAGGAAGACGACGCCCGCGCCGATGACGAGCACGACGCCGAGGCTCGTGCGCGACAGGACGCGGCGGCGCTCCTCGGTCACCGCCTCGGGCTCGGGCGGGCCGGCGGCCGGAGCGGTGGCCTCCACCGGCGTCGGGCTCATCGACTGGCGCCACAGCAGGCCGCCGCCGGCGGCGAGCAGGACGACCGGCCAGACGAAGGCGTCGGAGAACCACAAGCCGAGTGCGCGCATCGTGAGCAGCACGCTCAGGGTCAGCAGCCCGACGCCGAGAGCGACCTCGATCGCCGCGCGCCCACGGCGCGTGCGCCGCGCCGGCCTGACCTGGGCGCCCGCCTCGTCGGCCGGGATCAGCACCCACGCGGCGGCGTAGATCAGCAGCCCGATGCCGCCGGCGGTCGCCGCCGCCACGAACGCGATCCGCACGACGAGCGGATCGACGCCGAGGTGGCGGCCCAGGCCGGCGCACACGCCGCCGAGGTACTTCTGCGTGCGTGCGCGGCGCAGCGGCTCGCGCGGCGGTGACGCGGTGCTGGTCGCGGCCATGTCGCCTGCGATCATGCCAGCGCGGCGGCGCGGTCAGTCGCGGCGCGTCAGCCCCGCGGCGAGCAGCACGTCGCCGACGAGGAAGCACGCGAGCGGCGCGAAGGCCGAGAGGCTGAGGTCGACGGCGCCCACCGCGTCGAGCAGCAGGACGGCGCCGAAGACGATCAGCCCGAAGCCGGCGGCGAGCGAGAGGAGGTCGGGGCGGCTCGTCCTCATGCGCACGCCTCGTTGCCAGGCTCGAGCTGCCAGCCCTGGTCGCCCTGGTGGTGGACGGTGAAGGCGCCGATGCCGACGTTCGCGTCGACCACCACGCGCGGGGTGCTCGCGGGCGCCGTGTGCTCGTCCTCCCAGTCGAAGTCGACGCCGCCGTTATCGCGATCGAAGACCTGAACGCCGCCAATGCCGAGGTGGCTCGTGGTCGACACGCAGACGTCGTCGGGCACGATGAGCCGCGCTTCGCCGACACCGAGCTTGACCTTGATCGGATGGTCGCCCGGGGTCAGGTGCGCGCCGCGGAGATCGACGACGAGCTTGCCGGCGCCCAGGTGGTAGGAGCTGCGCACGGCGTCGGCGGAGGCCGGGCGGTAGGTGCGCTCGCCGTGGCCGCCGGTGACGTCGAGGCCGGCGGCCGAGACGGCGCCCGCCGGAAGCGCGACGGCCAGCGCCGGCAGGATCAGCCAGCGCGCGCGGCCTTCGAGGAAGGCGCCGGCGATGAGGGCCAGGCCGGCGGCGATGACGATCCCGGCGACGACCGTGTCGCCTCCATCGGCGGACGCCCATGCCGCGGCGACGGCGAGGACGAAGCAGACGATGAGGAGCGCGACGCCGAGGGCCATCGCCCGCACGACCGACCGCGCGTCCCCGTGAGAACGCTGGCCGGTGACAAAGCGCCAAACGACGAGCCCTGCGAGCGCGAGGAACCCGAGCGGCAGGAGGTCCCATCCGTCGTTCCAACCCCAGATCCAATGAAAGGGCAGCAGCGCCCCGATGGCGCAGATGAGGACGATGACGCCGGCTATGACGAACAGCCGCCTCGGTGACTCGGGGGGTCCACCGCCCTCCCCCTCGTTCGGCACGAGGAGGAAGGCGGCGGCGTACAGCAGCAGCCCGGCGCCGCCCGCGAAGATCAGCGCGACGGCGACGACCCGGACGATGACGGGGTCGACGTTCAGGTACCGGGCCAGCCCGCCGCAGACGCCGGCGATGACCTTGTCCGAGCGCGACCGGTAGAGGCGCCGCGGCTCGGCGGTGGCCTGGGTGGTCGGCGGCTCGGGCGCGGGCTGCTGCGCCGTCGGCTGCTCGGCGGTCGGCTCCTCCGCGCCGCGGGGCTGCTCCCCGGCCGGGTCTTGGCCGCCGTGCGGCTGCTCCCCGGCCAGGTCTTCGTCGCCCCGCGGCTCGGCGTCGCCCTGCGGCTCGGCGTCGCCCTGCGGCTCCGCGCCGCTCGTGTTCTCGTTCTCGGTGTTCTCGTTCATGGTGTCGACAGCGTGCCGCTCGGCCGGCGCCCGCACCATTGGGAATCGTCCCTAGGGGAAGACCCTGATCAACCGGCGCCTCAGCCGCGACGGGGCAGCGCCGCGAAGAAGCGCCAGATCTCCTCGGCGCCGTCGATGCCGATGCCGGGCGGGCCACCGAGCGGCGGCCAGGCATGCCGGCCGCCCTCGATGCGCAGATGGGCGACCCGCACGCCGTGGCGGCACCCGGGCCACTCGAGCCGGACGACGTACCGGTCGATACGCCGCGCCCGCGGCCGCCGACCGCACCGCTCGCGACGGGCCCACGCCGCCATCACGTCGCGCACGCGCCCGTCGTGGTCGGCGCCGCGCCCGCGGTAGGAGACGATCGGGTCCGACGTGCCGTGCAGATCGAGGATCGAGATCGGCCGCGCCGGATGGCACGGCGGCAACTGCCGCGTCCCGCCCGAGACCGGCGCGATCGCCAGTACCACGTCGGCGAGCTCGCAGCCGGCCGCGTAGGTCATCCGCCCGCCCGACGAGATGCCGGTGACGAGCACGCGTCCCCGGTCGACGCACGCCGCGCGCGCGACGGCGGCGATCGTCGCGCGCAGCAGGCGCAGCCCGCTACGCGGGTTGTCGGTCTCCGGGTACTCCCAGAACCCCCGCGGCCGCCACGACATCGGGTAGGCGACCACGAAGCGGTGCTCGTCGGCGACCTGCGTGAGGTTGCTCTCCGCCTCGAACCCGCGGGCGTCCTGCCCCGCACCGTGCAGCCCGAGGACGAGCGGCGCGCGCTCGCCCGCGCGCAGGCCCTCGGGGACGTGGACGTGCACCGCGGGGGTGCCGGCGAGCACGTGCAGGCTCAGATCGCCGGCCCGCGGCGTCATCGCACACGGGGTCGTGACGGCGACGCGCCTCGTCGCCGGCCGCTTGGCGTGACCGCCGCAGCCCAGCACGACCACAGCGACGAGGAGCACAGCGGCGCCGCGCATCGCGCGACGCTACCGGCCGCGGGATCAAGTCTGCGTGATCATCCCGGCGCCAACCGTGTCGTTCGTCGCCTCGTCGATGAGGATGAACGAGCCGGTGGCGCGGTTGCGCGCGTAGGGGTCGAAGGCCAGCGGCTTGGAGGTGCGCAGGCGCACGCGGCCGATGTCGTTGAGCGCGAGCTCGCCGGGCGCCGGCTCGCGGCCGAGGCTGTCGAGCTCGACGCGGTCGTCGATCGCCTCGACGATCGCGCGCGCGGTGTGGGTGGCGTGCTTGATCGCGTAGCGCCCGCCGGGGCGCAGCGGGACGTCGGTCATCCAGCAGACGTCGGCGACGAGGTCGCGCGCGAGCGCCGGCCGGTCGGCGACCCCGCAGATGAGGTCGCCGCGCGAGACGTCGAGGTCGTCGGCCAGCCGCACCGTGACGCTCATCGGCGGGAACGCGGCCTCCAGCGGGCCGTCGTAGGTGTCGATCGAGGCGACCGTCGTGACCTGCTCGGACGGCAGGACGAGGACCTCGTCGCCCGGGCGCAGGACGCCGCCGCCGAGCTGGCCGGCGTAGCCGCGGTAGTCGCTGGCGCCGTCGCGGATGACGTACTGCACCGGGAAGCGCACGTCGTCGAGGTTGCGGTCGGATTCGATCTCGACGGTCTCGAGGTGCTCGAGCAGCGCCAGCCCGCCGTACCACGGCATCTCCTCGGACGGCTCGACGACGTTGTCGCCGCGCAGCGCGCTGATCGGCACATAGGCGATGTCGCGGACCGAAGGGAGCTGCTCGCGAAACGCGCAGAAGTCGCGCACGACTGCGTCGAAGACGTCCTCGCTCCAGCCGACGAGGTCCATCTTGTTGACCGCGACGACGAGGTGGGGGATCCCGAGCAGCGAGGCGATGAACGCGTGGCGGCGCGTCTGCTCGACGACGCCGTTGCGCGCGTCGACGAGCACGATCGCCAGGTCCGCGGTGGACGCCCCGGTGACCATGTTGCGCGTGTACTGCACGTGGCCGGGCGTGTCGGCCAGGATGAACGTCCGGCGCGCCGTGGCGAAGTAGCGATAGGCGACGTCGATCGTGATGCCCTGCTCGCGCTCGGCGCGCAGCCCGTCGGTCAAACGCGCGAGGTCGAGCTCGCCGTCGCGGCCGCGCAGGTCGTCGAGCTGGTCGGCGAGGATCGCCTTGGCGTCGTGAAGGAGGCGGCCGATGAGCGTCGACTTGCCGTCGTCGACGCTGCCCGCCGTCGCCAGGCGCAGGAGGTCAGAAGTAGCCAGCAACCTTGCGGTCCTCCATGGCGGCCTCGCTGACGCGGTCGTCGGCACGCGTCTCGCCGCGCTCGGTGATCTCGGTCGCCGCGATCTCGGCCACGACGTCCTCGAGGACCGTGGCGGTCGAGCGCACCGCGCCGGTGCACGACATGTCGCCGACGGTCCGGTAGCGCACGCTCTCCACGAACGGCTCCTCGCCGTCGATCAGCTCGACGAACGGAGAGATCGCGTAGAGCATCCCGTCGCGCCGGAAGACCTCGCGCTCGTGGGCGAAGTAGATCGACGGCACCTCGAGCTCCTCGGTGGCGATGTACTGCCACACGTCGAGCTCGGTCCAGTTCGACAGCGGGAAGACGCGCACGTGCTCGCCGCGGCGGATGCGCCCGTTGTAGAGGTTCCACAGCTCGGGGCGCTGGCGCTTGGGGTCCCAGCCGCCGAAGTCGTCGCGGAACGACATGATCCGCTCCTTGGCCCGCGCGCGCTCCTCGTCGCGCCGCGCGCCGCCGAAGGCGGCGTCGAAGCCGTGCTCGGCGATCGCGTCGAGCAGCGTCGTCGTCTGCAGCCGGTTGCGCGAGGCGCGCGGGCCGGTCTCCTCGACGACCCGGCCGGCGTCGATGGACTCCTGCACGCTGGCGACGATCAGCCGCTCGCCGAGCTCGGCGACGCGGCGATCGCGGAAGTCGATGACCTCGGGGAAGTTGTGGCCGGTGTCGACGTGCATCAGCGGGAACGGGAAGCGCGCCGGGCGGAAGGCCTTCTCGGCCAGGCGCAGCAGCACGATCGAGTCCTTGCCCCCGCTGAAGAGCAGGACCGGCCGCTCGAGCTCGGCCGCCACCTCGCGCATGACGTGGATGGCCTCGGCCTCGAGCGCCTGCAGATGGGTGAGCCTCATGCGGCGACGACCTCCGGTTCGCGGGTGCGCAGGCGCCCGATCGCGAAGGTGGCCAGGCCGACCAGCGCCGGCACCACGACGATCGTCCACTTCGGGATGTCGGCGCCGGCCTTGCTGACCACACCGAGCGCTGAGCCGAGCAGAACGCAGCCAAGCGTCGGCCGCAGCGCCGCGGCCGGGACGCGCGGCAGCAGCGCGGTGCCGATCCAGACACCCGGCAGCGAGCCGGCGAGGATGTTGGCCATCAGCGTCAGGTCGACGTTGCCGACCAGCAGGTGGGCGAGGCCGGCGGCCCAGAGCATGAGCGCGGCGTGGAAGACGTCGGTGCCGACGACGCGGTGGGGGGTCAGGCGGAAGACGACGATCAGCGCCAGGCCGACCAGCGCCCCCGAGCCGACCGAGGTCATGCCGAGCACGACCCCGAGAAGGAGGCCGATGCCCGCGGCGCTCGCCTTCGCGCCGCCGCTGAGCGGCACGGTGTGGCGCTCGCGCGGCACGCCGGACAGCGCGCGCCCGAGCACGCTGAAGGCGACGATGAACAGGGCGCCCGCGACGAGCGACAGCAGCGTCGTGTCGAACCCGTCGCCGTAGCGGTCGTGGAGCCGGTCGACGAGGAGCACGCCGGCGATCGAGCCGGGCACCGAGCCGACCGCCAGCCACTTCGACACGCCCAGGTCGACGGTGCCCGAGCGCAGGTGGCGCCAGCCGCCAACGGTCTTGGTGATCGCGCCGTAGGCGAGATCGGTGCCGACGGCGATCACCGGCTGCACGCCGGCGAAGAGGATGAGCAGCGGCGTCATCAGCGAGCCGCCGCCGATGCCGGTCAGGCCGATCAGCACCCCGACGCCGAGGCCGAAGACGATGACGAGCGGATCGATCACGCGACGTGGATGCCGCACTCGATCTTGTCGGTGCCGGCCCAGCGGCCCTCGCGGCCTTCGCCCGGCCGCGTGCAGACCGCGCAGCCGATCGAGGAGTACCCCTGGTCGTGGAGCGGGTGATACGGCAGGTCGCGCTCGAAGATGCGGTTCCAGACGTCGCGCTCGGTCCAGTCGGCCAGCGGGTTGTACTTCCACATCGAGCGCTTCTCGTCCCACTCGACGTGCTCGGCGTTGGCGCGGGTCGCCGCCTGCTCGCGGCGGATCCCCGTGACCCAGGCGTCGGCGCCGCTCAGCGCCCGTTCGAGCGCGGCGACCTTCGCGTCGCCGCAGCACGCCTCGGGGCCGGTCCACGGGCCGGTGGCGTCCTCGACGTCGACGTGCACCCCGAAGCGCTCCTCGAAGGCGCGCCAGGTCTGCAGCGTCTCGGGGAAGAGGACTCCGGTGTCGATCGTGACCACGCGCGCGTGCGGCGCCACGCGCAGCAGCTCGTCGACGATGACCGACTCCTCCTTCTGGAAGGAGCACAGGAAGACGAGCTTCTCGTGCTCGGCGGCGCGCTCGAGCGTCTCGGTCAGACCGCGCATTCGCCCTCGCCCCGCTGCACGATGAACGGGACCTTCTTGCCCCAGTCCATGAAGCTCTCCATCGTGTCCAGCCCGAACTCGATCGGCATCGCCAGATCGCGGACCTCGTCCTCGAAGGCGGTCGTCCCGACGCGGGCGGCGAACGGGTTGAACTCCTCGCCGTCTTCCCGCTCGCGCTCGTAGAAGCGGATCCAGCGCTCGACGGCCTCGGGCACGCGCTTGGCCGGGAGGCGGACCTTCAGGCGCTGGCCGTAGACGATGTCGCCGCCTTCGTAGTTGCCGGCGATGTGCGCGACGTAGGCGGGGATCGTGTGCTCGCCGACCTTGATCGACGCGCCGTAGAACCCGATGTTGGCGATGTGGTGCTGGCTGCAGCCGTTCGGGCAGCCGCTCATCTTGATGTGCAGCTTGCGGGTGAGCGGGTCGGTGATGCCCATCGCCTCGATGCGCTCGCGCAGCGCGGCGTTGAGGCCCATCGAGCTGGTGATGCCGAGCTTGCAGGAGTCGGTCCCGGGGCAGGAGACGACGTCGCCGATCTCGTCGACGCCGGCGTCGCCGAGGTTCAGCTCGCGCAGCGCCTGCCAGACCTCGTACACGGTCTCGTCGCGGACCCAGCGCAGGAGGAGGTTCTGGTGGACGGTCGTGCGCACCCAGCCGCCGGAGTACTTGCGCGCGAGGTTGGCCAGTGCGCGCAGCTGGTCGGGGATGAGGTCGCCGCGGGGGACGTGGACCTGGACGGCCGAGAAGCCGGGCTGGCGCTGCGCGGTGACGTTGGAGGCGCGGAAGCGCTCGAAGTCGCTGAGGTCGCCATTCGGCGACGCGTAGGTCTGCGGGACCTCGGGCGCGCGGTCCTCCTCGTCGACGTCGAGGCGCAGGCCGGCCACGTCGAACTCGCGCTCGTCGACCCAGTCGCCCTGGCGCTCCTCGTCGACGAGCCGGCGAAACTCGTCGATGCCGATCTTGTCGACCATGACCTTCAGCCGGGCGCGGGCGCGGTTGGGGCGCAGCCAGTCCTGGCGATCGAAGATCCGCACGACCGCCTCGGCGACCTCGAGGTACTCGCCGTCGTCGAGGCCGACGAAGTCGTAGAGGGTCGGTGCGACGCGCGGCATGATCGACGTGCCGCCGCCGACGCGGACCTCGACGCCGCGCTGGCCGTCGCGCTCGCGCGCGAGGAACGCGATGTCGTGGATGCCCGTGAGCGCGCGGTCCTGCGGCGAGGCGTCGAACGCCGTCTTGAACTTGCGCGGCATGAGCTGCGTGGTCGGGTGGCGCACGAAGTAGCGCACGTACGCGCCGGCGTACGGGGTGAGGTCGAAGAGCTCGTCGGGCGCGACGCCGGCCCACGGGTCGCCGGTGACGTTGCGCATGGTGTTGCCGCAGCCCTCGCGGCTCGAGAGCCCGGCGTCGGAGAGCTCGCGGATGAGCTTGGCGGCGTCGGGCAGCGGCACGTGGTGCATCTGGATGTTCTGCCGCGTGGTGATGTGGCCCTTCTTGAGCGGGACGTACTTGTCGATGACGTCCGCGAAGGCCTCCATCTGCTCGGGGGTGATGCCGCCCATCGGCAGCTTCACGCGGATCATCTGCACGTCGGGCTGGCGCTGGCCGTAGACGCCCTGCTTCAGGCGAAAGCCGATGAACTCGGTCTCCGGCGTCTCGCCGCGCAGGTACTTGTCCGATTCGGCGTCGAAGTCGTCGAACTCGCGCTCGAGGATGGGGATCACGTGGCCGGGCACGTTCTCGAGGACCTCGGGGTCCTCGATCGAGCCCCGGCCCTTCGTCACCGGGAGAGAAGCGGGCTCCATTGGAAGGGTCGGTCTCCTTGCTCGCTTGCGCGGGAGGGGCATTGCAACCTATCAAATGCCGACCTGGATTCGGGGATTTGGGCGCTGGCGCGCGGGTTGCGCGGGGTTTGGGTCCGCGGCGCGAACTGCGTGGGATCGGGGTCGGATTCCGGGCCTGATCCGACGCAGTTCGCGAACCTCCCGCGATCAGCCCCGCTTTCCGACGCCAATCCCGGGAGGTTCGGTGGTCGCGGGCGCGAGCGCGCGGGGGCGCGGACGCGGAGCTACTGTCGCCCCATGCATCCGCGCGACCTCCTCGCCGCCGCTGCCGATCACGCCACGGACTTCCTCGACACCCTGCCTGACCGGCACGTCGGGCCGGCGGAGACCGACCCGGAGGCGCTCCGCGCCGCCCTCGGCGGGCCGCTGCCCGAGGGGCCGCAAGACCCCCGCGCCGTGCTCGACGACCTCGTCGACTCCGCCGGCCCGGGCCTCATGGCCAGCCAGTCGCCGCGGTTCTTCGGCTTCGTCATGGGCGGCACCCTGCCGGCGGCGCTTGCCGCCGACTGGGTCAGCTCCGCATGGGACCAGAACGCCTGCCTCTACACCGCCTCGCCCGCCGCGGCGATCGCCGAGGAGGTCGTCGGAGGCTGGCTGGCCGATCTGCTCGGGCTGCCGGCCGACGCGTCGTTCGCGATCACGACCGGCTGCCAGATGGCGCACGCCACCTGCCTGGCCGCCGCGCGCCACCACGTCCTCGCCGAGGTCGGGTGGGACGTCGAGGCGCGTGGGCTCGCCGGCGCACCGCCGATCCGCCTGCTCGCCAACGGCGACTTCCACATGACGCTCGGGCGCGCCGTGCGTCTGCTCGGCCTCGGCACCGACGCGCTCGAGCGCGTCGACACCGACGGCGAGGGTGCGATGCGGCCCGACGCGCTGCGCGCGGCGCTCGCGTCGAGCGACGGCCCGGCGATCGTGTGCGCGCAGGCCGGCGAGGTCAACAGCGGCGCCTGCGATCCTCTCGACGAGATCTGCGACGTGGCCGCCGAGCACGGCGCGTGGGTCCACGTCGACGGCGCGTTCGGGCTGTGGGCCGCGGCGTCGCCGGCGCACCGCGACCTCGTCGCCGGCGTCGGCCGCGCGGACTCATGGGCGACCGACGCGCACAAGTGGCTCAACGTGCCCTACGACTCGGGCTTGGCCTTCGTCGCCCGCCCCGACGCCCACCGGGCCGCGTTCTCGGGTGCCGCTGCCTACCTGCCGCCCGGCATCCGCGACGCCATGGACTGGACGCCCGAGGCGTCGCGCCGGGCCCGCGCCTTCCCGATCTGGGCCGCGCTGCGCTCGCTCGGCCGCGCCGGCGTCGCCGAGATGATCGAACGCTGCTGCGCCTGTGCCCGCCGCTTCGCCGAGACGCTCGCCGCCGAGCCCGGCGTCGAGGTGCTCAACGACGTCGTCCTCAACCAGGTCCTCGTGCGCTTCGGCGACGACGATGCCGCGACGGACGCGATCCTCGCCGCGGTCCAGGAGGACGGCACCTGCTGGATGGGCCCGACCACCTGGCGCGGCCGCCGCGCCATGCGGATCTCGGTCTCGAACTGGGCCACGACGCACGACGACATCGACCGCTCGTGCGAAGCGATCCTCGCGGCGCGCGACCGGGTGGCGGCGGGGAGGGTGTGAGGAGCGGCCGCGCGGCGCGCGCCTCACAGCGCCGCGCGCCGCCGCTCCAGCTCGGCCCGCTCGACCTCGTTCGCGCTCAGCTCGATCGCCCGGGCGTAGGCGGCGTCGGCGGCGGGCCGGTGGCCGAGCCGGCGCAGGAGCTCGGCGCGCGCGGCGTGCAGCGGCTGGTAGTCGTCGAGGTCGACGGCGTCGAGGACGGCCAGGCCCGCGGCGGGGTCGCCGGCCATGCCGAGCGCGACCGCGCGGTTGACCTCGACCACCGGGGACGGCGCCTGCTCGGCCAGCCGGCCGTACAGCGCCGCGATCTGCGGCCAGTCGACCGGCTCCCCGACGTGCAGCGCGGCGATCGCCGCCTGCAGCTGATACGGGCCCGGCCGCCGCAGGCGCAGCGCGCGATCGAGGACGTACTGGCCTTCGCCGAGGCGCTCGTGATCCCAGAGCGAGCGGTCCTGGTCTGGCAGCGCGACGTAGGTCCCACCCGGACCGACCCGCGCGGCGCGGCGCGCGTCGTGGATGAGCATCAGCGCCAGCAGCCCCGCGGTCTCCGCGTCGTCGGGCATGAGCCGGGCGAGCAGGCGGCCGAGGCGTATCGCCTCCGCGCAGAGGTCCTCGCGCACCAGCTGGTCGCCGGCGCTCGCCGCGTAGCCCTCGTTGAACACCAGGTAGACCACCGCGAGGACGCCGGCGAGCCGGTCGGGCAGCTCGGCGTCCTCGGGGACGCGATACGGGATCCGCGCGACCGCGATCTTGCGCTTGGCCCGCACCAGGCGCTGGGCCATCGTCGCCTCCGGAACGAGGAAGGCGCGCGCGATCTCCGCCGTGCGCAGCCCGCCGAGCGTGCGCAGCGTCAGCGCCACGCGCGCGTCCATCGACAGCGCCGGATGGCAGCAGGTGAAGACGAGGCGAAGGCGGTCGTCGTCGAGCCGGCTCCCCTCGTCGGGGAGCTCGTCTTCGTGGTGGCGATCGAGCTCCATGAGCGTGTGCAGGGCCGGCAGGCGATCCTCGAACGCGCGCTCGCGGCGCAGCCGATCGATGGCCTTGCGCCGCGCGGCGGTGGTGATCCAGGCGCCCGGGTTGTCCGGTTCGCCGTCGCGCGGCCAGGTGGCAAGCGCGACGGCGAAGGCGTCCTGAAGGGCGTCCTCGGCGAGCTGGAAGTCGCCGCCGAGGTGGCGGATCAGGGTCGCCAGGACGCGTCCGGACTCCTGGCGGAAGGCGCGTTCGACGCCAGCCGTCAATCGAACGTCATGACGGGGCGGACCTCGATCGTCCCGTAGGTGATGTTCGGCATGCGCGCCGCGTGGTCGAGGGCCGCGTCGAGGTCGGGCGCGTCGACGACGTAGTAGCCGCCGAGCCACTCCTTGGTGTCGGCGAAGGGCCCGTCGGTGACGACGCGCTCGCCGTCGCGGACCGCGACGGTCGTGGCGGTCGTCGGCGGCTGCAGCGCCTCGCCGCTGACGAAGACGCCGGCGTTGCGCAGGCCCTCGGTGTAGGTGAACCACTCGCCCATCTGGGCATCGAACTCGGGCGTGCCCTGCTGCGGGCCCTTGGACGGATCGCCGTAGATGAGGAGCATGTACTGCGGCATGGATGCCTCCTGGGTGGTCGATCGCCGGCGCCGGATCGGCCGGCTTCGTCAGGGCGACGCGCGACGTCGGCGAGCATCGACACTAGCGCCGCGAGTTGGCGCAAAGACGCTCCTCAACCATCTGGCGAACGAGCTTCGACCGCCGGGCCGTCGTGCGGCGCCCACCGACCTTCTATCTTGGAGGACGGCTGCATGCACCACGGTGTCGCCTGGTCAACTCTCCTCCGACCGGCTACCAAGCACCGCGGCGCGTGTCGCGCCGCCGGAAGCCCTGACCCAGCTTCCGGCGGCCAGCCACGTTTCGCTGTGAGGAGGGAGCGGCCGCGCCTCAGAGCCAGGGCTCGTGGCGCGGCCCGCGCTCCACTGCCTCCAGGCGGGCGGCCTGCACCCAAGGGCTCGGGCGCTCGGGCGCCGGCGCCGGCGTGGGGGCGGGGTCGCGCATGAAGCGCTCGAGCGCGGCCACCACCGCCGCCGCCTCCTCGGGCGAGGCCGACGGCGCGACGATCCGAAGCTGGGGGCGGCGATTGGGCACCGGCCGCCATGATGCCACCCCGTGGCAGCGATCCCCGTCCTCTCCCACGACGCCGTGCTGGCCGCCGTCTCGCCCGAGCAGGCGATCGAGCGCACCCGCGAGGCGTTCATCCGTCACCACGCCGGCGCGTGGGCGATGCCGCCGAAGGTCTACCTCGAGAGCCCCGGCTACGGCGACTTCCGCGCGATGCCCGCGCGCGGCGACGAGCTCGCGATGCTCAAGTGGATCTCGTCGTTCCCAGGCAACCCCGAACGCGGGCTGGCGACCGTCCTCGGCGTCGTCGTGCTCAGCGACGCGACGACCAGCCAGCCGCTGGCCATCCTCGACGCCCGCTCGGTGACCGCGCTGCGGACCGGCGCGGTCGCCGCGGTGGCAAGCCGTGCGCTGGCAGGCGAGGACGCGACGACCGTCGGCATCGTCGGCTGCGGGCTGCACGGAGCGTGGGCGGCGCGCTGCCTGGCCGCCGCCGGCTACGGCCCCGGCGTCTGCGCCGACCCGCGCGCCGACCAGGCGCAGGCGCTGGCGCAAGAGCTCGGCTGGCGATCCGGCGACCGCGCCGCCGCGCTCGCCGCCGACGTCGTCTGCTGCGTCACGCCCGGCGCCGAACCGATCGTCGACGTCGCGGACCTGCGCCCGGGCCTGCACCTCAACATGCTCGGCGCCGACGGCCCCGGCAAGGCCGAGGCCACGGTCGCCGCGGTCGCCGCCTGCACCCTGTTCTGCGACGAATGGGCCCAGGCCAGCCACGGCGGCGAGCTGACCGCCGCGGTGGAGCAGGGCCGCGTCACCCGCGACCAGGTGACTGACCTCGGCGCCGTCCTCGCCGGCGACGCCCCGGGCCGCCCCGACCCCGCGGCGATCACCCTCTTCGACTCAACGGGCCTGGCCATCCAGGACCTCGCGATCGCCGCCGCGGCCTACGACGCGTGGCGCCAGGGCCGCGTCGACGCGACCACGGTCGAGCTGTGAACATGCGGGCCATGCCGATGGTGCGCCTTCGTGAGCCGCTCAAGCGTCTCGCCGGCGGGCGGTCAGTGCACGCGCTCGAAGGCGCGTCGGTCGGCGAGGTCCTGCGCGAGCTCGAGCGCGCTCATCCCGCGGCCAAGGGATGGATCCTCGACGAGCGCGGCGAGCTGCGCCAGCACCTCAACGTCTTCGTCAACGGCGAGCCCAGCGAGCAGGAGGCGCGGGTCGAGCCCGACGACCGAGTCGACGTCGTTCCCGCGATCTCGGGAGGATGAGCGGCCGATGACCGAGCTGCTGATCGGCACGCGCAAGGGCCTGTTCGTCCTCGAGGGCGACCCGGGCTCGGGCTTCGAGGTGACCGCGCGCGCCTTCGACGGCGATCCGGTGGAGTACGCCATCCGCGACCCGCGCTCGGGACGCGTCTTCGCCTCGGTGACCTCGCCGTTCTACGGGCCCAAGATCTTCTTCACCGAGGACCCGGCGGGCGAGTGGGAGCAGGCCGAGGGCGTCGTGCTGCCCGAGGGCGGCGACGAGTTCCTCATCCGCGTCTGGGTGATCGCGCTCGGCGACGCCGACGGCACGATCTACGCGGGCGGCGATCCAGGAGTGCTCTTCGTCAGCCGCGACGGCGGCGCCACGTTCGAGCTCAACCGCCCGCTCTTCAAGCACCCCACGAGGCCCAAGTGGCAGCCGGGGGCGGGCGGGCTGTGCCTGCACTCGATCGTGCCCTGGCCGGGCGAGCCGGATCGCCTGGCGCTGGGCATCTCCGCCGCCGGGGTCTGGCTCACCGACGACGCGGGCGCCACCTGGCGCAGGGCCAACGAGGGGCTCGTGGCGCGCTACGTTCCCGAGGACACGCCGGCGGACGAGATCGCGCTCTGCGTGCACCGCATCCACCGGGCCGCCACGCGCCCCGAGCGCCTGTTCCTGCAGTTCCACGGCGGCGTCTATCGCTCCGACGACGCGGGCGAGACCTGGAACGACATCGGCGCCGGCCTGCCGTCGGACTTCGGCTTCGCGCTCGCCGTCGATCCCGCCGACGCCGACAGCGCCTACGTCATCCCGCTGGCCGCCGACCTCGATCGCGTCACCCCCGACGGCCGCGTTCGCGTGTACGAGACGCGCGACGCCGGTGCGAGCTGGCAGGCGCGCGGCGACGGCCTGCCCCAGGACCACGCGTACCTGACCATCCTGCGCGAGGCCTTCGACTGGCGCGGCGAGCGCGAGGCGCTCGAGCTGTACTTCGGCGCGACGTCAGGAGCGGTCTTCGGGTCAGGCGACGCCGGCGCGACGTGGTTCGAGGTCGCCGGGCGACTCCCGCCCGTCCACTCGGTGTCAGCCGGCGGGTAGCTCGACGATCACTGCGGTGCCCTCGCCGAGCGGCGAGTCGACCTCGAGCGTCCCGTCCAGCGCCTCGACGCGATCGCGCAGTCCGAGCAGGCCGGTGCCCGCGGACGGATCGGCGCCGCCGACGCCGTCGTCGCGGACCTCCACGCGCAGGCGCTCGTCCTCGAGGGTCAGGCAGACGACGCACCCGGTCGCCCGCGCGTACTTGGCCACGTTGGTCAGCGCCTCGGCGGTGACGAAGTAGGCGGCGGCCTCGACGGCTTCGGGGAGCGGCTCGGTGGGCACGTCGGCGATCTCGACGGGGACGGGGGCACGGGCGGCGAGCGCCTCGACCGCCGCGCGCAGCCCGAGGTCGCTGAGCACCGCCGGGTGGATGCCGTGAGCCAGGTCGCGCAGGTCCTTGACCGCGAGCTCGGCCTCCTCGCGGGCGCGGGCGACGAGCTCGGCCGCGCGCTCGGGGTCGGTCTTGAACCGGGTCTCGGCGAGGCTGAGCATCGTGGCCAGCGCCACCAGGCGCTGCTGCGCGCCGTCGTGGAGGTCGCGCTCGATGCGCCGGCGCTCGGCGTCGGCGGCGGCGATGATCCGCTGGCGCTGATCGCGGAGGGTCGCGACGCGCGCGCGATACTCCCGCGCCCGTCGCGCTTCGATCGTCTCGCCTGGGAACCGGACCTGAGCGCGCACCCCTTCAAAGGGTAGCTGTGCCGTCGGGCTGTCGGATCTCAGCGCCGCTCGGCCGCGACCCGGACGCCGAGCGCGACGAGCGTCGCGCCCATGATCGCGTCCATCGTCCTGCGTATACGCGGGCGCCGCAGCACGTCGCCCGCGCGGGCGATGACGACCGAGTACACGGTCAGCCACACGAGGGTCATCGCGCAGAAGACCAGCCCGAAGGCCAGCAAGGTGAAGAAGGCGGGCCCGTGGCTGGGCGCGAACTGCGGCAGGAGCGTGGTGAAGAAGACGGCGATCTTCGGGTTGCCGAGATCGTTGATGACGCCCTGGCGCAGCGCCGCGATCGGCCTGAGCGGCCGCGGCGCCGCGCCGTCGCCGGCGGCATGCTGCGCGTCGCCGCGGATCGCGTGCCACAGGCTCGTCGCGCCCAGGTACACGAGGTAGGCGGCGCCGGCCAGCTTGACCGCCATGAAGGCAGGCTCGGAGGCGACGAGCAGCGCGGCGATCCCCGCGCTGGCGGCGACCGTCCACACCGCCAGACCCATGGAGACGCCGAGGGCCGTCGCGATGCCGCAGCGCCGGCCGCCGAGCAGCGCGTTGCGCACGGTGAGCGCCGTGTCCGGCCCCGGCGTCGTGATCGTCAGGGCGGCGACGCCGACGAAGGCCCAGAGCGCCCCCATCTAATGGGCCGTCCCCAGGATCGACTTCTGCCCGCGGGCGACGTGGTAGCGCATGCCGGTCGACGGCAGCTTCGCGGTCGACCGCTTCTTGATCGTCTGCATGCGCACCATCTCGCAGTCGAGGCCGTCCTTGGTCGCCACCACCTTGCCGTAGCCGTGGTGGTCGGTGTCGGCGGTGTCGATCCACGGGTTGATGCCCTTGAGGACCTGGATGAGCCCCGGATCGGTGTGCGGGTTCTGATCGTTGCCCTTGATCACGCCTCCCGTACCGGTCGGCAGGTCGGTCTCGCCCAGGCCGGCCGAGGTGATCGATCCGCCCACGAACTCGATCGCGACCGGCTCGCCGTCGCCCATGTTCGTGCGCACGTCGCCGGAGATGAACGTGTGGATGTCGCCGGTGACGAAGACGACGTCCTTGATCTGGCGGTCGCGGATGTGGGCGAGCAGGCTCTCGCGCTCGACCGGATAGCCCTGCCAGCTGTCGAAGGTGAAGTAGCTCTGCCCGAGCACCTTGGTCGGCATGATCATCACCTCGTTGGCGAGCACCTTCCATGCCGCCTTCGAGCTGCTCAGCTGCGACTTGAGCCAGTTGAGCTGGCGGGTGCCGAGGAACGGGCGCGGCTGGTTCCAGTCCGCGCAGGCCGGCGCGACGGCGTCGCCACACGGCTGGTCGGCGCGGTACTGGCGCTGGTCCATGATGAGCAGGTCGACCGTGCGCCCGAACTGCAGCTTGCGGTAGATGCGCGTCGCCTCGCCGGCGGGCGGCGAGTAGGGCATCGTCTCGAAGAACGCCTTGTAGGCGGCGGCGCGGCGCTTGCGGCTGTAGTGGTGGCTCGGGGCCAGGCCGCCGGTCGGGTCCCCGCCGGCGTAGTTGTCCTGGACCTCGTGGTCGTCCCACAGCATCACGGTCGGGAACCGCGCCTGGAGCTTGCGCAGCGACTCGTCGGAGCGGTACAGCGAGTACTTCTTGCGGTAGTCGTCGAGCGACTCGGCCGCGCGGTAGTAGCCGACGCCCGCCTGGCCGGTGGCCTGCTGCGCCTTGCCGACCTTGTCGTCGCGCACGCCGGTCTTGTCGGCGATCGAGTGATAGGTCTCGTCGTAGATGTAGTCGCCCAGGCAGACGACGAAGTCGAGGTCCTCCTTGGCCATCGCCTCGTGGGCGTTGTAGTAGCCGTGCGTGTAGTCCTGGCAGGACCAGAAGGCGAAGCGGACGGGCTGCAGCGAATCGGCGGGCAGCGCGGTGCGGAAGCGCCCGACCGGGCCGTCCTTCGTCGCGATCGCGAAGCGGTAGTAGTACTGCTCGTGGGCCTTCAGGCCCGTGATCCGCGTCTTGACGTTGTGGTTGACCGCCGCCGAGGTCGTCAGCCGCTTGTGCGCCACGACGTGGCGGAAGCCCCGGTCGGTCGCCACCTCGAGGTCGATGCCGACCTTCCCCTCGGCCTCGGCCAGCCGCGTCCACAGGGTGATCGCGCTCGGCGTCGGCTCGCCGGACATGACGCCTTCCGAGAAGCGTCCGCCGCGGGCGAGCGCCGCGGGCCGCGCCGAGCCCAGTCCCGCGGCCACGGCGCTGGGCGAGAGGATCGCTGCGGCGGCGGCGGTGCCTGCGCGCACGACGAACTGGCGGCGGGTCTGCACGGGACGTGACCTCCTGTCGATGCTGGAACCGCGCGAGCCTAACGCGCCGCGCGCACGCGCAGGGTCAGCACGTGTTGCGCGCCGGTGACGTCCTTGCTGGCGAGCTTCAGCGTCACCTCGGTTCCAGCCTTCAGCTTGCGGGCGAGCCCGACGGCGCCGCGGCGCAGGCGCAGCTCCACGGCGCTCGCGCCGCGCTTCGGCAGACCGCGGATCGTGAGCGTCCGCGCGGTCCGGCGCAGCGTCGGCTTGGCCACCTTGCGCCCGCCGGCGAGGACGGTCAGCGCCTTGCCCGCCCGCGGGCGCGTGCGCAGCGCCTTCGGCAGCGTCACGCCGACCGAGCTCAGTCGCGGACCGAGGCCGGTGGTCCACCGCAGCACGAGCGTCGGGCGCTTGCGGGCCAGGCCCTTCAGCGTCGCCTTGCCGGCTGGCACGCAGCCGCGCAGGTCGGGCGTCGCGGACGCCGAGGCAGTGGCGCCGCTCTGGGCGGTGAAGACCGCGTCCACCCGCGGCGCACCCGCGCACATGTCGCGACCGTTGGCCAGCAGGCCGTCCTTGCCGCCCTGCAGGCTCAGGGTGAAGCGGCTCAGCGCGGTGTCGGGCAGGCCGGCGAGCGTCGAGCGCAGGCGGTTGCCCGGCCCGAACCCGACGGTCACCGGAAGGCGCATGCTGATCGGCCCGTGGAGATCGAGGACGAGCTCGGGCAGCGGCATCGCGGCAGGCTTGACGAGGACCACCGGGCCCGAGAGCGGCGCGGCCAGCGCCGGCGTCTGCGCCTTGGCGCTGCCGACCTGCGCGCTGGCGGGGCAGCCGCCCTGGGCGAAGGTGGCTTCCGCGCACGCCCGCAGCAGGACCGCCGGCACGGCGCCGACGCCCAGCGGCAGCGTGACCTGGACGCTGCGCGCATTGGCCTCGCCGGCCGACTGGGTGACCACGGTGGTCAGCGCGGGGCGCCCGCCCTTGGCGGCCCCGTCGAGCACGGCCGAGAGCTTGGGAGCGAAGCGCAGCTTGTCGCAACCGGTCGGCGTGAACGCGGCGGAGGCTGAGCCCTTGGCGCCGTCGTAGGCGAAGGCGTCGATCGTCGTCGTGGCCGGGCCGCACGACGTCGGGTTGGACATGAAGCCCTTGGCCGGGCTGCCGGCGGTCCCGAACAGCGTGATGTCGACGGCGGTGACGTCGATCGGGATGCCGCCCGCGGTGTTCGGGAGGCCGTCGACGCTCGAGTCCAGGCCGCCGTCGCTCGCGCGCACGGTGATGACCGACTGCAGCAGCACCTCCTCGCCGACCGACGGCGTCAGGCGGATGCCCAGCCGCGCCGGCTCGCTGCCGACCGGCTGGAGGTTGTAGAGGACGCCGGGGATGGTCAGCGGCACCGGGACGCCGAGCAGCGTCGCGGTCGTCGTGGTGGTGCCGACCTGCGTGTTGGCCGGGCACGCCTTGGCCGCGAACTGGGCCTGGGTGCACAGCGGGGTGGCGGTCGCCGCGCCGACCTCGCCGGGCGGCAGGTGGATGACGAAGCCCTTCAGGTCGCGCGAGGACTCGTCGACGCCGAAGTGGACGGTGAAGCTGCTGTTGGCACCCGCCTGGGTGCTGGTCGGCCCCGCGGTGGCGCCGCTGGGGCCGAACGCCGCCGCACTGGCGGGGGCGGCCAGCGCGGCGGCGACGACGGCTGCGACGGCGCGGATCATGCTCGGGCGCGCGCGGTCGCCTTGGCGGTGACCTTCTTGCCATTGAGCTTGATGCCGGTCACCGTGAAGGTCACGCGCTGGCCGACCTTCAGCTTGCCGGCGATTCGCAGGGCGCCGGAGCGCAGCCGCAGCTCCGGCGTGCGGGTGCCCGCCTTCGGCAGCTTGATGATCAGCGTGCGGCCCTTCATGCGAAGCGAAGGCTTGCGCACGCTCTTGCCGCCGGCGAGGAGCTTCGACACGCGCGCCAGGCTAGCGGCGCCACGCAGCTGCTTGGGAAGCGTCACCTTGAGCTGGCGCAGCTTGGCCGGCGCGGTGACCTTCAGCCGCACGACCGGGCGGTGCTTCTTGACGCCGGTCAACGTGGCGGTCGCCTTCATCCGGTTGGCCGACGCCGCGCCGCACGGCACCTTCGCGTTGACCGTCGCCGTGCGCTGTACGCCGCTGTGCGACTGGAAGAGCGCGTCGAAGGTCGGCGCCGACGCGCCGCAGAGGTCGCGGCCGGCGGTGAGGATGCCGTCCTTGCCTCCGGCGAGGGTCAGCGCGAGGCGGCTGAGCGGCACGTCGGGGATGCCGTCGAAGATCGTCTTCAGGCGGCCGTGCGGGCCGAAGCCGACGGTCGCCCGCAGGCGCAGGTTGATCGGCCCGCGCAGCTCGAGCGACAGCTCGGGCAGCACGCCGCCCTTCGGCTTGACGATCAGCACCGGGCCCTGCAGCGGCGCGGGCAGCAGCGGGGTGTCGGCGCGGACCGAGCCGACGACCGCGCTCGGCGGGCAGGCGTTGGCGTCGAGGAGCTCGACGGGGCAGGCCCGGGCGAGCCCGGCCGGGTTGGCGCCCAGGCCGTCGGGGAGGGTGACCTCGACGTGGCGCGAGTTCGCCTCGCCCGCGTCCTGGGCCACGACGGTGGTGAGCTGCGGCTTGACGCCCTTGCCTGTCTGGCCGGCGCTTCCGAGCGTGGCCGTGAGCTTGGGCGAGTAGGGCAGCTTGTCGCACGCCGTGGCCTGGTAGGTCGTGTCGGCGGCGGCGGTCAGCCCCCCGACCGCGGCGAAGGCCCCGTGGGCGGTCTGCCGTGCGCACGAGGTCGGGTTGACCATGAAGCCCGCGCGGTTGATCGTCAGCTGGATGCTGCGGTACGGCGTGGGGATGCCGCCGACGATCTGCGGGAGGTCCTCGGTCTCGACGTCGATGCCGGCGTCGTTGGGCCGCAGCCTGAGCTTGGCCATGGTCACGACCGTCCCGAGGTCGATCGGGCCGACCTTCGCCGGCACGACGATGGCCAGGCCGGCGACGGCGCCGTCGAAGCCGGGGGTCAGGTAGACGCGCGCGGGCAGGGTCAGCGGCGCGGGGCCGTTGCCGACCGTGACGTTCGCCGAGCCCACGCGCGAGCTCTCGGTGCAGGCGGCCGCGCGCGCCTGGGCGACGGCGCACGGGGGCACCGCGCCCAGGCGGCCCGCGAGGCCGGGGGGCAACGAGACGGTGGAGCGCAGCAGCCGCGCCTGGCGGTCGGGGCGGTCGATCTGCACGGTGATGGCGGTGTCGGAGCCGGCCGAGGTCGCCGTCGACGAGATCCCCAGCGTCGGCGCGAAGGCCGGCGGCGGGCAGTCGATCGTGTCGAAGCTGTCGCTGGGGGTCGCGGCGGCGGTGCCGCTGAACGGCGTCATCGTCGCCACCGCGGTGTAGGTGCCGCAGACCGAGGGCGCGCTGAGCACCGCGTTCGCCCCGCCCTTGTAGTGGAAGCGGAACTCGGTGAACGGGACCTGTGGCGAGTCCGCGAAGACGTTGAGGACCTGGCCGGTCGCCGGGTCGGCCGTCACGTCGCCGATGAGCTTGACGCGCAGGCGCGGGTCCTCGACCGACACGAAGTTGCGCAGCTTGGCGGTCGGCGTCGGCGTGCCGAAGTAGACCTTGCCGGTGAGCGTCCCGATGAGCGGCGTGACGAACTGGACGTCGCCGATCTCCGACGACGCCGGGCACGCGGGCGCGCGGTCCTCCTTGAGGCCGAACTGGGCCTCGGTGCAGTCGGTCAGGCCGTTGGCCAGGCCGGGCGAGAGCACCAGGCCCGGCGGCAGCGCGAGCACGACGCTCTTGACGTTGGCCTGCACGCGGCTGTCGCCGCTGGCCGCGGGGACCTTCAGGATCGCGCTGGCCTCGCCGGGCGTGTCGGCGGGCACCTGCTTGGGGCCGACCTCGAGCGACGGGGTGAAGGGGACGTGGGCGCAGTCGGTGGGGGTGAAGCTGTCGCTGCCGCCGGAGCCCGCGCCGTCGTAGGCGCGCGCGTCGATCGTCGTGATCGCGGCCTGGCAGCTCGTGGGGACGGTGACGAACGGCTTGGCCAGGGACGCGTGGGCGCCCTTGGCGCCCCAGAGGGTCAGCGCCATATCGGTCACCGCGATGTCGGCGGGGATCCCGAGGACCGTCGCCGTGCGCGGCAGGTCGTCGCGCGTGATCGAATCCAGGCCGTAGTCCGTCAGGCGGGTGCGGATCGAGCTCTGGATGTGGATCGGGTCGGCGAGGCCGCCCAGCGGCTCGATCGAGATGCCCAGCCGCGCCGGCTCGTCGGCGTTCGGGGCCAGGTTGTAGACCTCGCCCTGGAGGTCGAGCGTGAGCGGCAGGCCGAGCAGCGGCGCGGTCGCGACCACGGTGGTGGCCACCTCGCCGACCTGCTGGCTGGTGGTGCAGCCGCCGGAAGCGAAGCTCGCCTGCGAGCACTTCGCGGCGGCGTTCGGGTCGCCCAGCAGGCCGGGCGCGAGGTGGATCGTCAGGCCCCTGAGGTCGTCGCTGCCGCCGGTGACGTGGAAGGCGATGCAGACGTCGGCGTGCGAGCCGGCGAGCGCGGTCCCGCTCGGAGACGCGCTCGGCTGGCAGGTGCCGCTGACGGGTCGGGCGACGACGTTGGACAGGGAGACGTTGGCGCTCGCCGCTGCGGGGGCGACGAGGAGACAGAAGCTGGCCGCGAGCGCGGCGAAGGGGACGCGGTGGGACACGGGGGCCTAAACGCAGGCTTTAGGGAAAACCTGCGCTTAACTGGCCAGCCAGTCAGTCAGGTCTCGTTGGGCCCGCGCGGACGGCGTCGCCGACCGCGAACGCGCCGTCCTCGAGGATGTCCGCGCGCAGCCCGCCGCGGTGCACGAGCGGGCGAAGGAGCGGCCGTGTGCCGTAGCGCTCGAGGACCCGGCAGGGCTCGCACAGGCGCATGCCCCGGCAGCGAACGCCGCCTAATTGGAACTCGTGGCCGACGAGGGCGTTGAGGTCGATCCCGCGGGTGACGACGTTGCGCCTGTGCTCGGTGGGATCGAGCGGCGGCGCGAAGGACTCGCAGACCTCGGCCTCGATCAGGGTCAGCGCGCTGCCCGGCAGGCCGGAGGGGAAGGTGCCGGTGCCGGCGACGTGGCGGTCGCCCTCGAGGCCGTGGCCCGCCAGCGCTCGCGCGGTCTGCAGCGGCTCGGTCGGCGCGCCGGCGTGCGGGGCGACGAAGATCGCCTCGACGGTGCCGGTCGTGTGCGGAGCTGCGGGCAGCGGCGGCGGCGCCAGCGCGACGTCCTGCGCGGCGATGACATAGCCGCCGCTGAGCGCGGCATCTCCGCTGATGGCGCCGATCGGGTCCCACACGACGCCCGAGGGCACGCCGTACATGACGACCGCCCGGCGCGCGCCGTCGGTCGCCACCCACCCGATCCACGGTCCCGCCCACGAGAACGTGGCGGCGTCCTGGACCGGGACCAGCCCGAGCCCGCGCCCGCCGAGCCAGCGCATGAGCCGCCAGCCATCGGCCTCCTCGCCGGCCCGGGCCTGGGGGACGGCGTCGAACGGCAGCTCGAGGATCGTCGCGACGCAGGCGGCGAGCGTCGCCGCCTCGGTGCTGGTGGGTGCTCGGACCTCTCGCATGCGACGGGATCTTGAGCTACGTAGGGTCTGGGAGCCAGCGCTCACTGCCGGCGATGCCGTTTGGATCTGCGCGCATCACCGCCTCGATGCCGTCGGCAAGCGCACCGATCGCCGCTCGGGAACGAGGGCGCGATGACGGAATCAGGATGAGCCCGGCGTGCCCTTGGTCGCGCGCCAGCCGCTGCGCGGCGATGAGCTTGAAGTCCCTGATGTTGTTCGTGACGAGAGCGCGGCTCTCGTCGGCGGCGACCTGGAGGAGCCGCTCGTCTTCGAGGCCGATCAGCTCAGCACGCTCTCCGACCGCCTCGACGTCGAGTCCCCGGCCGCGCAGGAGAACGGCGATCTCGTAGGACAGCTGCTCATCGAGCAGCGCCCTCACGTCTCCAGCGCTTGTCGGCCTGCCAGCCAGGCGGCGTGGGCCCGCCGGGACTCCTCGTCGTTACGGGCGATCTGCTCGTCGATCTCGTCCCGGAACTGCCCGTAGTACTCGACCGCCGCCTCGACGAGGCTCGCCGGGACGTTGAGGTACGCGGCTGCCTCACCTGGATCGTTGTCGTTGTCGCGCACCGTCGCGATGACCTCCCAGACGTCCAGCCCCCTGCCGACCAGCTTCGCTCGCCGTCCGCTCGGCCCATCGGCGAAGTCGATGAGCGGATGGTCGTCGCGACGCAGTCCTTCCTCGACGTAGCGCTGTGCAAGCGTACGCGGCGCCGTCCCCGCGCGCTTGGCGTGACGGGCAAGGCTCTCGGTCGTCTCGGGCTTGAGGCGAAGCGTGAACGTCTCGCTCATGCAAGCGAGTGTACTACCGCGTGACACGGCGTACTACAACGGGATGTTGCCGTGCTTGCGCTTCGGGCCGGCCTGGCGCTTGGTTAGCAGCGTGTGCAGCGCGGTGATGACCTTCGGGCGGGTCTCGTGGGGGACGATGACGTCGTCGACGTAGCCGCGCTCGGCCGCGGTGTACGGGTTGGCGAAGCGCGCCTTGTAGTCGTCGATGAGCTTCTGGCGGCGCTCGTCGGGCGTCGGCGAGCCGGCGATGTCGCGGCGGTAGATGATGTTCACCGCGCCGTCGGGACCCATGACCGCGACCTCGGCGGACGGCCAGGCGAAGTTGAAATCGGCGAGCAGGTGCTTCGAGGCCATGACGTCGTAGGCGCCGCCGTAGGCCTTGCGCGTGATCACGGTGATCTTGGGGACCGTCGCCTCGGTGAAGGCGTAGAGCAGCTTGGCGCCGTGGCGGATGATGCCGCCCCACTCCTGGTTGGTGCCGGGGAGGAAGCCGGGGACGTCGGTGAAGGTCAGCAGCGGGACGTTGAACGCGTCGCAGGTGCGCACGAAGCGCGCGGCCTTCGAGGAGGCGTCGATGTCGAGGACGCCGGCGAGCTGCGCGGGCTGGTTGGCGACGACGCCGACCGCGTAGCCGTCGAGCCGCGCGAAGCCGACGACGATGTTCTTCGCCCAGTGCTCGTGGATCTCGAAGAACTCGCCGTCGTCGACCACGAGCCGGATGACGTTGCGCATGTCGTACGGCTTGTTCGGGCTGTCGGGGACGACCCGGTCGAGCTCCTCGTCCATCCGCATCGGGTCGTCGGTCGGGGTGACCTGCGGCGTCGTCTCGAGGTTGTTCTGGGGCAGGAAGGACAGCAGGTAGCGGGTGTCCTCGAGGCAGGCGTCCTCGTCCTCGGCGGCGAGGTGGGCGACGCCGGACTTCGAGTTGTGGGCCATCGCGCCGCCGAGCGACTCGAAGTCGACCTCCTCGCCGGTCACCGTCTTGATGACGTCGGGACCGGTGATGAACATGTGCGACGTCTCCTTCACCATGAAGATGAAGTCGGTGATCGCGGGGGAGTAGACGGCGCCGCCGGCGCAGGGGCCCATGATCAGGCTGATCTGGGGGATGACGCCCGAGCACATGACGTTGCGCGTGAAGACGTCGCCGTAGGCGCCCAGCGAGACGACGCCCTCCTGGATCCGCGCCCCGCCCGAGTCGTTGATCCCGATGACCGGGCAGCCGATCTTGGCCGCCAGGTCCATGATCTTGCACATCTTCTCGGCCATGACCTCGCCGAGGGAGCCGCCGAAGACGGTGAAGTCCTGGGAGAAGACGCAGACACGGCGACCGTCGATGGTGCCGTGGCCGGTGACGACGGCGTCGCCCCAGGGGCGGTTCTTCTCCATGCCGAACTCGACGGTCCGGTGCCTGACGAAGGTGTCGAGCTCCTGGAACGACCCCGGGTCGAGGAGCTTCTCGATCCGTTCGCGCGCGGTGTACTTGCCGCGGTCGTGCTGCTTGCGCTCGGCCTCAGGCGCCTTGTGGATCGCCGCCTCGCGCCGCTCCCTCAGATGCGCGGGGCGCCCCCCCAG
>Ga0081539_10001407_pt1 | contig 41418 bp, 47 predicted proteins | sample TabmetS4T2R2_FD_71023 | JGI IMG/M metagenome (GOLD analysis project Ga0081539, IMG submission 71023) | Tabebuia heterophylla rhizosphere microbial communities from the University of Puerto Rico - S4T2R2 | ecosystem: Host-associated > Plants > Roots > Rhizosphere ... | reverse complement strand
GATCTCGCGCATCGGCCAGGCCGGCGGTCGCCCCACCGTCGAAGGTACGGGCAGCAATGGCTCCAGCAGCGCCCATTCGGCATCGGTCAGGTCACTGGCGTAGCGCAAACCATCGCGCTTATGTTGCGCGCGGGTGGCCGGGGTCCACATCGGGCAGTCCATCCAACTTGGTCTCGACAACCCGTTGGAATCACAGCCTGCCCGGCCATCCAACCCCCATTCCGCCAGCGTTCACAGACAGCCTCTGAGAACGGAGCGACCCACGCTTCCCCGTAGCCAAAAAAAGGAGGTGGGGGGTTTGGGGGGCGGAGTTCACTCCGCCCCCCAATCTTCCGTGCCCATGGCCAGCCCGCGGCCGCGGTGCCATGATCCGGCCCCGTCATGCGCCGCCGCATCCTGCTCGCCTCCACGAGCCTGCTGATCGCCCGCCCCGTCCGCGCCCAGACCGGACCGCAGCCCCGCCTTCCCACCGAGCCGCTGGTGATCGTCACCCGTGGCGGCACGCGCCATCGCTTCACCGTGGAGATGGCGATCCAGCCCGATCAGCAGATGGTCGGGCTGATGTTCCGCCCCGAGGTGAAGCCCGACGAGGGCATGCTGTTCGACTGGGGCGCGCCGCGGGAGAGCAGCATGTGGATGCGCAACACCATCACCTCCCTCGACATGCTGTTCATCCGCGCCGATGGGCGCATCAACCGCATCGCCGAGCGCACCGTGCCGCTGAGCCTCGCCGCGATCGACAGCCGCGGCGCCGTGCGCGCGACCCTGGAAGTCGCCGCCGGCACCGCCGAACGGCTGGACATCCGTATCGGCGACCTGGTCGAGCAGCGTATCTTCGGCAACCTGCCGAGCTGAGGCGCCGCGAGGGTTGCCGCGCCGCCGCGCCCCCCATAGTTTGCGCCCCGACGGGGCGTGGCGCAGCCTGGCTAGCGCGCCTGTTTTGGGTACAGGAGGTCGCCGGTTCGAATCCGGCCGCCCCGATGGGTTTCGAGGAACCGGAATGTCGCAGGTCAAGGGCCGCGCCCGCATCTTCCAGCCGCCGAAATCGGCCATGCAGTCCGGCCGCGGCCGGGCCATGAGCTGGGTGCTGCAATTCGAGCCCTCCCAGCCCAAGCGGCTCGACCCGCTCACCGGCTGGTACGGCTCGGGCGACACCGTCGGCACGCAGGTCAGGCTCGGCTTCGCCAGCCGTGAGGACGCCATCGCCTATGCCGAGGCGCGCGGCATTCCCTACGAGGCCGAGGACCCCGCGCGCGGCCCCGCCGCCATCAAGCCCAAGGCCTATGCGGATAATTTCCGCTTCGGCCGCAGCGAGAACTGGACCCACTGAGCGGCGCGCCGGGGCGCCGGCCCCGGCTCAGATGCCCTGCAGCTCCTGGATGCGGTCGGTCCAGCCCCAGTTCTCCGGCCCCTCCTGCAGCAGCAGCCGATAGCCCCAATGCGCCAGCACGCCGACATCGGCGGCATAGGGATCCTCGGCATCGGGGTCGTCCTCGGGCAGCGGCGATTCGAAGGTGATCCGCTCCCAGGACCAGTCCGCGTCCGGCGCGTGATGCGCCTCGCGCCAGGTGTATTCGGTGAAGCTCCAGCGCCACCAGCCGGCGGCCGGGCGCAGCAGATAGACATGGCTGTAGTCCGGCAGGTGCCAGAGGGCGAAGAATTTCTTGGGGTATTCGGGGGTGACGTTGGGGGCGCGCCAGCGCCCCGGCTCCAGGACGAGACCGTACATCGCGGCTCAGCGGGGGAGGGCCATGGGGCGGGGGACTCCGGCGGGGGGCGCATCATAGCCTGCGCGAGGCGCTGCCCAAGCGGCGCGCTTGCCGCTATGCATGGCGCGACGCGCCCTTAGCTCAGCTGGATAGAGCGGCGACCTTCTAAGTCGCGGGTCGGGGGTTCGAATCCCTCAGGGCGCGCCACGCCCTCACGCCTGCTGCGTCGGGTACAGGGTGAGGATATTCACGTTGACATGCCGCGGCTGGGTCACGGCGTAGAGGATCGCCGCCGCGATGTCCTCGCTCTCGAGCTGCACCATGTCCCCGAGCCTCTGCTCGACCGATGCGCGCACATCGTCGCGCATGTGGGCGGTGAACTCGGTCCTGACCGCGCCGGGCTCGATCGAGGTCACCCGGATCCAGTCCTTGCCGATTTCCCGCCGGAGCGATTCCGCCATCGCGCTCGCCGCGTGCTTGGTGCCGGAATACACCACCGAGGGGTGGATGTAGCGGCCCGTGCCGGAGGAGACGATCACGATGTGCCCCGCGCCTTGCGCCTTCATGGCCGGCAGCGCGGCGTGGATCGGATAGAGTAGTCCCAGGAAATTCACGGCGACCATCTGGCGGTATTCCTCCGTGGTCGTGTTCTGGAACGGCGCCGCCACGCCGACGCCGGCGACGCTGATCAGCATGTCCAGCCGCCCGAATTCCTGAAAGGCGCGCTGCACCATGGCGGCCGCCTGGGCTTCCTCCGTCACGTCGGCGGCGATCGGCAGCGCATCGCCGCCGCCCTGGCGGATGCGCTCCGCGAGTCCCTCCAGGCGCTGCAGCCGGCGGGCGGCAATCGCCACCCGCGCGCCCTCCCGCGCCAACGCCAGCGCCGTCGCTTCGCCGATGCCGGAGGAGGCTCCCGTCACCAGCGCGGTCTGTCCGGTCAATTGGCCCGTCGGCATGTCGGTCACTCCCGCGATGCGGACGGGACTTGGACGCAGCCTTCAATCCCGCCAGGGCGCACCCCCTCACACCCGCGGCATCCGCTCCCGCCGCATCCCGCTGGAACGCCGAAGGTGCTGCGCGGCTTGACGGCGCGCCATCGTCAATGCTGCTGCGCGATCTGTATGAAATTGCCGCAGGTATCGTCGAACACGGCGATGGTGACGGGGCCCATGGCCGTCGGCGGCCGGATGAAGCGGACGCCCGCAGCGGAAAGCCGGGCGTGCTCGGCCTGCACATCCTCGACCGCGAAGGAGGTGCAGGGAATGCGGTCGGCCACGAGCGCCGCCTTGAACGGCTTCGCCGCGGGATGCGCATCCGGCTCCAGCAGTAGCTGCACACCCTCCGGATCCTCCGGCGAGACCAGCGTCAGCCAGCGGTGTTCGCCCATCGGCACGTCCAGTTTCAGCCGGAAGCCGAGAATGTCCCGGTAGAAGCGCAGCGCCTTCTCCTGGTCGTCCACCAGCACGCTCGTCAGGGCGATCCTCATCGGTGTTCCCTCCTCGATTCCTTCCGGGCGAACCGATCCGCAAAGGCGCCGTTTGCCATTGCAGCGACAGCGGGAGGATGACATCAATAAACGCCAACCGGGAGTGCATGCCCGTGGAGGAAACCGGAGTCCGCAAGCCGGTCATCGTCCCACCCGAGCAGGGTCGCCTTTACGCGATGGGCCGGATGCATGCGGTGTTCAAGGCCGACACCGACGAGACGGCCGGCCGCTACTCGGTATCGGAATGGTGGCTTGAGCCTCGCACGCGGGGACCGGGGGTACATGTGCACCCGGAGGACCACGTGTTCTACGTCATTGCCGGAACCTTGAGCCTGCGGATCGGCGACGACTGGTCGGAGGTGGCGAAGGGAAGCTACGCGGTCATTCCAGGGAGGACGCCGCACGACTTCGAGAATCGGGGATCGGTTCCCGCGGGCTTCATCGTATTCAATACGCCCGGCGGGTTCGAGACGAAAATGCCGGATATCGCTTCCGCGCTGGGTGCCGAAGATCTTCGCATCTGAGCGTTTTCATCCGCGGAGGGCTGGGGGGCGGAGTTCGCGTCGCGGCAGTGCCGCGACCCCCCAGACCACCCTCCATCTCTTTTTTTGGCTACGGGGAAGCGTGGCGAGCGCCGTTCTCGGCCCGACAACGGCTTGGCGACTGAGAGTGCGGGAGAAGCCTGCATCAAGTGGCCAAAAAAAGAGGTGGGGGTTCGGGGGCGGAGTTCTTTCCGACCCCGATCTTTCTGCTCGGGCGTCCCGGCGCGCCGCCTCGGCGGGCTCACGATTCCCGCTTGCGGCGCGGGCGGGATGCGCCAGCCTGGGCCGGCCATGCCGCGCCGCTTCCTCGACCAGCGCCTGCGCATCCCCCAGCTTCGCGCGGTGGATGCCGTCGCCACCCATGGCAGCCTGCTCAAGGCCTCCGCCGCTCTCGGCATCAGCCAGCCCGCCCTGACCAAGACCCTGCACGAGCTCGAGGATCTCCTCGGCACCCGCCTGTTCGACCGCCATTCCCGCGGCATGCGACAGACCGCCGCCGGCGTGGTCTTCCTGCGCGCCGCCCGCCGCGTGCTCGCCGAGCTCCGCCGCCTCGACGAGGAGCTCGACGAGCTCGCGCTCGCCGGCGGCGGCACGGTGGCACTCGGCGCCCTGCCGGTGGCGGCCGCCGGCGTGCTGCCCGGCGCCCTGGTGCGGCTGAAGGCGACGCATCCCGGCATCAAGGTGCGGCTGCGCCAGGGCCGCACCGAGGACCTGCTGCCGCTGCTCGCCGCCGGCGAGCTCGACCTCATCGTCGGCCGGCTCTACGAGCCCGCCATGCCGGACGGCTTCCTGCGCGAGCCGCTGTGGGCCGAGCCGATCTCCGTCCTCGCCCGCGCCGGCCACCCGGTCTTCGACCGCGACCCCGTCACCGTCGAAGAACTCCGCCGCTACGACCTGGTGCTGCCCACCGTCACCCAGCGGGTGGGGCAGGAGATCGAGCACCTGCTCTCCCTCCTCGGCCTGGTGCCCGCCGCCTCGATGCGCTCGAGCTCCTACGGCTTCATCCGCGAGATGCTGCTGGCCACCGACCTGATCTCGGTGATGCCGCGGCTGATGATGGCGGGGGACCTGCTGCGCGGCGCGCTGCGCGTGGTGCCGCTGCCGGTCCCGGCGCCGGACCGCCCCGCGGGGCTGATCCTGCCGCGCGGCCGCGCCCTGCCGCCGGCCGGCCGCGCCTTCGTCGAATGCCTGCGCGGCCATGTCGCCGAGGTGGTGGAGCGCGGCATGCTTCCTATAACCGTGGGCGATAGCGGCGGCGGGATTAGCGATAGGACGGCACAAGCGGCCCGGCGGTAAGAGCGCACGGGAAGCAAGGAAGAAAGATCGGGGGCGGAGAGAACTCCGCCCCCGAACCCCCACCTCCTTCTTTTGGCGACTTGGCACCGGTGGCTTCCACACGCCGGGGCGACGCAGCGTTGTCGGGTGGAGAAGGGCGCGCAGGGAGGAAAGGCCAATGCAGGACGAGCCGATCATGGACGTGGCGCATCTCGGCCATGTCGAACTGCTGACGCCCAAGCCCGAGGAATCCCTCCGCTTCTTCGTGAACGTCATGGGCATGACCGAGAGCGGGCGCCAGGGCGACAGCGTCTATCTGCGCGGCTGGGACGATTACGAGCGCTACTCGCTGCAGCTCACGGCCTCCAAGACCTCCGGCCTCGGCCACGCCGCCTTCCGCACGCGCAGCCCGCAGGCGCTGGAACGCCGCGTCGCCGCCCTGCGCGCCGCCGGCCACGCGGTCACGCCGCATGAAGGCGAGCTCGGCCACGGCACCGGCTGGCGCTTCCGCGACCCCGACGGCCATGTCTTCGAGCTCTACTACGAGACGGAGTGGTACGCCGCGCCGGAATCGCTCCGCCCCGCACTCAAGAACCAGGCGCAGCGCTTCCCCGCGCGCGGCGTGAATGTCCGCCGGCTCGACCACTTCAACTGCCTCGCCGTGGATGTCCGCGCCTGCCGCGAATTCTTCCAGTCCACCCTCGGCTTCCGCTGCACCGAGCGCATCGAGCTCGACAGCGGCGAGGAAGCCGGCATGTGGCTGACCTGCACCAACAAATCCTACGACTTCGCCTTCACCAGGGAAGCGCATGGCGTGCCCGGCCGCTTCCACCACGTCACCTTCGCCCTCGACAGCCGCGAGGCCATCCTGCAGGCGGCCGACATCTTCCTCGAGAACGGCGTCTTCATCGAGACCGGCCCGCACAAGCACGCGGTGCAACAAACCTTCTTCCTCTATGTCTACGAGCCCGGCGGCAACCGCGTGGAGGTGGCGAATGCCGGCGCGCGGCTGGTGCTGGCGCCGGACTGGAAAACCATCACCTGGACCGAGAGCGAGCGGAAGAAGGGCCAGGCCTGGGGCCTCAAGACCATCGAGAGCTTCCACACCCACGGCACGCCGCCGCTCCCGGGCCAGCAGGGTGACGAGCTGGTCGAAGGCGACGACCTGACGGAAAAGGGCATCGCGTCGTGACGCATACCGGCGCCGAGGAGCTTTGCGCATGATCATAGACATCCACGGCCACTACACGACCGCGCCGAAGGCGCTGGAGGACTGGCGCAACCGCCAGGTCGCGGCGATCGGCGGCGGGCAGATGCCGACGCGCGCCGACCTCCACATCACCGATGACGAGCTGCGCGAGAGCATCGAGCAGAACCAGCTCAAGCTGATGCAGCAGCGCGGCAGCGACCTCACCATCTTCAGCCCGCGCGCGAGCTTCATGGCGCACCACATCGGCGACTTCGCGGTGAGCTCCGCCTGGGCGGCGATCTGCAACGAGATGTGCCACCGCGTGGCACGGCTCTTCCCCGAGAATTTCGTGGGCGTCGCCATGCTGCCGCAGAGCCCCGGGGTGGACCCGAAGACCTGCATCCCCGAGCTGCGCCGATGCGTCGAGGAATACGGCTTCGTCGGCATCAACCTGAACCCGGACCCCTCGGGCGGCCACTGGACCAGCCCGCCGCTCACCGATCGCCACTGGTACCCGATCTACGAGGCCATGGTGGAATACGACATCCCCGCCATGATCCATGTCTCCACCAGCTGCAACGCCTGCTTCCACACCACCGGCGCGCACTACATCAATGCCGACACCACCGCGGTCATGCAGCTGATCCAGGGCGACCTGTTCAAGGACTTCCCTACGCTGCGCTTCGTCATTCCGCATGGCGGCGGCGCCGCGCCCTATCACTGGGGCCGCTACCGCGGCCTCGCGCAGGAACTCAAGAAGCCGCTGCTGCGCGACCACCTGCTGCGCAACGTGTTCTTCGACACCTGCGTCTATCACCAGCCCGGCATCGACCTGCTGACCACGGTGATCCCGGTGGACAACATCCTCTTCGCCTCGGAGATGATCGGCGCGGTGCGCGGCATAGATCCCGAGACCGGCCACCACTACGACGACACGAAGCGCTACATCGAGGCGCTGAATCTCTCCGCCGAGGACCGCCACAAGATCTACGAAGGCAATGCGCGGCGCGTCTATCCGCGTCTCGACCGCGCGCTCAACGCACGGGGGAAGTAGCGCCATGGCCTCCGACCGCAGCGGCGTCGTCATCCGCAACCCTGCCCGCGTCGCGCCCGAGCTCGCGCAGGATTTCGCACCCTATGGCGTCGCCACCATCCACGAGGCGCAAGGCCGCAAGGGCCTGCTCGCCTCCTACATGCGCCCGATCTGGCCGCGCGCCCGCGCCATCGGCACCGCGGTCACCGTCTCCATTCCGCCCGCCGACAATTGGATGATCCATGTCGCGGTCGAGCAGTGCCGCGGGGGCGACATGCTGGTGGTCGCTCCCACCTCGCCTTCCGATGCCGGCTATTTCGGCGAGCTGCTCGCCTGCTCGCTCGCCGCGCGCGGCGTGACCGGCCTGGTCATCGAGGCCGGCTGCCGCGACGTCACCGCACTCGCCGAGATGCGCTTCCCCGTCTGGTCCAAGGCGGTCTCCGCCCAGGGCACGGTGAAGGAGACGCTCGGCGCGGTGAACCTGCCGATCGTCTGCGCCGGGCAGCTCATCCATCCCGGCGACCTCATCGTCGCGGACGATGACGGCGTGGTGGTGGTGCGCCGCGCCGAGGCCGAAGCCGTTCTGCGCGCCAGCGAGGCGCGCGAGCGCAAGGAGGAAGCGACCCGCGCGCGCCTCAAGGCCGGCGAGCTCGGCCTCGACATCTACGGCATGCGCGAGGCGCTGGCCAAGAAGGGCCTGCGCTACGAGGATTCCGATGGCTGAGACCATCCTCACCGCCGCCCTCAACCGCACGCAGCGCACCGAGGCGCTGTTCACCGGCGCCGTCGCCTCGCCGCGCCTGCGGCTCGCGCTCGATGCGGTGAAGCCGATCAGCCGCGCCTTCGCCCCCATGGTGCGCGAAGGCCGCTACCAGGTCAGCGAGATGGCGATCGCCACCTTCCTGATGGCCAAGGCGGCCGGCAAGGACCTGGTGCTGCTGCCCGTGGTCCTCTCCGCCCGCTTCCAGGAAGGCGCGATGCTCCGCCGCGCCGACGATGCCCGCATCAAAGGCCCCGCCGATCTCGCCGGCCGCCGCATCGGCGTGCGCGCCTACAGCCAGACCACCGGCCTATGGCTGCGCGGCATCCTGCAGGATAGCTTCGCCCTGCGCGCCGATGACATGCGCTGGCTCACCTTCGAGGACGCACACCTCGCCGAATACCGCGATCCGCCCTGGGCCGAGCGCGCCCCCGCCGGCGCCAACATGCTCGCCCTGCTGAAATCCGGCGAACTGGACGCCGCCATCTTCGGCGCCGAGATGCCCGCCGACCCCGCGCTGCGCCCGGTCTTCCCCGACCCCGCAGCCGCCGGCGCCGCCTTCCGCGCCGCCCATGGCTTCACCCCCGTCAACCACCTGCTCACCGTCCGCGGCGATGTCGCGCGCGACCACGCCGCGCTGCTCCCCGAGCTCCTCCACCTGCTGCGCGAGGCGGGCGCCGACACGCCCGGCCGCGCCGGCCTCGCCCCGGCCCTCACCCTCGCGATCCGCTACGCGCAGGAGCAGGGCCTGCTGCCGCGGCCGCTCGCGCTGGACGAGGTGTGGGACGGCCTGCCGCAGGGCATTGGCTAGATGGCGCAACGACACCGGGAGGACTCCCCCATGCTGAGCCGCAGGCTGTTCACCATCGCGGCGCTCGCCGCGCCGTCCATCGCCCGCGCGCAGGAACCGGACTGGCCGAGCCGTCCCGTCACCGTCGTCGTCCCCTGGGCCGCGGGCGGGCCGACCGACGCCTTCGCGCGAATCCTCGCCCAGCGCCTGTCGACGGATCTCGGCCGCCCCTTCGTGGTGGACAATCGCGACGGCGCCAACGGCACCATCGGCATGGCAGCCGCCGCGCGCATGCGTCCGGACGGCTACACCGTGGTGATCACGCCGAACAGCACCTACGCCGTTGCGCCACATCTCTACCAGCTCAGCTATGATGCCGAGCGCGCCTTCGTCGGCGTCGGCCTGCTGGTCTCGAGCCCGCTCTTCATGCTGGTGCCGCGCAACGCGCCGGCGAGCTCCGTCGCCGATTACGTCGCCCTCGCCAAGCGCCCGAACAACGGCCTGACCTATGCCAATGCCGGCATCGGCGCGACCTCGCATCTCGCCACCGAGATGCTGCTGCAGATGGCGGAGATCGAGGTGGCGGAGATCGGCTATCGCGGCGGCGGCCCCGCCATCCAGGCCGTGCTCGCCGGCGAGACCGGCATGCTGTTCATGCCCGCCGCCGCCGTCATGCCCTATATCCAATCGGGCGAACTGCGTGCCCTGGCGGCGACGACGCGCGCGCGCAGCCCGCTCGCCCCCGCCATCCCGACCTTCCAGGAACTCGGCTATCCCGGCTTCGAGGTGGTCGAGCACGTCGCCATGCTCGCCCCCGCCGGCACGCCGGAGCCGATCCTCCGCCGCCTCAACGCCGCGTGCATCGCCGCCCTGCGCTCCCCGGACATGCAGCCGCGCCTGCAAGCCATGGCGGTGACCCCGGAAGCGCAGCCGATCGAGGCCTGGCCGGCCTATTTCCGCGCCGAGAGCGACAAATGGCGGGACTTCGTGCGCGCCCGCAACATCCGCGTGCAGTGACGCCGGCCACGCGGACGCCGCCCGGGCCACCCCCGACACGCCCAACGCGCCCGGCCGAGCGCAGCCGGGGCGCGCTGGCGCAGCCCGCCTGCGCCACGGCCCCAGCCGCGCCGCGCGGCACCATCGAGCACCGACAGGAACCCGCCATGACGCCCATCGCCGGCACGCCGCCCCGCCGCGCCCTCCTCGCCGCCCTGCTCGCCGCGCCCGCCCTCGTCCGCCGCGCCCACGCCGCCGGCTTCCCCGAACGCGACATCCGCCTGCTCGTCGGCTTCTCCCCCGGCGGTGCGGTGGATCTCGTCGCCCGCATCCTCGCGGACTCGCTCCGCCCCATCCTCGGCCAGACCGTCGTGGTGGAGAACCGCTCCGGCGCCTCCGGCCTCATCGCCGCCGAGGCGGTCGCGAAATCCCCGCCCGACGGACACGTCCTGAACGTCGTCGCGATGAGCGCCTACACCATTCTGCCGCAGCTCCCCGGCTACCGCATGCCCGTTGACATGGACCGCGACCTGACGCCTGTCGGCAACGTCGCCGGCGTGCTCAACGCCCTCATCGCCGGCCCGCGCACGCCCTATCGCAACATCCCCGAGCTCATCGCCCACGCGAAATCGAAGCCTGACGAGGTCACCTACGCCTCCACCGGCAACGGCACCAGCCAGCACCTCGCCGCCGAGCTCTTCTCCCGCCAGGCCGGCATCCGCATGACCCACGTGCCCTACCGCGGCGGCTCCAACGCCATCGTGGACATCGCCGCCGGCCGCGTGGACATCATGTTCGGCAACTTCCCCGAATTCATCGGCCAGATCCGCGACGGCTCGCTCCGCCTGCTCGCCTTCGCCGGTACCGCCGCCTCGCCGCTCTTCCCCGACACCCCCCTGATCCGCGACACGCTGCCCGGCTACGCGATCTCCAACTGGCTCGGCCTCGCCGGCCCCTCCGGCCTGCCGGCGCCTGTCGTCGCCACCTGGGACGCCGCCCTCCGCCGCGCCGCCGCCGACGCTACGCTGCAACGCCGCCTCACCGAGAACGGCATCGAAGTGCTCGCCCAGGACCAGGCCACCTTCCGCGCGACCATCGCCGCCGACCGCGCGCGTTGGGGCGAAGTCATCCGCGTCGCTGGCATCCGGGCTGAGTGAAGAAAACAAGAGCTGGGGGGCGGAGATGAACTCCGCCCCCCAGACCCCCCACCTCCTTTTTTTGGCGACCTGGGAAGCGTGGACAGCGCCGCCCTCCACCCGACAACGGGGCGCCACCGGAGAGTGCGGGAGGAACCAGCGCCGAATATCGAATCGCGAGCTTTCCACCTGCTTTTTGTTGACTTGGGGAAGCGTGGAGAGCGCCGCTCTCCACCCGACAACGCTGCGGCACCTAAGCGTGCCCCACCCACCGCCGCCAAGTAGCCAAAAAAAGAGGGATGGGGTTTGGGGAAGGGAGTTCATCTCCCTTCCCCAACCTTCTTTTTCACCCCTCACCCCAGCTGCGGATTCTCGAACCGCGGCGCGCGGTACTCGCGCAGCGCGGCCTCCAGCGCCGCCGCCATCTCGCGCTTTTCCGGCCCGTTCAGGTGCCGTCCGATTTCCACGCTGCGTCCGCGGCTTTCGATCACCAGCCGCCCGGCTTCCCCGCCGCGTTCTTCCAGCCGCAGCCGTGCCCAGTACGGCTCCACCGCGGTCTCGGAGCGTCGGCCGCGGTGATCCACCCGTGCCACGCTCAGCCGTCCCGGCCGCAGGCAGATCACCTCCATCCGCCTGGCGCTCCAGCGCTCGTGCAGCGCGATCAGCCCGAGCACCATCGCCACCTCGGCCCCCATGAAGCCCAGCACCGGCCAGGCGCCGAGCCACAGGAACAGCGCCGCCTGGATCATGGTCGCGGCGCAGACCAGCAGCGACAGCACGCGATAGGCCGGGCGCGAGAAGCTGCGCGGCGGTGTGCTCACCGCCTGGAACAGGACATCCTCCGGTCCGACTGCCATGGCAACAATAGTTAGGCTAGGAACCGCGCTGCGCCATGCCCGCCAAACCCGCTGCCCGCACCCGCCCCACCGCGGCCAAGCCGCCGCCCAAGCCCGATCACGGCAGCGCCGGGAAGCCGCGCCGCGCCCGGCTGATGCCGCCCGCCCAGGCGGCCGCCTTCATCGGCGCCCTCGCCGAGGCGAATCCGGCGCCGGAGAGCGAGCTCGACTATCGCGATCCCTACACGCTGCTTGTCGCCGTGGTGCTCTCCGCCCAGGCGACCGACGCCTCGGTCAACCGCGCCACCGCCACGCTCTACCGCGAGGCGGCGACGCCCGAGGCCATGGTCGCGCTGGGCGAGGAGGGGGTCGCGCGGCACATCCGAAGCATCGGCCTGTGGCAGGGCAAGGCGCGCAATGTCGTTGCCCTCTCGCGGCAGCTCCTCGAGAAGCATGGCGGCCAGGTGCCCGCCGACCGCGCGGCGCTGGAAGCCCTGCCGGGGGTCGGGCGCAAGACCGCGAGTGTGGTGCTGAACGTCGCCTTCGGCGAATCGGCGATGGCGGTGGACACCCACATCTTCCGCCTCGGCAACCGCACCGGCCTCGCCCCGGGCAGGACCCCGCGCGAGGTCGAGGACCGGCTGACGAAGCGCACGCCGCCCGAGCTGCTGCGTCACGCCCATCACTGGCTGATCCTGCACGGGCGCTATGTCTGCAAGGCGCGCATGCCGGAATGCTGGCGCTGCGTGGCGCGCGCGTTCTGCAACTACCCGGACAAGGTGCTGGCGCCGCCTCAAGATCGGGGGAGGAGATGAACTCCTCCCCGTATAGGGCGGAGCTCACTCCGCCCCCCAGTCTACCGGGTACTTGAGGGGCGTGCCCTGCGACCCATCTCTGCCGCACCGTCGGCCACGAAGCGGGGGACAGCGATGCCGGAGCAGGTTGCGGGTCATGCGGGCGGGAACGGGGATGGCGGGCGGCTCACCGTCACCTTGAAGGTCAACGGCACGACGCACAGCGTGCAGGTCGATCCGCGCAGCACGCTGCTGGACTGCCTGCGCGAGACGCTTCAGCTCACCGGCACGAAGAAGGGGTGCGATCACGGCCAGTGCGGCGCCTGCACCGTGCATGTCAATGGCCGCCGGCGCAACGCCTGCCTGGCCCTCGTCGCCGCGCATGACGGCGACGAGATCGTCACCATCGAGGGGATCGGCACGCCCGAGCGCCTGCACCCGATGCAGGCGGCCTTCCTCGAGAAGGATGCCTATCAGTGCGGCTACTGCACCTCGGGCCAGATCATGTCGGCGATCGCGCTGCTGAACGAGCCCTGCGGGCCGGAGGATGACGACGTTCGCGAGTACATGAGCGGGAACATCTGCCGCTGCGGCGCCTACGCCAATATCCTCGCCGCCATCCAGCACGTTCGCCGCAACGGCTGACGCGGAGCCGCGCCATGCAGAGCTTCACGCTGCTTCGCCCCGCCGATCCGGCCGCCGCGATCGCTGCCGGCGCCCGTTCCGCCACCGCGCAGCAGGGGGCGAGCATCCGCTTCCTCGCGGGCGGCACCACCCTGGTCGATCTGATGAAGCTCGGGGTCGAGATCCCGGATGCGCTGGTCGACATCAACCGGCTCGGGCTCGACGGCATCGAGCGCCAGCAGGATGGCGCGCTGCGGATCGGGGCCACCGCGCGCAACACCGATCTCGCTCATCATCCGATCGTGCAGGCGGAGTATCCTGCGCTGTCCCAGGCGATCCTCTCCGGCGCCTCGACCCAGCTCCGCAACGCCGCCACCACGGCCGGCAACCTGCTGCAGCGCACGCGCTGCGTCTATTTCCGCGACACTGCCTGGGCCTGCAACAAGCGCGCGCCGGGCAGCGGGTGCTCGGCGATCGCGGGGGCGAACCGCATGATGGCGGTGCTCGGCACCAGCGAGCACTGCATCGCCAGCAATCCCTCCGACATGGCGGTGGCGATGCTGGCCTATGATGCCGTGGTGCACATTCTCGGCGCCGGCGGCGCGCGGCAGGTGGCGCTGGCGGAGTTCCATCTGCTGCCGGGCGACACGCCGGGGAAGGAGAATGTGCTGCAGCCGGGCGAGCTGGTGACGCATGTGACCTTGCCGCCGGCGGTGCCCGGCGCGCGCGGGGCCTATCTGAAGCTGCGGGACCGCGCCTCCTATGAATTCGCGCTGGTCTCGGCGGCGGTTTCGGTGACCCTCGCCGAGGGCAGGATCGCGACGGCGCGTTTCGCGCTCGGCGGCGTCGGCACGCGGCCCTGGCGCGTGGCGGCGGCCGAGGACTCGCTCGCGGGACAAGAGCCGGAGGAGGCGGCGTTCCGCCGCGCGGCCGATCTGGCGCTGGCCGGCGCGCGGCCGCAGAGCCAGAACGGATTCAAGATCGAGCTCGCGCGGCGCTGCCTCGTGCACGCGCTGACGCAGGTCACAGGCTGAAGCGCGGGAGCCGAACCGATGTCCGCATCTCAGGCCGTTCCGTCCGGGGCCGATCCGCTGAAGGTCGTCGGCCGGCCGCATCCGAGGGTGGATGGCGCCCTCAAGGTCACCGGCACGGCGCGCTACGCGAGCGACCATCATCTGCCCGGCATGCTCTATGCGGTGCCGGTCGGCGCCACCATCGCCAAGGGCCGCATCACCGCGATCGACGCCGCTGTCGCGGAACAGATGCCGGGCGTGCGCGCCGTGCTCCGCCGCGGCAGCTTCCCGCCGCTGTCGCGCGTGCAGCCGGACATGTCGGGGCTCGAGACGCCGACCTATCACGACGAAGGCCGGCCGCCCTTCGAGGATGACGAGATCCGCTACTACGGCCAGTATGTCGCGCTGGCGGTGGCCGACACCCTCGAGGAGGCCAAGGCCGCGGCGGATGCGGTGCGCGTCTCCTACGCGGCCGAGACCCCGGACGTGGATCCGCACCTCGTCGCCGGGGCGATGACGGTCAAGAGCGAACGCGGCGACGCCGATGCCGCCTTCGCCGGCGCCGAGGTGACGATCGACCGCCAGTACGCGATCGCGCCGGAGACGCACAACCCGATCGAGACCCATGCGACTGTCGCGGCGTGGGAGGGCGACACGCTGACGCTGCACGAGACCACGCAGGGCGTGGTCAACCATCGCAACGTGGTGGCCGGCATGCTCGGCATCCCGGTGGAGAAGGTGCGCGTCATCAGCCGCTTCCTCGGCTCGGGCTTCGGCAACAAGCTATGGCCGTGGACGCATTCGCCGCTCGCCGCGGCGGCGGCGAAACTGCTGGGGCGGCCGGTGAAGCTGGTGCTGAGCCGGCCGATGATGTTCCACGCCGTCGGGCATCGCCCGCGCATCGAGCAGCGCATCCGCATCGGCGCGACCAGGGCCGGCAAGCTGGTCTCCGTGCGGCACGACTATGTGAACGCGACCTCGATCGGCGACGAATACGAGGAGAATTGCGGCGAGGCGACGCCGCACATGTACAGCGTGCCCAACCTTCGCGTCGCCGCGGGCACCGCGAAGCGCAACATCGGCACGCCCACCTCGATGCGCGGCCCGGGCGCGGTGCCCGGCCTCTATGCGCTGGAAGCCGCCATGAACGAGCTGGCGGAGGCGCTCGACATGGATCCGGTGGAGCTGCGCCTGCTGAACGAGCCGAGCATCGACGAGGGGATGGGGCTGCCCTTCTCCTCGCGCCACTTCCCGGAATGCCTGAAGCTGGGCGCCGAGCGCTTCGGCTGGTCGGCGCGCGATCGGCGCATCGGCGCGATGACGCGCGACGGCCTCACGCTCGGCTGGGGTGTCGCCGCCTGTTCCTGGATCGCCGAGCGGTTCCCCTGCGCCGCCGCGATCGACCTGCGCGCGGACGGCACCGTGCGCGTGGCCTCCGCCGCTCAGGACATCGGCACCGGCACCTATACGGTGATGGCGCAGATGGCGGCGGAGCGGCTGGGCGTCCCGATCGAGCGCGTCGAGGTGGCGCTCGGCGATACCAGCTTGCCGCCCGGACCGGTCTCCGGCGGCTCGATGATGACGGCCTCGCTCGTCGCGCCGATCCATGAGGCGGCGGCGCGGGCCGGGGAGGCGCTGATCGCCGCGGCCTGCGCGGGTGCCGGCACGCCCTTCGCCGGCAGCAGGCCGGAGGAGCTCGACTTCGTCGAGGGGCGGATCGTGGCGCGCAACGGCAACCGCCCGGCGGCCAGCTTCGACGCTGTGCTGAAGGCGCTCGGGCTGGCCTCGATGAGCGGGCTCGGCCGCGGGAGCGGCAGCTTCCTCTCCTCCGAGAAGCCGCGCGCGTCGAAGCACTCATTCGGCGCGCATTTCGTCGAGGTGACCTGGCAGAGGGAGATCGCGCGGCTCAGGGTCTCGCGCGTGGTGTCGGTCATCGATGCCGGGCGCATCATCAATCCGCTCGCGGCCCGCAACCAGATCGAGGGCGCGATCGTGATGGGCGTGGGCATGGCGCTGTTCGAGGAGACCGATTACGAGCCGCGCAACGGCGCGCCGATCAATGCCAGCCTGGCCGACTATCTCGTCGCCAGCCATGCCGATACGCCGCTCATGGACGTGCACTTCCTCGAGTATCCCGACACCGAGCTGAATGCGCTGGGCGCGCGAGGCGTGGGCGAGATCGGCCTGGCGGGGATGGCGGCGGCGATCACCAGCGCCGTGCATCACGCGACCGGCGTGCGGATCCGCGACCTGCCCCTGCGGCTCGAGCAGCTGATGGCGTGAGCCTCGCGGGGCGCGGCGCCATCGCGGACCCGGGGCGGCTCGTCCTATTCCGGCCGGACGCCGGCGTTGCGCAGCACCTGTTGGCTGCGCAGCGCATCCTCGCGCACGAAGGCGCGGAGCGCCGCCGGGTCCGCGAGCTCGGGCCGGCGCTCGATGGCGAGTTCGGTGAGGCGCGCCTCGAGCCGCTGCATGGCCGTGTTGAAGGCGCCGTTGAGCGCGGCGACCGCGGCCGGCGGGGTCTGCGCCGGCGCGAAGGCGGCGATCCAGGCCGAAGCCGAGAAATCGGGCAGGCCGGCATCGCTGGCCGAGGGCACATCGGGAAGCGCGCCGCTGCGGCTCGCGCCGGCGACCACGATGGGGCGCACCGAGCCGCCGCGGATATGGCCGATGGCGGAGGCCACCGGATCCACGCACAGATCCGCCTCGCCGGAGATCACCGCCTGCATGGCGGGTCCGCCGCCACGGTACTGCACCATCTGCACTTCGATCCGCGTGGCGGCGCGGAAGACTTCGCTCGCGAGGTGGTTCGCGCTGCCGATGCCGGCGGCGGCGAAATTGGCCTTGCCGTCCCTGCCGCGCAGCCAGGCGAGCAGCGAGGCGAGATCGGTCACCGGCAGGCGCGGATTGACCACCAGCACCTGCGGAATACGGCCGAGATGCGCGACGGCGGCGAAATCCGCGACGGCATCGTAGGGCATGCGCGAGACCAGCGCCGGTGCGACGACATGGGCGTTGGAGTTGATGAGGATGGTGTGCCCATCCGGCGCCGCCTTCGCCACCGCCTCGGTGCCGATGAGCCCGGCCGCCCCGCCGGGCCGGTTCTCGATGACCAGCGGCTGACCGAGCAGCGCGCCGACGGTGTCGGCGAGAACGCGCGCCACGACATCGGTGGCGCCGCCGGGCGCGAAGGGTACGACGACGCGCAACGGGCGGTCCGGTTTCCACGCGGCCTCCGCGGCGACGGCGGACACCGGCAGCACCGCACCCGCGGCGAGCGCGAACAGGCCACGACGACGCATGACATCCTCCCCGCACAACGGCCGCTCTCCGGCGGCTCGCGGTCAGCCTAGAGGGGTTTCGTCGGAATCATAGGAAGAAAGAGTGGGGGCGGAGAGAACTCCGCCCCCACACCCCCACCTCCTTTTTTTGGCTTATTGGCGCGAGCTCCTCCCGCACTCTCGGCCGCCGCAGCGTTGTCGGGCTGAGAACGGAGCTCGCCACACCCCCCGTAGCCAAAAAAAGGAGGTGGGGGGTCTGGGGGGCGGAGTTCACTCCGCCCCCCAGCTTTTTCTTGAACGCGCACGCCGCAGATGAAGCCGGTGGCGGCGAGGGCCCGGCCAGCCTTGCGGCACCGTCGGCTGCATGGTAGCGGTATCACGCCGCTTGCGACCAACGGTTCGATCGCTGCCCGGCATCCGCTGTGGCGACCTCGCCAGCGCCCCATCCCGACACGCGCCTCGCCGGCACGCAAGCGGGCGCATGGACATGCAGGAGACGACCATGACCGCACCAACCACGTCCGGGCCCGCAGGCTCGAAGGCTCCGCCCATGGCGGAGCGCGAGGCCCTGCGGCCCTACACGCCGAAGCTGGTGGAGCTCACCCATGAGGTGCTGTTCGGCGATGTCTGGGAACGCCCGGGCCTGTCGAAGCGCGACCGCAGCCTGATCACCGTGGCGGCGCTGATCGCCGCCTACCGGCCGGAGCAGCTCAAGGTCCACATGGACCGCGCGCTGACCAACGGCGTCACGCGCGAGGAGCTCGCCGAGGCGATCACGCATCTCGCGTTCTACGCCGGCTGGCCTTCGGGCATGACGGCGGCTGGCATCCTGCGCGGCATCCTGGAAGCGCGCGGCCAGGCCGGCGCGTGAGGGCGCGCGTTCAGGGCGCGGCACCGCGCGCCATGTCGCGCGCGGCGAGTTCGCGCCGCACCATCGCGGCGCCTTCGGCCAAGGCGCGCAGCTTGCCGAAGGCGCGTTCGCGCGGCAGGTACTTCATGCCGCAATCCGGCGCCGGCACCAGCCGCTCCGGCGGCAGCACGTCGAGACCGGCACGGATGCGCGACGCCACGATCTCCGCGGTCTCCACCTCCGGCGAACCGAGATCCAGCACGCCCAGCATCACGGTCTTGCCCGGCAGGTCGCGCAGGATGGCGAGATCGAGCTTCGGCTGCGCCGCCTCGATCGAGATCTGCGCGGCCTTCGCCTCGGTGAGCTCCGGCAGGAAGGAATAGCCGGTGGGCTTGTCATCCACCATCGCCGCATAGCCGAAGCAGAGATGCACGACGGTGGTGCCCTCGATGCCCTCGAGCGCGCGGTTGATGGCGGCGACGGCGTAGCGGCGCGCGAGATCCGGGAAGGCCTGCATCCAGGGCTCGTCGAGCTGGATGACATCGGCGCCGGCCGCCTTCAGGTCGCGGATCTCCTCGTTCAGCGCGGCGGCGAAATCCATCGCGAGCTCGGCCTCGTCGGCGTAGAAGTCGTTCTGCGCCTGCCGCGTCATGGTGAAGGGGCCGGGGAGGGTGATCTTCACCTGGCGGTCCGTGTTGGCGCGGCAGAAGGCGACGTCCCGCACCTCCACCGGCCGGGCGCGGCGAATCCGGCCGGTGACGCGCGGCACCACGGTGGGCTTGCCGGTGCGGCCGATCACCTCGCCCGGACGGTCGGGGTCGATCCCGGCCAGGGTGGAGGCGAAGTGGTTGGAATAGCTTTCGCGCCGCACCTCGCCATCGGTGATGATGTCGATGCCGGCGCGCTCCATGTCGCGGATGGCGAGGATGGTGGCATCGTCCTGCGCCTGGGCGAGGAAGGGTTCCGGCACGCGCCAGATCTCGGGGGCGCGGACGCGGGGCACCAGGCGCGAGCGCAGCGCCTCCTGGTCCACCAGCCAGGCGGGCTGCGGGTAGCTGCCGACAACGGTGGTCGGCAGGATCGGCAGCGGCTCGCTCATGGACGGTCTCCTTGGCTCTCGGCGCCGGGCGAGCGGCGGTGTGTTAGCGTTAACACTACGAACTGGCCTTGCGCAGTGTCAAATGGGCGCCGGCGGGGGCCAGTTGCGCCGACCGCCGGCCGATGGCGAAACCGGCCAGTCCGCGGCGCCACGCGGCTGCGCGGGCCGCATTTCCGGGCGCGGTCGAGCGCGCGGACGCCGAACGTCGTGGCTTGCGCAACCCGCGCCGCGCGCAACGCCCCATCGGCCGGCGCCTTGGCGCCGGCGCGCCGCGGCGGGATACTGCGCCGAGGAGGACCGGCGCATGGCCCTGAAGCTCTACGATCTCTGCGGCAGCAACCCCGATCTCCGCTTCAGCCCCTATTGCTGGCGCACCAAGCTGGCGCTGGCGCAGAAGGGGCTCGCCTGCGAGACCATCCCGTGGCGCTTCACCGAGCGCGAGGCGGTCGGCCGCCATGGCTCGGACAAGGTGCCGGTCCTGCTGGACGGCGACCGCGCGGTGCGCGAATCCTGGGACATCGCGGAGTATCTCGAGGACAGCTATCCGGATCGCCCGTCGCTATTCGGCGGCGAGGGCGGCCGTGCGCTCGCCCGCTTCGTCAATGCCTGGGCCGATGGCGTGGTGATGGCCGGCCTCGTGCGCCTCGTCATCTCCGACATCCCCGCGCTGCTCGACCCCACGGATCGCGACTACTTCATCGCCAGCCGCGAGGCGCGCTTCGGCACCAGCCTCGACAGGGTCACCGCCGATCGCGAGCAGGCGGTGGGCGGCTTCCGCGACAGCCTGCTGCCGCTGCGCCTCGTGCTGCGCCGCCAGCCCTTCCTGCACGGCGCCGCGCCCGGCTATGCGGATGCCGCGGTGTTCGGTCCTTTCCAGTGGGCGCGGGTGGTCAGCCCCTTCGCGGTGCTCGCGCCCGACGACGCGGTCCATGCCTGGTGCGAACGCATGCTCGACGCCCATGGCGGCATCGCGCGCGCCATGCCGGCGCGCGCCGCCTGAGCGTAGCCCCCTAGTCTTGCGCCGCCGCGAAGAAGGCGAGGCTGCGCTGCTGCGCCAGCGCGGCGGCTTCGGGGTTGAAGCTCGCGCGTTCCTCGCAGCCGAAGCCGTGGCCGGCGCCGGGATAGACGAAGATCTCCACCCCCGGCTGCGCCTCGCGGACCGCCTCCACATCGGCGAGCGGGATGGAGGCGTCGGTCTCGCCGAAATGCAGCTGCACCGGGCAGTTCGGCGTCTCGTCCCTGGCCGCGGCGATGCCGCCGCCATACCAGCCGCAGGCGGCCGCGAAATCGCCGGTGCGCGTCGCGCCGTGCCAGGCGACGGTGCCGCCCCAGCAATAGCCGATGATGCCGCGCTTCGCCCCGGCCGGCAGCGCCGCGGCGGCGGCGCGGATGTCGAGCACGGTCAGCGCCGCGTCCACCTTGCCGCGCAGCTCCCGCCCGCGCGCCACGTCCGGCGGCTCGTAGCCGAGCTGCACGCCGCGCTCGACGCGGTCGAACAGGGCCGGGCAGACCACCGCATAGCCCTCGGCGGCGAGACTGTCGCAAACGCGGCGCATGTGGCGGTTCACGCCGAAGATCTCCTGCACGACCACGAGGGCGCGTTTCGCGTCCTTCGGCCCGGTTGCATAGGCGCCGAGACGATGGCCGTCCGCCGCGGTGAGCTCGATCTCCATGGCCCTTCCCCCATTCCCATCGGGTGGCGCTATGGTGGGCGCATGGGCGAGGTCGTCAACCTGAACCAGCGGCGCAAGGAGAAGGCGAGGCTGGCCGCGGCGCGGCAGGCCGAGGCCAACCGCGCCAGGCACGGCCGCAGCAAGGCCGAGCGCCAGAATGACCGCCGCGAGGAGGAGCGCCGCCAGGCGCTGCTCGACGGGGCTCGTGTCCTGCCCGCTCCGTCCGCGGCGCTTCGCGGCGAAGGAGCGGATCACGAGGCCGCTGAAGACACGACCTGAGAGCGGTTTCGTTGGAACTGGAATCGGAAGAGGAAAGCGTTGGGGCGGAGTTCACTCCGCCCCCCAGCACCCGGGCTCTCGGCGCGCGCCGTCAGCGCGTCTGGGCCATCGTCATCGCCGGATCGCAAGGCCCGGCGCAGCAGGCGCGGTAATGGCCGCGGGGGGCGGGGTCGCCCTCGATGCCCCACTGGCCGCTGAACAGGCTGAACCAGTAGCGGCCCGGCGGGATGCTGCGGCAGGTCAGGCGTTCCAGCCGCCGCAAGTCGTCCTCGCTGAGCGGCCGGTCGTTCACCACGACGCTCGGCGTGGCATGTGCCGAGGCGGCGCCGAGGGCGGCCGCCAGGGCTAGGATCACGGGGCCCGCCACGCGGACCCGGGAAGCGGATGGCATGCGCAGCTCCTGCGAGACTGCCCGCGGGGGAGGGCGGACAGTCTCAGCGTCGGAGTTGCGCGGTCAGCGGCCAATGAACCCCTTCAGGGCAGCCCCCTCTGGGCGGACAGGTCAGGCGCGCACGGGCTCCGGGGCCTCCGCGGGCGCCGCGACGACGACGGCCGCAGGCACCGGGGCCATCGGCGCGGCGTCCGGTGCCTTCCTGCCCCAGCGCACCCGCCCCCAGGCGCGCTCATGGAGGTAGAACAGCGCGACCTTGGTCATGACCTCGGTCCCGGCGATGCCGCCGGCGAGCAGGGCGCGGCCGGTGATCAGCCAGCTGATCACGAAGGTGTCTATCGTCCCGGTAATCCGCCAGCTCACGGCCTTGGCGATGCTGCGTGCGTGCGTATCCGTCATGCCCTGGGGGTCTCCTCGGGGATCGAAGGGGGCGGATGCTAGCCAGATCGCCGCTACTCTGCACCAATTCTCTTGCGATGCGATAGAGTCACTAGACGTTGAACCGAAACAACATCACGTCGCCGTCGCGGACGACGTACTCCCGGCCTTCCACGCGCATCCGGCCGGCCTCCTTGGCGCCCTGCTCACCGCCGAGTGCCACGTAGTCGTCATGGGCGATGGTCTCCGCCGCGATGAAGCCACGCTCGAAATCGCCATGGATCACGCCTGCCGCCTGGGGCGCCTTGGTGCCGCGGGTCACCGTCCAGGCACGCGTCTCCTTCGGACCACAGGTGAAGTAGGTGATGAGGCCCAATAAACCGTAGCCGGCGCGGATGATGCGGTCGAGCCCGCTATCCTCAAGACCGAGAGAGGCCAGGAACTCGGCGCGGTCCTCCGCCGGCATCTGGCTGATCTCCGCCTCGATGGCGGCGGAGACGACGACCGCCCTGGCGCCCTCCGCCTCGGCGCGGGCGAAGACGCGCGCGGCATGCGGGTTGCCGCGTGCCGCGGCCGCCTCGTCCACGTTGCAGACATAGAGCACCGGCTTGGTGGTCAGCAGCTGCAGCCGCTTCGCCGCCTCCTCCTCGCCCTTCGGGATGGCGGCGCGCGCCGGGCGCCCTTCCTGCAGCGCTGCGCTCAGCGGTCCGATCAGCGCGAGCTGCGCCGCCGCCTCCTTGTCGCCGCCGCGGGCGCGCTTGGCGAGGCCCTGGGCGCGCTTCTCCAGGCTGTCGAGATCGGCGAGCATGAGCTCGGTCTCCACCGTCTCGGCATCGCGGATCGGGTCCACGCTGCCCTCGACATGCGTCACGTCGCCGTCCTCGAAGCAGCGCAGGACATGGATGATCGCATCCACCTCGCGGATATTGGCGAGGAACTGGTTGCCGAGGCCTTCGCCGCGCGAGGCGCCGCGCACCAGGCCGGCGATGTCCACGAATTCCAGGCTGGTCGGCACGATCTTCGCCGACTTGCCGATGCGGGCCAGCGCCTCGAGCCGCGGATCGGGCACCGCCACCCGGCCGACATTCGGCTCGATGGTGCAGAACGGATAATTCGCCGCCTGCGCCGCCGCGGTCTCGGTCAGCGCGTTGAACAGGGTGGACTTGCCGACATTCGGCAGGCCCACGATGCCGCAATTGAATCCCATCTCGTCCTCTCAACCGGCGGCCAGCCGCGCCGCGAGCTCCTGCGCCAAGCTGGCCGCGGCAATCCGCGCCGCGGCATCGTCGGTCGCCGCGCCGAGCGCCGCCGCCCGCAACAGCGGCGCCAGCCCGGCGACCGGCAGCCCGGCGCGCCGCGCCGTCTCGGCGATCCGCCGCGCAAGCTCCTCGACACTGCCGGGCGCCGTCATGGCCTCGGCGGCCTCGAGCGCCAGGGCGGCGCGCCCGGCCGCCTCGGCCGCCGCGCCCATCGCCATGCGCCCGCGCCGGACATCCGGCGCCTCGCCGGGCACCGGCTGCAGCGCGGCGCGCAGCGCCGCCGCGGCCTGCGCCAGGGCGGCCGCCTCGCGTACCAGCCCGGCCGCCAGGATCGCCGCACCGTTGGCCCAGTCCTCGGGCCCGGGCCCGCCGAAATCCTCGATCATGATGTGGTGCTCCTGGGCCTGAGTGCGGGCCAGGAGGGGCGCTGCCCCTCCTGTCCCGGCTCCCATCGAAGTCGCTTCGCGCCTTCGATGGGGCCCAAGTCCCCGCCGGGGGGCAAGCGATGCCCCCCGGACCCCGCGGGCAAGGGTGCAGGTCCGGGGAATGGGGAGGGGCGCAGAGCGATGCACTGGCCCAGCGCGCCGCTCGTGCCCCTCCCCATTCCCCGGACCTCTCCTCGCGGGGTCTGGGGGGCACGGCTGCCCCCCAGCGGGGAGAGTCCGAGAGGGGCAGCGCCCCTCTCGGTCCCGCAGCCGGGCTGGGGAGCGCCAGACCTCATGAAGGAGCCTGGGTGAGCAGCGCGACGCGGGTCATGAAGTCTTCCGGCTTGCCTTGGGCGAGCAGGGGCGCGGCGTCGGCGACCGCGTCCAGCAGGGTTTCCACCCAGGGCTGGTCCGACTTGGCGAAGTTGCCGAGCACATGGCCGGTGACGCGGTCCTTGTGGCCGGGGTGGCCGATGCCGAGGCGCACGCGCCAGAAATCCGGCGTGCCGAGCGTGCGCTGCATGTCGCGCAGCCCGTTGTGGCCGGCGGTGCCGCCGCCCTTCTTCACCCGCACCTTGCCCGGGGCGAGGTCGAGCTCGTCGTGGAAGGCCACGATGTCGCCCGGCGGGATCTTGTGGAAGGCGGCGGCCGGCTGCACCGAATCGCCCGATCCGTTCATGTAGGTCTGCGGCTTCAGGGCGAGGATCTTCTGGCCGGCCAGCGTGCCCTCGGCGATCTCGCCGCGGAAGCGCTTGCGCCATGGCGCGAAGCCGTGGCGGCGGGCGATCGCGTCGAGCGCCATGAAGCCGATGTTGTGGCGCTGCCGCGCATGCTCGTTGCCTGGATTGCCCAGGCCGACCCAGAGCAGCACGGCAGCACCCGGTGCTTACTTCTTCTTGGCCGGCGCCTTGGCGGCGGGCGCCTTGCCGCCGGCCGGCGCCGCGGCGCCCGCGGCGGGCGCCTTCTGCTTGGTGGCTTCCACCGGCGCGGTCTCGCTCGGCGCCGCGGCGGTCTCGTCGGCGACGGTCGGCGGCGCGATCGAGGCCACCATGAAGTCGCGCCCGGCGATGGTCGGCTTGGCCCCGAAGCTGTCCTTCACCGAGGACCAGCGCAGCGCGGCGCCGATGCCGGCTTCGGAGAGGTCGATCTCGAAGAATTCCGGCACGTTGTCCGGATCGGCCATCACCTCGACATCGCGGCGGACGACGTTGAGCACGCCGCGCGCCTTGATGCCGGGGGAGACATCCTCGCCGATGAAGTGCACGGGCACCTTCACGCGGATGCGGGCACCGGGGGCAAAACGCTGGAAATCGACATGGATCGGCCGGTCGGAGACCGGGTGGAACTGCACGTCGCGCATCAGGCAGCGCTCGGTGCCGCCGGCCTTCACGGCGACCTCGTAGAGGTGCGACTGCCAGCCGCCCTTCTGCAGCTCCTTCAGCACCACGCGCGGATCGAGGGCGATCAGCGCGGCGTCCTTCTTGGCGCCGTAGATGACAGCGGGGACCAGCCCCTGACGCCGGGTTGCGCGGGCTGCCCCCTTACCTGCCTGCTCGCGCGCCTCGGCCTCGATCCGGATCGTCTGGACCATCGGTCGTGCTCCTTGCGGGATGGATGGATGCCGGCGGGCGGTTCGCGCCAAGCGGCAACGGCGCCGGCCTCCAGGGGTGCCGGCGCTGCGCGGCGGCTTCTAGGGGATGGCGCGGGCGGGCGCAACCCGAGCCTTGACCCGGCGCGGCGGGGCGCCGGAGGGTGCCGGGGTGGAACAGCTTTTTGTCCTTCTGGTCCTGGCCCTGATTGTCGGGGTTCTGCTCGGGCCGATCGGCTTCTTCCGGGCGGGGGCGGCGCGGCGCGAACTGCGCGATCTGCAGCGGACCGTGGCGCAGCTCCGCGCCGAGGTCGCGGGCATGGCGGCGGCGCTGGCCGCGGCCGGCTTCCGTCCGCCGGGGCCGCCGCCGGGCGGTCCGGCGGCCGCCTGGCAGGAGGCGCCAGCGGCGGCGGAGGCGGCGCGGGAGCGGCCGATTGCGGGCGAGAGCGCGGAGGCGGCGCCTGCCGCTCGGCCCGCGGCGGCCGAGCCTGGCGAACCGCCGCCCGTTCGGCGCGCGGCGGCGGCGGAGGCCGCGGCGGCGGGCGGTCCCGCCGCGCCGCCACCCTTCGAGCCCGAGGCCCAGCCAGTGGCCGGGGCCATGCCCGCCGCCCCCAAGCGCAGCCTGGAGGAGACGCTCACCCTGCGCTGGGGCGTCTGGCTCGGCGCCGCGGCCCTGCTGCTCGCCGCCATCTTCCTGCTGCGCATCGCGGTGGAGGAGGGCTGGCTCGGGCCCGAGGCCCGTTGCGTGCTCGCCGCGCTGCTCGGCTTCGCGCTGATCGCCGCGGGCGAATGGCTGGAGCGCCGGCCGCTGACCCGCAAGCTCGCCATGGTCCGCCCCGATCACGCGCCGCCGGCGCTGACCGCAGGCGGCGTGGCGGCCCTGCTCGGCACCGCCTACGCGGCGACCAATCTCTACGCGCTGCTGACGCCGCCGGTCGGGTTCCTCGCCATGGCGGGGGCGGGGGTGCTCGGCCTGCTGCTCGCGCTGCGGCAGGGGCCGGTGGTCGGCGCCATCGGCCTCGCCGGCGCCTTCCTCACCCCCGCGCTGGTGGCGACCGCCGATCCCTCGGCGCCCGGGCTGTTCGCCTACCTGCTGGTGGTCACCGCCGCCGCGATGGCGGTGGTGCGCTTCACCGCCTGGGCGTGGCTCGGCTGGTGCGCGGTGGTCGCCGGTGCGCTCTGGGCCTTCATCGGCACCTTCATGGCCAAGGGCGGCGATGCCTGGGCGCCGGCGCTGTTCGTGCCGCTCGCCGCGGCGCTGCATCTCGCGCTGCTGCCGGGCGCGGCGCTCGCCCATCCGGTCGGGCGGCGCCTCTCCTGGGTGCCGATGGCGGCGCTGGCCGCGGCGCTGCTTCCCGCCGCGGCGGGCGACGGCGCGATCGCCTGGGCGGTGGGAATCCTGTTGCTGACCCCCGTCGCGCTGTGGAAGGGCGCGGTGGAGCCGCGGCTGGACTGGCTGCCCTGGCTCGCCGCGGCACTCGGCCTGGCGCTGCTCGGGGTGTGGCAGGTGCCCGCCTGGTCGCCGACGGGCGAGGGGGTGAAGGCGGGCGAGGCGCTGATCGGCATCCTTCCAGGCGACTGGGCTCCGGAGCAGCGGCGCCCCTATCTCATCGGCTGCGCAGCGCTCGGCCTCATGCATCTCGCCGGCGGGCTGGCGATCGAGGGCCGCGCCGCGCGGCCGGTGCGCTGGGCCGCGCTCGGCGGCGTGCCGGTGCTGGTGCTGCTGCTCGCCTATGCGCGGGTGCGCGGCTTCAACGCCGATACCGAATGGGCGCTGGCGGCGCTCGCCCTGGCGGTGGTGCTGACCGGCGCCGCCTCGCGCGCCGCCGGGGCGCAGCAGGCCTGGCGGGCGGGCGCCCATGCCGCGAGCGCCACCGCGGCGCTGGCGCTGGGCGTCGCGATGGTGCTGCGCGCGCAGTGGCTGACCCTCTCGGTGTCGCTGTTCCTGCCGCCGCTCGGCGCCATCGCGCTGCGCACCGGGCTGCGCCCGCTGCGATACGTGGCGGCGGCGGTCGCCGCGGTGGTGCTGGTGCGCCTCGCGCTGAACGGCGCCGTGCTGGGCTACGGATTCGGCGCCACGCCGGTGCTGAACGGGCTGCTCATCGCCTATGGCGGGCCGGCGCTCGCCTTCGCCATCGCCGCGCGGCTGTTCCTGCGCCAGGGCGACGGCCCCGTCATCCGGCTGCTGGAAGCCGGCGCCGGGCTGCTCGCCTCGCTGCTCGTCGTGCTGGAGATCCGCCATGCCATGCAGGGCGGCGATCTCGGCGCCTTCCGCTGGACCCTGCTGGAACAAGGTCTGCAGGCGAGCGCGCTGTTCCTGCTCGCCTGGGCGACGCTCTTACTGCAACGGCGAAGCGGGCGCTCGGCGCTCGGCATGGTGTGGCGCGGGCAGGGCGTGGTGGGCCTCACCCTCGGCGTGCTCATGCTGCTGAACAATCCCTGGAGCAGCGGCGAGGCGATCCACGGCCCGCTCATCCTGAACCCGCTGCTGGCCGCCTACGCGATCCCCGCCATCCTGGCGGGAATCGGCGTCGCACGCGTGCCGGAGCTGCGCGACCCGCCCGGCCTGCCCTCCGTGCTCGGCGCCTACACGCTGTTCGCCGCCTTCGCCTGGGTGACGCTGACGGTGCGGCAGGCCTTCCACCCCGGCGCCATGGGACAAGGCATTCCGGTGGAAGAGGCCGAGCTCTGGACCTATTCCGGCGCCTGGCTGGGACTCGGGGCGCTGCTGCTGGCGCTCGGCATCCGCGCGCGCCGGCGGGAACTGCGCTTCGCCGCGCTCGCGGTCATCGCGCTGGTCACCTTCAAGGTGTTCCTGGTGGACATGGACGAGCTGGTCGGGCTCTGGCGGGTGCTGTCCTTCCTCGGGCTCGGGCTGGCGCTGATCGGGCTGGGGGCGGTGTATCAGCGGTTTGTGCTGCCGCGGTGAAGCACGAGCGATGGACACCGGGGGCGGAGAGAACTCCGCCCCCGGACCCCCACCTCCTTTTTTTGGTGAATTTGCGCACGTGGAAGCGGACGGCACATGCGGGCGAACAAAGTCATCCATGTCGTGAGCTGCCATGCGGAGGGCGAGGTCGGCGATGTCATCGTCGGCGGCGTCGCGCCGCCGCCCGGCGCCACGCTGCGCGATCAGGCGCGCTTCATCGCCACCGACCAGACGCTGCGCAACTTCCTGCTGAACGAACCGCGCGGCGGCGTGTTCCGCCACGTCAACCTGCTGGTGCCGCCGAAACACCCCGAGGCGCAGCTGGGCTGGATCATCATGGAGCCCGAGGATACGCCGCCGATGTCCGGCTCCAACACCATCTGCGTCGCCACCGTGCTGCTCGAGACCGGCATCCTGCCGATGCAGGAGCCTCTCACGCGCCTCACCCTCGAAGCGCCGGGCGGCCTGGTCGCGATCGAGGCCGCATGCCGCGACGGCAAGGCCGAGCGCATCACGCTGCGCAACCACCCCTCCTTCGCCGATCGCCTCGACGCACGCATCGAAGTCGCGGGGATCGGCACGCTGACGGTGGACACCGCCTTCGGCGGCGACAGCTTCGTGCTGGTGGAAGCCGCGGCACTCGGCCTCGCGCTGCGGCCCGACGAGGCGCGCGACATCGCCGCGCTCGGCGTGCGCATCACGCTGGCGGCGAACGAGCAGCTCGGCTTCCGCCATCCGGAGACCGGCTGGGATCACATCTCCTTCTGCCAGGTCACTGCGCCGGTCGCCGAGGAGCATGGCGTGCTCGCTGGTAAGAGTGCGGTTTCAATCCGCCCGGGGAAGCTGGACCGTTCGCCCTGCGGCACCGGCTGCTCGGCGCGGATGGCGGTGCTGCATGCGAAGGGGCGGATGAAGACCGGCGACGGTTTCCTCGGCCGTTCGATCCTCGGCACCGAGTTCCGCTGCCGCATCGCCGGCGAAGCGACGGTCGGCGGCCGCGCTGCGATCATTCCGGAGATCGCGGGCCGCGCCTGGATCACCGGCACGCATCAGCACATGCTCGACCTCGGCGATCCCTTCCCCTTGGGCTATCGCCTCGCCGACACTTGGCCTGTGCTGCGCGCCTGACTTCGCACTCCCGGGCGGCGCAGGCTCCCAGAGCGGTTTCGGCGGAACTGGAAGAGTGGGGGCGGAGAGAACTCCGCCCCCACACCCCCACCTCCTTTTTTTGACTCTTGGCGCTTGCGGCTCCCGCACTCTCAGGCGCCGCAGCGTTGTCGGGCTCAGAACGGAGCTCGCCACGTTTCCCATGAGTCAAAAAAAGGAGGTGGGGGGGTCCGGGGGGGGCGGAGTTCACTCCGCCCCCCCGGGGCAACAGCCCTGACGCTTGATCACACTTTCCCTTCGCCCTGCCGTTCCGCCTCGTCCGGCAAGCGTTCCTTGTTCGCCTCTTGCTTGTCGCCCTTGGCGAAATCCGGCCCGCCTTCCTTGCGTTCGTCCGGCCGGCGCACCTCGCGGCTCTGGTCGGGCGACGGGTCGTGCTTCACCCGGTCCGGATCGGGCAGCGGCTTTTGCGGGCGCGGCGCGTTGCCTGGCATGTCCTGCTCCTCTCGCTCCGGGGAGCAGAACGCATGGGCCGCGCCCGCGTTGTGTCACTCCGCCGCGGCGGCGGTCTCCTCGTCGGTGTCGCCTGCCAGCATCTTCTCCGCCAGCAGCCCCGCCTGTGCGCGGATGCGGCGTTCGATGCTCTCCGCCATCTCCGGATGGTCGCGCAGGAATTGCTTGGCGTTCTCGCGGCCCTGGCCGACGCGCTGGCTGTCGCAGGAGAACCAGGCGCCGGACTTCTCCACCACCCCGGCCTTCACGCCGAGGTCGATCAGCTCGCCGACCTTGGAGATGCCTTCGCCGTACATGATGTCGAACTCGACCTCGCGGAATGGCGGGGCCATCTTGTTCTTCACCACCTTGACGCGGGTCTGGTTGCCGGTGACCTCGTCGCGGTCCTTGATGGAGCCGATGCGGCGGATCTCCATGCGCACGCTGGCGTAGAACTTCAGCGCGTTGCCGCCGGTGGTGGTTTCCGGGTTGCCGAACATCACGCCGATCTTCAGGCGGATCTGGTTGAGGAAGATCAGCAGGGTGTTGGATTTCGAGACCGAGCCGGTGAGCTTGCGCAGCGCCTGGCTCATCAGCCGCGCATGCAGGCCGACATGGCTGTCGCCCATCTCGCCTTCGAGTTCGGCGCGCGGCACCAGCGCGGCGACGCTGTCCACCACCAGCACGTCGACCGCGCCGGAGCGCACCAGCGTATCGGCGATCTCGAGCGCCTGCTCGCCGGCATCGGGCTGGCTGATCAGCAGGTCGTCCACGTTGACGCCGAGCTTGCGGGCATAGCCGGGGTCGAGCGCGTGCTCGGCGTCGACGAAGGCGCAGGTGCCGCCCTTCTTCTGCGCCTCGGCGATCGCGTGCAGGGCGAGCGTGGTCTTGCCCGAGCTTTCCGGCCCGTAGATCTCGATGATGCGGCCCTTGGGCAGGCCGCCGATCCCGAGCGCCAGATCGAGGCCGAGCGAGCCGGTGGAGACGATCTCCACCTCTCCTGCCTGCTGCTGCTTGGCGCCGAGCCGCATGATCGAGCCCTTGCCGAAGGCTCGCTCGATCTGGCTGAGCGCGGCGTCGAGCGCCTTTCCCTTTTCCATCCTGGTCCCCGATGCTGCGATGGTTGGTGTTTCTCAACCGTCAGTCGTGCGAGCGGCGGCCGGTGTTCGACCACAGGTCGTTAACGGTCCGGACCTTACGCGTTCCGTCCGGCCGTTCTCAAGCCCCGTCTCAAGCCCCGCATGCACGATCGAGTCGTGTCGAGTGGAGTATGCGTCGAGCCGAGTATGTCGACAAGAACATTTGGGCAACATCGTTGCCCTTCGCGGCCTGGGATGCGGGATCAAAAGGGCACTGCGTCCCTACAGCAGCCCCGCGACGGCGTCCCGCAGCTCGGCCATGCGGAACGGCTTCTGCAGGTGGCGCATGCCCTCCCGCATCCTGTCCGCCCCCAGCATCGCCTCGGCATAGCCCGAGATCAGCAGCACCGGCAGCCCCGGGAACCGCGCTCGCAGCGCCTGAGCCAGCGCGACCCCGTCCATTCCAGGCATGCTGACGTCCGAGATCAGCAGGTCCGGCGCCTCCGCCCCATCGGCGAGGTGTTCCAGCGCCGCCTCGGCGTCCTCCAGGGCGGTCACCTCGAACCCGGCCTCGGTCAGGATCCGTGCGGCCAGGCGCCGGATCGGCGCCTCGTCCTCCACCAGCAGGATGCGCCGCGTGCCGGCCGGGGCCGGCGGCGCCGGCGGCGGCGCGGGCTCGGGCGTGGGGGCGCCGTCCTGGCAGGGGAACCAGAGCCGGAACACCGTGCCCTCGCCCGCCCGGGACGCCACCGAGACATGCCCGCCCGACTGGCGCAGGATGCCGAGCACGGTGGAGAGGCCGAGGCCGGTGCCGCCGAGTTCCCGCTTGGTCGTGAAGAAGGGCTCGAAGATCCGCGCCAGCGTCTCCGGCGCCATGCCGGGACCCTCGTCGGCCAGTTCCACCACCGCCCAGCGTCCGGGCGGCACCATCGCGCCCTGCGCCGGCTCCGCCGCCGCCAGCACGCGCAGCGTGGTGGCCAGGCGCAGCCTGCCGCCCTGCGGCATCGCGTCGCGCCCATTCACCGCGAGGTTCAGGATCACCTGATCGAGCTGGCCGGGGTCCACATGGATCACCGCCCCCGCCGCCGCGAGGGCCGTCTCCAGCCGGACGCGGCGCCCGAGCAGCCGCCGCAGCAGCGGCAGGAACGCCGTCAGCGCGGCATCCAGCGCGATCAGCCGCGGCTGCAGGGTCTGTCGGCTGGCGAAGGCGAGCAATTGCCGGACCAGCCGCGCGCCGCGCCCCGCGCTGTCCAGGATCTGCCGCAGGTCCTCGGCGCTGGCCGGATCGGCGGCGCGGGCGAGCGCCGCCTCGGCGCAGCCGGTGATCGCCGCGAGCAGGTTGTTGAAGTCGTGCGCGACGCCGCCGGCGAGCCGCCCGATCTCCTGCAGCCGCTCGCCTTCCTGCAGCCTTGCGGCGAGGCGCCGGCGCTCGGTGATGTCGCGGATGCGCAGCAGCGCACCCGGCTCGCCGCGCAGCGGCCGGCAGAACACCTCCACGGCCGCGTCCGCGGGCAGGGCGGGATTGGCGAGCCGCGCCTCGAAGCTCGGCGGCGCCGGCGGGCCGCCGAGCGCGGCGCCGATCGCGGCCCGGAGCGGCCCGTGGCTCTCCGCCTCGAACAGCGCCTCCGGCGTGCTGCCGGGCGCCGGCGTCGCCCCGGCAAGGCCGTTCAGCGTCGCGTTGGTCTGCAGGACGCGCCCCGCGGCATCGAGCAGGCAGAGCCCCGCCTCCTCCTCCATCCGGAACAGCCGACCGAGATCGGCCGTGAGCCCGCCGGCCGCCTCGCCGGCCGCCTGCGATCCGTCGTGCTGCACCCGCGCCCCGTCCGCCGTCATCCGCCCCGCCCGCCGAGCCGCCACACATAGGCGATGATCTCGGCGACCGCCTGGTAATGCTCCGGCGGTATCTCGGTGTCGAGGTCGAGCCTGTGCAAGGCGCGGGCGAGCGGCGGGTTCGCCACGATCGGCACGCCATGCTCCTCCGCCGCCGCACGGATGCGCGCCGCCATCGCGTCCACCCCCTTCGCCACCACCTTCGGCGCCGCGCTGCTGTCGCGCTCATAGGCGAGCGCCACCGCGTAATGCGTCGGGTTGGTGATCACCACCGCCGCCTGCGGCACCGCCGCCATCATCCGCCCCCGCGCCCGCGAGGCCCTGAGCGAGCGGATGCGCGCCTTGATCTGCGGATCGCCCTCCGCCTCGCGCATCTCCTCGCGCATGTCCTCCCGGCTCATGCGCAGCTTGCGCAGATGACGGAAGCGCACCCACAGCAGATCGAGCCCCGCGATCGCGGCGAAGGCGCCGAGCGCCGCAAGCAGCAGATGGAAGGCAAGCCCCGCCCCGCGCCCGAGCAGGGCGCCGGGCGAGAGATGCATCGCCTGCTGCAGCGCCGAGAGATCGCCGATCGCCCAGCGCAGCGCGGCGCCGACCAGCGCCAGCTTGATCAACGTGCGCAGGAACTCGATCGCGCCCTCGGTGCCGAACAGGCGCTTGAGGCCGGCAACCGGGCTGAGCTTGGAGAGCTGCGGCTTGAGCCCGCGGGCGGAGACCAGGAAGCGCGTCTGCAACAGCGTGGCGAGCGCGGCACCGATAGCGGCGAGCGCCGCCACCGGCAGCACGGTCAGCAGCCCGAGCCGCAGCAGGCCCGAAGCGGCGCTCTCCCAGGCGAGCAGATGCGTGCCGCCGAGCAGGGCACGGAAGGCCTTGAGCAGCTCGGCACCCTGCGACGGCAACAGGATGGCGAGGCCGAGCGCGGCGCCGGCGAGCGCGGCGAAATGCTGCGCCTCGCGCGACAGCGCGACCTGGCCCTCCTCGCGCGCCCGCTCGAGCCGACGGGGCGTTGCGGCTTCGGTGCGGTCCTCGGCGGAGGCGTCGTTCTCTTCCGCCATGGGCTAGCGAAGAGAAGGGCTGGGGGGCGGAGTGAACTCCGCCCCCCAGACCCCCCACCTCCTTTTTTTGGATACGGGCGCTGGAGGAAACGGCACGGCAAAGACAGCAACGACAACAAGCGGGAGAGGGGGGCGCATCAGCGCAGGCCCGGAAGGGCGAGGAAGGCGGCCCGGGCGGCATCGGCGAAACTGTCGAGCAGCGCCGGCATCAGCAGGGCGAGCAAGGCCAGGCCGGCCAGCACCTGGCCAGGGACCGCGACGAAATAGACCTGCACCTGCGGCGCGATGCGCGCGAGCAGCCCGAGCGCGACATTCAGCAGCAGCGCACCGATCACGAAAGGCGCCGCCAGGCGCAGCGACAGGGCGAGACTTTCCCCCGCCGCGGCCGCCAGCGCCTCCGCCGCCGCGCCGGCCGGCCAGGGCTGGCCCGGCGGCAGCAGCGCATAGGACTCCGCCAGCGCCCGCAGCGGAATCGCATACAGCCCCGTCGCCAGCAGCAGCACCACCGCCGCCAGCGCACAGAGCCGGCCGGTCGCCGCGGTCTGCGACCCCAGCTGCGGGTCCGGCGCCACCGCCTGGGTCAGCCCGATCAGCAGCGCCACCATCTGCCCGGCCAGCCCGAACGCCATCAGCATCAGCCGCGCCAGCCCGGCCAGCCAAACCCCGATCGCGATCTCCAGCGCGATCAGCCGCGCCGCCTCCGCCGCCGAATCGGGCGGCGCCGGCAGCAGCGGCGACACCGCCGGAAACAGCAGCACGACCAGCGCAAGCCCGAGGCCGAGCCGCAGCGGCGCCGGCACCTCCTGCTCGCCGAGCGCAGGCAGCAGCATCGCCGCGGCGCCGAGCCGGGCGAAGGCGAGCAGCGCCTGGAAGGCGAGCAGCGGCAGCTGCGCCAGCAGCTCCGCCTCGCTCACGGCGAACCGCCCACCGCGACGATCATGTCGAACAGCCCCGCCGCATAGCCGCGCAGCACCCCGGCCATGAACGGCCCGAGGAGGAGCAGGATGACGCCGAGCGCGGCAAGCTTCGGCAGGAAGGCGAGCGACGCCTCGCTGATCTGCGTCAGCGCCTGCAGCACCGAGATGGCGAGCCCGATGACGAGCAGCGCGATCAGCGGCGGCGCGGCGAGCTGGGTCGCGACCCACAGCGCCTCGCGCGTCGCGAGGGCAACCTCGTTCATGCGCCGCCTCCTGCGGCGTTGCCGTGACCAGCGCCTGCCGTCAGATCGGCATGCGCATCACGTCCTGGTACGCGGCGACCATGCGGTCGCGCACCGCGACCGCGGTCTGCAAGGTGAGCTCCGCCCGCGACACCGCGAGCACGACATCGGTCACGCTGCCCTGGCCGGCGAGCGCCTGGGTGGAGGCGACATCGGCCTGGCGGCCGACCTCCACCGCGCCTTCCAGCGCGCGGCCGAGCGCCGCGCCGAAGCCGGAAGCCGGCGTGGCGGCGCCGCCGCCGCGCACCGCATTGGCGAGGCCGTCGGCGACGCGATAGGCCGCGGCGGCGCCGGCGGCAGCAAGGGGCAGGGGCATCAGCGCAGCGCCTCGATGGTGCGGGTGAGCATGCCGCGGCTGGCTTCCAGCACCGCGAGATTGGCGCCGTAGGAGCGCTGCGCCTCGCGCATGTCCATCATCTCCACCAGGCTGTCCACGTTGGGCGTGCGGACATAGCCGCGCGCATCGGCGGCCGGGTGCGCGGGATCGAAGCGCTGCGGGAATTCGCCCGGCGCCGGCGCGACGCGCGCCACCTGCACCGTGCTGGCGCCGAGCTCGCGGTCCAGCCGGTTGGCGAAGGTGACCACGCGGCGCCGATAGGGCTCGGCCCCCGGCGCCTGCCCGGTGCTGTCGCGGTTGGCGAGGTTTTCGGCCACCACGCGCAGCCGCATGGACTGCGCCTGCATGCCGGCCGCCGAGATTCGCAGCGCGCGTTCGAGATCCATGCCGCGTGCTCCCGCTTACGAATTCCGCCCGAGCGCGGTGCGGAACAGGCCAAGGTAGCGGCGGTGCAGCGACAGCGCGAGGGCATGCGCGCTGTCGGTATCCGCGACGCGCATCGCCTGCTGGTCGAGCGAGACCGCGTTGCCGTCCGGCGTGCGCTCGGCCGCCTGGCGATCGCGCACCGCGCGGGGATCGCGCGTGCCGCTCGCGAGGTGGCGGAGATTCGTCGTGGCGAGCCCCGCCGCCCGGCCCAGCGTCTCGCCGAAGGGGCGGAGGTCGCTCGGCCGGTAGCCCGGCGTGTCGGCATTGGCGATGTTCTGCGCCAGCACGCGCTGGCGCTGTTCCAGCCAGCGCATGCGCTGCTCGGCGAGCGCGATCGGGCCGCTTTGCGTCGGGTCCATGCCGCCCGGATCGCATGGGCCGGGCCAAGGATCGGTTAACGGCGCCGATCGAAAGGCTCCGGTAACCCGGCTGCGCTTGGATGCGGCCCATGGAAGTGCGGCACGAGACGGGCATGCGCGAGGTTGCGGCGGTGCTGGCGGCGGCGGAGCAGCTGGGCGGCACCCTGGCGGTGGCCGAGGCGCTGCTCGAATCCGGGCGTTGCATCGAGCTCGCGGGGCTCGAGCGCGAGATCGCCGCCCTCTGCGCCGCGGCGATGCTCGCCGATCCCGCCGCGGCGCCGGCGCTGCGCGCCGCGCTCGGCGGTCTCGTCGCCCGGCTGGACCGGCTGCGCGCGCTGATGCGGCCGCCGCCCTGATGCTTCTCCCCCGCCGGCAGGAGGCCGCGGCATGACACAGGACCTCGCCACCTGGCTGTGGGCCGGGGCGGCCTTGGCTGCGGTGCTCGGGCTGCTCGCCCTGCTCGCGCGCGGCCTGCGCGCCGCGGGCTGGGCGCCGCGCACCGGCACGCGGCGGCTCGCGCTGGAGGAGAGCCTGGCGCTCGACGCCAGGCGCCGCCTCCTGCTGGTGCGCTGCGACGGCCGCGACCTGCTGCTGCTGACCGGCGGCGCGCAGGACCAGATCGTGGGCTGGCTCGGGGACAAGAAGTGAGCCGCGCCCTGCGCCTCGCGGCCTGCGCCGCGCCGTCCCTGCTGCTGCCCGGGCTGGCGCTCGCCCAGAGCGTCAGCCTCGATCTCGGCCAGAGCGGCCAGCCCGGCGCCACCGCGCGGCTGGTGCAGCTCACGGCGCTGATCGGGCTGCTCTCCCTCGCCCCCTCGCTGCTGGTGATGGCGACCGCCTTCGGGCGCATCGTCATCGTCCTCTCGCTGCTGCGCAGCGCGATCGGCGCGCCCGGCGTGCCGCCCAACCCGGTGGTGATCGGGCTCGCGCTGTTCCTGACCTTCTTCGTCATGCAGCCGGTCTTCGAGGCTTCCTGGACCCAGGGGCTGCAGCCCATGGCGGAGGGGCGCATCGGCGAGATGGCGGGATTGGAGGCCGCGGCCGAGCCCTTCCGCCGCTTCATGGCGGCCAATGTGCGCGACGGCGACCTCACCCTGTTCCTCGACCTCGCCAACCTGCCGGCGGTCGAGGACCCGGCGCGCGCGCCCTGGCGCGCCCTGGTGCCGGCCTTCATGGTGAGCGAGCTCAAGCGCGCCTTCGAGATCGGCTTCCTGCTGTTCCTGCCGTTCCTCGTCATCGACATGGTGGTGGCGAGCCTGCTCATGTCCCTCGGCATGATGATGCTGCCGCCCTCGGTGGTGGCGCTGCCCTTCAAGCTGATCTTCTTCGTGCTGGTGGATGGCTGGCGGCTGGTCTCGGGCAGCCTTGTGCAGGGGTTTGCGGGCGGGTGAGCTTGCCGTCGCCGGCGCTCGGCGGCTTGATGGCGCCATGCGGACGAGCTGCGGCGTACTGGTGACGGACGGGGCGCGGCTCCTGATCGGCCACGCCACCCGCTCGGTGCGCTGGGACATCCCGAAGGGCCTCGCCGAGCCGGGCGAGGATCTTTGCGCCGCCGCGCGGCGCGAGCTCGAGGAGGAGACCGGCCTGCGCGCGCCGGCGGCGGCGCTGCGGCCGCTCGGCATGCATGCCTACATGCCGGGCAAGGACCTCGCCCTCTTCGCCTGGGAGCCGGAGGCGATGCCGGATCCCGCGGGGCTGGTGTGCCGCTCCGCCGTCCTGCTGCCGAACGGGCGCCGCATCCCGGAATGCGACCGCTTTGCCGTGCTCGGCTGGGATGTGGCGATCACCAAGCTCGGGAAGAACATGGCGCGGGTGCTGCGTGGCCTGCAGCACTCCCCGGATTGGCCATTCCGGCCGATGACGCGCAAGTGACGGAAATCATAACGAGATCGGCATAGTCTTGCTGGCGGAGGGCTCCCGCCATGCTCCGCTCCGCCGCCCTGCTGCTCCTGTTCGGCCTGCTGGCCCTCCCGCCGGGCGCTGCGGCCCAGGAACCGGCGCCGCCCGGGGACACACCGCCGCCCGTCCAGCCCGCCCAGCCCGCCCCGCCCGCCGCGCCCGCCCGGCCGGTTCCGCCGCCTCCGGCCGCGGTGGCCGTAGTGCCGGCACCCGGGCAGGCCGGGCAGTCCGCCGAGCGGCCCCCGGCCTTGGACCGCCAAGCGGAGCGCCGGGACGATCCGGGAAGCTGCTGGGCGGGGACCAGCAACCTCCAGGCCGAACCGCTGATCCGGCGTACGGCCCAGGACACCGGGCGTTCCGCGATGCGCCGGCTCGGCATTTCGGTGCGGCTCGCGGAAGACGCGCCGGTCTCCGGAACATCGGTCCATGTCCTGCTCGAGGCCGCTACCGCCGGCGTCCAGTGGCGCAAGGTGCAGCTCTACGGCGCCGCCTGGATCCCGGCGCGGTCGGGCACGCGAACCGAGCCCGGGCTGGCCTATGCACCGATCTACGCCAACCTCCTGCGCGATCGCATCCAGGAGGGGATCGCGCGGGTCGAGCTCGAATTGCCGCGGCGCAACTCGTGGCACATCGACGACATGTGGGAGGCGGTGATCGCGATCTGCGACCCGAGCTCGGGCGTGCTGCTCGACTTCGGCGCGTTCAGTATCGCCGTGCGGTCGCCCTATTACGCCGTTCTGGCGGCCGGGCTGCTGGTGGCGACGCTCTACGTCCTGCTCGGCCTCGCCGCCTTGCAGATCCACCGGGGCCGCCTGCGGCGCGCCCTGCGCGGCGCGGCGCGCAACGGAACCCGCCGCGAGGCCCTGGGCTTTGCGATGAACCCCCTCTTCATCAGCCAGGACGCGTCCGGCGTCGCGAGCCTCGGGCGGCTGCAATTGCTCGCTTTCACCTTCGCCGTGGTGTGGGTCTCGGCCTACGTCTTCTTCCGTACCGACAATCTCGCCGGGATGTCGGAGGACGTCCTGAAGCTGCTCGGCATCACCGTCGCCGGTTCCACCCTGGCGCGCACCTTCGGCGACAGCGGCTCGGTCAGCACGGCGAACCGTCTCTGGCTCAGGGGCAACCGGGTGATCGTCAGCGGCGAGAGCAGGCTGCCGGTGCTGCGCGACCTCATCTGCGCCGATGGCGAGATCGAGGTGTCGCGGGTGCAGGCGCTGGTGTTCTCCCTGCTGACCATCCTGGCGCTGCTGGTGCGCGGGCCGCGCGATCTCGGGAGCTTCCAGATCTCGGAGCAGATGCTCTACCTGCTCGGCATCAGCCAGCTCGTCTTCGTCGCGGGCAAGGCGCTGCCCGCGGAGCCGGTTCGGCGGCTGAACCAGGAGCTGGATGCCGTGCGCGCGGCGGAGCGGGGCATGCGGGACGCGCGGGCCCGCTTCGCGGCCACCGCTGCGCAACCGGCGCCGGATGCCGCCGAGCTCGCGCGCGCCACCGAGGCCCTGGAGACGGCGAAGTCCGCGTGGAACGCCGCGCTCACCGCCGTCGAAGGCAGCCTGACCGAGATCTATGGCGCGAGCTTCGACCGCGCCGCCTTCAGCGCGCTGCGCGCGGCCTGAGAAGCCGCGCGCAGAAGAAGGGGGCGGCGCGATCGCCGCCCCCGGTGATGTCAGCCGGCGCTCGGCTGGTCCTGCGGCGGCGCCTGGGGCGGGCGGCGGCGCTCCGCCATGAACTGGTCGAACTCCGCCTTGTCCTTGGCCACTCGCAGCCGATCGAGGAAGGCCCCGAACTCGCGCTGCTCCTCCTCGAGCCGCCGCAGCGTGTCGGCGCGGTACTCGTCGAAGGCGCGGTTGCCGCTCGAGGGCTGTTCCTCGCGGCACCAGCCGCGCCAGGGGCCCGCCTGGTTCTGCTGGTACGGGTTCTGCTGCCACTGCGGCCGCGACCGCCAGGCGCAGGCGAGGCTGCGCCGCCCGATCATGAAGAACAGCAGTGCGAGCCCGATCGGCCACCACAGCATGAAGCCGATGATGGTGCCGAAGATCAGGAAGGGCTTCGGCAGGGTCCAGGGATTCCAGAACCCCCAGGGATTGCCTTGCGGCGCACCCTGCGGCGGAGAACCCCAGCCGGCCCCCCAGGGGCCCTGTCCGGTGCCCGGGTGACCGTAAGCGCCGTTCTGTGCAGCACCAGACATTCTGTTTCGCGTCCCTCATGTAAATGCAAGACACACTTACATCTAGGGACCCGCCCCCACCGCGGTCAAGGACAAAGCGACGCGGCGGAACACGAATTCGCGCTCGTGTCCCGCCCCCCATAGCTCCGTTCTCGGCCCGGCAACGGCGCGGCGCCTGAGAGTGCGGGAGGAGCCAGCGCCAATAAGTCAAAAAAAGGAGGTGGGGGTGTGGGGGCGGAGTTCTCTCCGCCCCCACTCTTTCTTCTTCTGCTTCCAGTGCCAACGCAGCCGCTCTACCGCCCGCCGGCGATCCCGAGGCTCTGCAGATAGATGAGGATCCCCGCCTCCAGCAGCTCCTCGGGCGTCATCGGCAGCTTCCGCCGCGAGTGGTCCGGCCGGCAGAACAGCGAGGCGATGCCGTGCGACATCGACCAGATGTGCAGCGCCATCATCAGCGCCGGCGGCCGCTGGCCCGGCGGCAGCCGCGCGCTCAGCGTCTCGGCGGCCTCGCGCAGCACGGCGAAGGCGCGGTCCTGCGCCGCGAGCAGGCCAGGGTGCGATTCCGGCGCCAGCCGCGTCTCGAACATCGCGGCGTAGTAGGCGGGCTCGCTGCGCGCGAAATTCAGATAGGCGCCGCCGAGCGCCTCGAAGGCGCGCAAGGCTTCCGGCTTGCCGCCGTTCCAGGCCCCCGCGAGGGCTGCGGCGAAGCGCTCGAAGCCGCGCAGCGCGACCTCGGCGAGCAGCGCCTCGGCGTCGCGGAAATGGCGATAGGGCGCGCCGGGGCTGACGCCGGCGAGCCGCGCCGCCTCCGCCACCGTGAAGCCGGCGGGGCCGTGCTCGCCGATCAGCGCCACCGCGGCCTCGATCAGCGCCTCGCGCAGATTGCCGTGGTGATAGCCCCGCCGCTGTCCGGACCAGCTCATGTGAGGATCATTTGCATTGCCGCGGCGCAAAGGCCAGTGCCACGCGCTGCCCGGCGCCCCAGCGCGACGCGCCGTGGTCTTCGCCGTACCGGAGACCTGCCCCGCCGCCGTACCGGAGACCTGCCCCGCCGCCGTACCGGAGACCTGCCCCGCCCCCGTACCGCCGCCCTGCCCCGCCCGCGTACCCCAGACTTGCCGC
>Ga0081539_10001406_pt1 | contig 41437 bp, 4 predicted proteins | sample TabmetS4T2R2_FD_71023 | JGI IMG/M metagenome (GOLD analysis project Ga0081539, IMG submission 71023) | Tabebuia heterophylla rhizosphere microbial communities from the University of Puerto Rico - S4T2R2 | ecosystem: Host-associated > Plants > Roots > Rhizosphere ... | reverse complement strand
TCCAACTCCTGCCAGTGGCATTCGCCCGACTCCATCCATTGACGGATGCGGCGATTCACTCCATCGAGCCCGATGAGCATGTGGCGGTGTTTACTTCGGAGCGCAACCAAGAGCGAGGCGATCCCCTGTTCCGCCGTGATCTGAGAATAGCCGGCATATTGCGATATTTCCCGATAATGATAATTTCGGCTCAATCCGATATCTGCCCACTGGCTCCAACTGAAGCAGTATGTATCCAAGTTCCCTGCTTGTTGCTGGTGTTGGCAGAACGACTCAAGCGCGCGATTTGCGGCGGCATAGACACCGACGCTCAGACCGCCAAAGAAGCTATTGACTGAAGAGAAGGCCAGAAACAATCGTCCCGGAGCTATAATCTGACGCAACGCCCAGGTTCCAATGAGCTTGGCTTGCAGCCCTCTCGCCAATCCCTCCTTGCTCTCCTCCTGCACCGGCGTTTCGTTGAGCGTATCGGCCAGGTGAATCACCCCATCAAATGGCGCCCCCCAGGCTGATTCTGCTTTCGCTGCCACGGCTCGCAACCGTTCTATATCGCCGAGATCCAGTGCCTCGTATTGCACCTCGCCGCCCAGATTTCTTAACTCCTCGACGATCGTCTGCTTATCCCGATTCTTCGAAAGTTCGGTCCGCCCAATCAGGAGCAGTTTCGCCTGGTAGTCAGTTAAGAGCAGACGTGCAAGTTGAGTGCCGATCCCTCCCAATCCCCCAGCCAGTAAGTAATGCCCTCCTGCCCGGAAGGGTAAGGCGCCGGCGGCGGCCGGCAATGAATCTACTCGTTGCAAGCGCGGAGCCCAGCGCACACCACCGCGATAGGCAATTTCAATCTCAGGATCATCCGACTCAAGCTCGCCCGATAAGAGCGCCACTTGATCAGCCATCGATCGATACTCCAAATCGATATGTCGTACTCGGCTCCAGGGACCGGGCTCCTGAACTAAAGTCTTCACCACGCCGAGCGTCGTGGCCTTCTCGTAAGCAAGCGGCTCGGCTCGATCCAAAGACTGCATCTGAGTTCCGACGATGTAGAGCGCCGGTGAGAGTGAGTAATCCGCGCGATCGGCGAGAGCCTGAGTCAGCAGTATCACGCTGAGCGCTCCCAGAGCCTGTGCTTGCTCTAATAGCTCTATGCTCTGAACTTCGCCCTTGTATTCCGTGTACTGCCAGAGGTGGAGAATCTGTTTGAAAGAAAGATCGTCAGCCAGTAATGAGTCAAGAAGACGCCGGTAATGATTTGAGTCGCCGGGGTCAAGACGATAAGCGGTAGGCCCAACACGAGTGAACGCGTTCGCCGCTTCAACGGTGATACAGACCCCTTTCCGTCTGCTCAATTGTTCTCGCATGGCTTCGCCGAGACCCAGGCCGTCAAGGAAGATTAGTGTGCAATTCCTCCGATCTGATGTGACGCGTCTGCTCAGCTCCCGGCGACGCCAGATCGTGCGGAAAAACCAGGCAGGAAGCTCCTTGGGCCGCTCATTCAGACTACGCCCTCGGAACTGATCCGCCTCAAAACGCTCGCGCAGAAGGGCGCGCTGAATCTTTCCGGTGCTGGTCTTTGGAATCTCGTCTGGTTCGACCGGAATGAGCAGATCCGAATGGATCCCGACCTCCGTTGCCAATCGCCGGCGAATCTGTGCGGCGATCATTTGCAACTCGGACGGGCCATTGCTTGCCGGATGAAAGAAGAGCGCGAGTTGATCGGACGAGTTGCCCGATCGACGGACAGCACAAGCAGCGGTAAACCCTCGAACTACTCCGGGAATCTCGTCAACAACGCTCTCAATCTCCTGGCTCGTGAAATTGACTCCGTGAATAATGATCTGATCTTTCTCGCGGCCAGTGACAGTCAATCTCCCTCCGGACAAGATCCCAAGATCGCCCGTGTTGAACCAACCGTCGTCCGTGAAGGCGGATCGGGTCTGATCAGGATCGTGATAATAGCCGGCGGTCACGGTCGGACCCGAGATCTGAAGCCGCCCAATCACGCCTTCTGGTACGATCCTGTTATCGCTATCGACGATTCGCAGCGAGACGCCCGGCAATGGGGGTCCGACATCGACCTGGACATCGGCCTGGAGCTCCGCTGTTTCCTTGGTTTCAACCCGGAACCCATCCGAATAGGCAACGCCCGAGCTCGTCTCTGACATTCCCCAGGTGGGCTTCATCGCTGTCGGAGGCAATCCGAATGGCGCAAGTAGAGTTAAGAAACGGCTGGCAGTGCGTGGTGAAACGGCCTCGCCACCGTTGATGAGATATTGCAATTCAGACAAGTCCCATTGCCGCTCGCAACCGGCCGCCAGTCGTTCATTCACGAGATCGAACGCAAAATTCGGCGCCCAGGTGAAAGAGACTTTGTATTGAGAGCACAGATCCAGCCACAGCAAGGGATCCTGCGTGACGGCCTCGGTCGCAGCCAGGACCTGTGGACCGCCCAGATAAACATTGCGCAGATGACAAAAGACGATTCCACCTACATGGTCAAGTGGCATCCAGTTGAGACAGACCGTCCCATCATGAAAACCGTGACGTTCGGCGGTCGCCGCTGAACGATACAAAATATTGTGATGACTGAGCATGACCGCTTTAGGCTTGCCCGTGCTGCCGGAGGTCAGCAATAGAATTGCTAGATCGTCAGGATTTGGACGATGCCAATCGGCGTCAGGCTTTGATGACAGCAATTCGTCATAGTCGGCGACATTCCACGCCCCCACCTCGACCAGAACGGACGCATCACCGATTTGTGTGGCCAATCCGGCGCTCGCCAGAATCCATGGCCGTTCCAGCAGATGCCAGGCATGGATCAATTTATTGAGAACCGCATTCTGTTCCCGATAGGTTGGAGCGATGCCGATTGGCGCTGGTACGAAGCCGCCCAAAGTACATGCCCAGAATCCGGCGACAAACTCCTCCGATCGTTCGAGCTGAAGAATCACTTTATCGCCCGGCCGCAAACCGAGGCTTCGCAGACCAGCCAGTAATCGCTCGGCGCGGTTGAGAAGCTCGGCATAAGATTCGGTATGTTCCGAACGGTCCGGGGCCACGTGAGTAATCCCCCGTGATGGCCTCAACGAAGCGGCGCGGCGCAACGCTTCGGTCAGAACCACCGGGTCATCAGGTCGCCAAACCAGCGGTTCGCCGACGCTCAGCGATGGGGTCTGCTGTCCGTTATGAGTTGAAGAGCCATCAGCCGATTCGGAAGATTCATTACTGATCGAACAAGTGAGGGATGATGGAGCGATGACCGGCGCGGGCAGCATTGCCGGAATTTGCAGTCGTGGAGGCCCGATGGGTCTGTCGCGTACAATGACGGCAACCTGATCAACTCCCTCTACCTCTTGCCAAAACTGTTCCCATTGCTTTATCGCATCGGCATCAATGACTGGAACTCTGTGTAACCTTTGTTCATCAACTCTTCCCTTGACGGTCAGGGGAACATTCGAGATCGGCAGAAAGACAACTGGGAGAGTTGACGGCAGAAAGGGAGCCAAATAAGAGTGAAGGCTCTCCGGTAGCCAGGGCGCTAGACTTACGACATAAGCCACAAGACATTCTTCGCCGGACACCGCCTGGCGAAGAGAGATGGCGCAATCGGAAACTGCGGTATGACGCATGAGGGCTGATTCCAATTCATCGAGGTCCATGACGCACCCGTTGAGAATGACGCAGCGCGCCGAACCGGCGATAACTTGGAGACGGCCGTCTTCGGTCCATCGACCGCGTTCTCCGGTCTTGACCAGCCGCGCCCCGGCAGTTAACGAGAAAGGATCCGGAATGAACTGTGTGGCAGTACGTGCAGGACTGGAGAGATAGCCTCTCGCCACATCTTCGCCGCCGATATAAACCTCTCCAACAATCCCAAACGGCGCCGGTTCAAGTTCATCGTCCAAAAGGTAGACGGGGAGAGACCGCCGTTCACCAAAACCCGCCGCTGACCGCACCATCAAAGGCCATCCACTACTTGCTGAATGGTCAAGTTCGCTGAAACGATTGGCTGGTAATCGGCAATCTTCGATCAATTGTTCCCGCTCGGCGGCAGTCATCAGTGGGATGGCTGTGGCTCTCTGAGTGGGATCGTCAACCATCCCTTGCAGCAAGCGTTCCAGGTGCGTCCGCATGCGGCGAATGAAATCAGCGTCGAACAATCCGGCATCGTAATCGACCAGCATCTGCCCCCCCTGCGGCCCGACACTAATCTGGAGCGTCAAATCGAAAGGCAGCGTATTCCCGATCGCCTTGTGGGTCGAATGCAATTCTAAATCGTCCAAATGAAGGGGCTCTTGCGGTGTATTTTGCAGAACGTAGGCGACTTGGAAGAGGGGATTCCTGCCCACTACGCGTTCTGGCGCAAGTTCTTCCACGAGTTTATCAAATGGCAAATCCTGATGAGCAAATGCATCAAGTGTGATTTGCCGTATGCGGCTGAGAAGTTCGGACACCCGCGGGTTGCCCGATAGATCAGTACGCAAGGCGAGCGTGTTAGCGAAAAAACCGATCAACGGTTCGATCTCTTGACGCGTGCGATTGGCGACAGGGGTGCCGATAATGATGTCTGTCACGCCTGTATACCGAGAAAGGAGCAGTTTCCAGGCAGCCAGCACAACCATAAACAATGTCACGTTATGCTGTCGCGCCAGATGTTCCAGCTCCTGAAGAAATGCTGGGGATAGGATGCTGCTTTCCCGTGCCGCTCGCCCGCGTTGATGGGACTGAGAGTTTGACGCCGGGAAGAGCTCAGCGCCGGACGCGGAAGATGCGGCCAGATGACGACGCCAGTAGGCCAGTTGTTCTTCCAACATCTCTCCCTGCAGACAGGCGCGCTGCCAGACGGCGTAATCTACATATTGGATTGGCAGCTCAGGCAGCAGCGGAGTTCTTCCGCTATGATAGGAGTTGTAAAGCTCAGTGAATTCGCGCACCAGAATCCCCATCGACCACCCGTCCGAGATCATGTGATGCATCGTGAAGAGTAAGACATGCTCATGCTCGTCCAGCTTCAGCAGCAACACTCGCCACAACGGCCCCCGCTCCAAATCGAACGGTCGGCTCATCTCATCGTACGCCACTTGTCGGGCGACGCTCTCGCGTTGAGCCAGAGCCTGGAGGTCAACCATCGGCAACGACATTGCCAATGGCGGATCAACCTGCTGGATGGGCTGGCCATTCACTGAGGGAAAGCCAGTCCGCAATATTTCGTGACGTCGCACCAGATGATCGAAACTCTTCCGGAGCGCCCTCATATTCAATGGACCCGTCATCCATAACCGTTCAGGCATGTGATAGGCGGTGTCCTCAGGTTCGAGTTGATGCAGGAACCACAATCGTTGCTGCGCAAACGACAACGGCAAACTGTGATGGCGTTCGACCCGCCGCAACGGCGGCGCGACCGTGGCGAATCGGCTTCGCTGCGCTTGCTCCAGGCTGCGCGCCAAGACCCATAGCTCTGGCTCTTCGAACAACATTCGTACCGGCGCCTCGACTTGCAGCGCGGAGCGAAGGCGCGAGACGACCTGCATCGCCAACAGTGAATGGCCTCCGATGTCGAAGAAGTGATCATGCCGGCCAACCCGCTCGACTTTTAGGACTTGAGCCCAAATCCCGGCCAGCAGCTCTTCCATTGGAGTTTGCGGGCGCTCGCTGTCGGCGGTAAGTGGCGTAAGATGCGCTCCGGGCACAGGCAAGGCCTTGCGGTCGAGTTTACCGTTCGGAGTCAATGGAAGACGCTCCAGCCGCAGGATTGCGCTCGGCCTCATATAGCTCGGCAAGCGCTGTTGCAGCTGGTTGCGTATTTCCAGATCGTCACAACCCGCTTCCGTCACGACATAAGCCACCAGCCGCGCTTGTCCGGCCACGTCTTCACGAAGCGTAACGACTGATTGCCGCACCCCTTCGCAACCGTTCAAGACCGCCTCGATCTCTCCCAGCTCGATCCGGTATCCTCGCAACTTCACCTGATGATCAATCCGCCTCAGAAACTCCAGCCTTCCGTCCGTGCGCCATCGTACCAGGTCACCGGTGCGATACAGCCGCTCACCAACTCCGTCGCTGAATGGATGCGGAACGAACCGCTCTGCCGTCTGTCCGGGCCGATTCAGATAACCTCGCGCCAGCCCTCGCCCACCGAGATAGAGTTCGCCTGCGACTCCGACCGGCACCGGTTCTTGCTCGAGGTCCAGCACATAGATTTGCGTGTTTGCGATTGGCTTTCCGATCGAGGGATTCTCCTCATGATCCGTCATCCGGTGCGCGAGTGATAAGACGGTGGTCTCGGTTGGCCCGTACATATTCCACAAAGATGCGCCGCAAAGACGTAACCGATCGGCCAGGTCCGGGCTGAGCGCTTCTCCACCGCAAAGCATAGTCAGCCCCTCACGGCCCTCCCAACCGGCCTCAAGCATTAAGCGCCAGGCCGATGGGGTCGAAAACAGAACTGTTGTGCCGGCGCGGCCAATCCATTCGACAAGTTGTTCACCGTCACTCGTGACGGCCCGGCCGGCAATGACAACACGTCCGCCGACGATCAGAGGCAAGTACAGTTCAAGGGCGGCAATGTCGAACGATAAGGTGGTTACGGCGAGCAGAGTATCCTCTGGACCGAGGAGCAATCGCTCGCGCATGGCGAAGAGGCAGTTGGCTAGGGCTTCATGCGTGACGCCGACTCCCTTTGAACGGCCGGTCGAACCGGATGTATAAATGATATACGCCAGATTCCCTGGAGAGAACGCAGTTACATTCGTCGTGAAATCCATGCTCGATATCAGATCTGAATCAGTATCGAGGCAAATGACTTTCATCTCGGGTGGATGAAAGTCATTGAGCAAAGCGCTCTCAGTCAAGAGAACCGCTGACTGCGAATCGGCCAGGACTTCCGCTAACCTCGCGGACGGGTGGTTCCGGTCGAGGGGCACGTAGGTTCCACCAGCCTTTAGTACTCCCAGGAGTCCAACCAGCATGTTCACTCCGCGGTCGAGGCAGATCGCAACCCGAGTCTCCCGTTCAACTCCCAGGCGGCGAAGGTACTCTGCTAATTGATTGGAGCGCCGTCGCAATCCGGCATAACTTAGCTGATCGTCGTTCGAAGCCACTGCGATCGCCGCGGGTCGCGCTTCCGCTATCTGCCCGAACCATTCAAGCCATTCCCATCGATCGATACGGCAAGGCTCAGTCTTATTCCACTCAACCAGGAATTGGCGCCGTTCGCGGTCGCTGAGAAATTCCAGCTCCCCAACCGGCCGTTCCGGAGTTCTGACGGCGCTTGCCAAAATCTGCTTCCAATGATTGGCCAATCGTCTGATAGTTTCATCATCAAATAAATCTTTCGCATATTCGAGCGCACACTTCAGCGTCCCATCTCCGCCTTCAACCAGATTGAGTGTCAAATCAAACCTGGAGGTCTCGGTCCTTGCTCTCAACCCTTTCAGCTGCAGGCCGCTGAGGGCCGGTTCTTCTCCCGGCGCGTTTTGCAACGCCATCACGACTTGAAAGAGCGGCGAACGGTTCAGATCGCGCTCCGGCTCCAACTCTTCCACGATCCTCTCAAAAGGCAGATCCTGATGCACATAAGCTTCTAAGACCGTTTGTCTCACTTGACCGAGCAACTTTCGAAAACTTGGACGGCCCGCCAGATTGGCGCGAAGGACCAGCGTGTTGACGAAGAATCCGATCAACCCCTCGATCTCCAACCGCGTCCGGTTGGCAATCGGGACGCCTACAGCGACATCTGTCTGACCCGCATACCGACCTAGCAATGCCTGCCAAACCGCCAGCAAAGTCATAAAGAGGGTCACGCCTTCCTGTCGGCTCAATGATCGCAATGCTGCGGCGAGTTCCGAGTCCAGTGTGAAGAGAGTCTCTCCGCCGCGAAAACTGGGCGAAGGCGGCCTGGCATGATCGGTAGGTAGATCTAATGGCTCTAGCTCCGCCAACTGCTCACGCCAATAATTCAGCTGTTGTTCCAGCGCCCCTCCCTGCAACCACTGTCGCTGCCAAATGGCAAAGTCCACATACTGTATGGGTAGTTCCGGAAGTGGCGATGGCTTCCCCGCGGCATATGAGTTGTAGAGCAGGGTTAACTCTCGCGCCAGCACGCCTATCGACCACCCGTCGGCGACAATGTGGTGCAGCGTGGCCAGCAACACATGTTCCCCTTCCTCGAGCCGCAGCAATTTGAGGCGCAGCAGCGGGGCGCGGCGCAGGTCGAAGGGGCATGCCGCTTCGATCTGCGCTAAACGCAGCGCCTCTCGGTCCGCGTTCTCGGCGCCCAATTCGCTCAGATCAATCACCGGCAATGGCATGACGCATGGGGCAACAATTTCCTGAACCGGATGTCCATCGCGAAGATGAAAACACGTGCGTAATCCCTCGTGACGGCGCACGATCTCGTCCAAGCTCATTCGCAGCGCTCGCATCTCGATCATCCCGCTCAGTCGTAACCCGAACGGCAAATTATAGAAGGCGCTCCCTGGTTGCAGTTGATCGATAAACCATAATCTCTGCTGCGCATAGGATAACGGCAGCGCGCCTTCACGCGGCGCAGGCGCGAGGGGCGGCGCGTCCAGCTTCGGCCCCTTTTTAATCAGCGCTTCCACCTGCTTCCCCAGTTGCGCAATGGTGGTATTTTCAAACAGCGTCTGCAGCGGCAGCTCGATTCCAAACAGGTTGTGCATTCGCGAGACGACCTGTGTAGCCAGCAGTGAGTGTCCTCCGATGTCGAAGAAGTTCTCTTCAATCCCGATCTTCCTAAGATTGAGTACCTGTGACCAGATCGCAGCGATCACTTCTTCAATCTGGGTTCTGGGTGCAAGATATGCTCTCCCGGCAGCATCCCGTTCCTGATCAATCGAAGGCAGCGCCCGCCTATCGATCTTACCTGTGATCGTTCGAGGCAGAGACAACATCATCACGAACATCGAGGGCACCAGGTAGTCAGGCAATCTCGTGGCAAGAAAATCTTTGAAGATAGAGGCATCTGTCTCTTTGGCGCATTCCACATAAGCGCAGAGATATTTGTTGCCCAACGCGTCATCCCGATCGATCACGACCACATCCTTGACGCTCTCATGGCCTAATAAGAGGTCTTCGATCTCTTTCAACTCGACCCTGATCCCTCTGATTTTGACCTGTTGATCTTTCCTTCCGAGAAACTCTAAGTTGCCGTCTTCCAAAACGCGGCCGAGATCGCCGGTCTTATAGATCAAATCGTCAGGATCTCCTGTGAATGGGTTCGGGATGAAGGCTTTATTCGTCAACTCCGGCCTCTTGTAATATCCCAAAGATCTAAACGGCGTGCGGATATAAATCTCACCGACTGTGCCCGGCGGACAGGTCTTCCCATCTGAACCGACGACCATGGCCTTGGCGCCTGGCATCGGTTTGCCAATTGGAATGGATCGGCAATTACTATCATGTGGTTTGATCAGATAGTACAGTTTCGTCATCGTCGTTTCCGAAGGCCCATACATATTTACCAGCTGGATTCGATCTCCAAAGATCTCGGTCCATTTCTTAACGTCCGAAGGCAACACCGGCTCTCCCGCTAACAAGACATGCTTAAGCGCAGAGAAGTAATTCGGCTCCAACCCAAAGCCTAGCATTGAGCGTAACAATGAAGGAACACAATGAATCAGATTGATCTTTTGCAGGTCTATCCACTCAATCAAACTTTTCACATCCAGCGAGGTCCGTGCTTGCTTCGGTCCACAAACTGTTCCGCCGGAACAAAGAGGAACGAAAATATCGCGCAGGTACGCATCGAAAGAAGGCGATGTCAACTGGCTCACCCTGGTCCCTTCGCCAATCCCAAACGTTTCGATCTCCCATTTAACGAAGTGATCGATCGCCTTCAGCCGCCCTGCGATGCCTTTGGGCCGGCCTGTCGAACCCGAGGTGAAATAGACGTAACACATATCATCCGGTCGAGATGACACATCCGGCCTCTCTGCATTGCAGTATCCGGCGTACTCCCTCAGGTATGTGAGATCGCTTCTTTTGCCGTCCGGCGCATCTGTCGAATCCAGACAGATCACTTTGGCTCCTGATGTGAGAGGTATGCGGTCGATGAGTTTCGATTCGACGATGAACCATCCGGGGGGCACTTCATCCACCATCGAAGCCATTCTTCTTTCAGGCAGATTCGGATCCAGCGGAACGAACACGCAACCGGCCTTCAGGGCCGCAATGATCGCCATCACGACTTCAATCCTATCTTCGGCAAGTACTGCGACGATCGATCCCTTCGAAGCGCCGGATGCGAGGAGAAAGTTGGCCAGGTTGTTCGACCTCTCCTCGAGTTCGCGGTACCGCATGCGCCGATCTCCATATTCGACAGCCGGCGCGTCCCCGATTCTCGCCGCGACATTGCTGAACATTTTGTGAACTCTATCCCACTTCATATCTGCTCACCTCACTTTCAGTAGCACTGATTGAACAGAGACCTGGTGCAATCACACGGTCGGCTCCGACTCGTACGATTCCCGGAAAAGCCTCCCCTGTGTCATGTCTTTCGCAATCATCATCAACGGATCGATACAACCGAACCGTGGTTCGGCGCCGGACCCAACGAATCGCTTCGCGAGTAAATGAATCTCGGTGCACCCGGCGATGAAAGAATCGAGGCCGTACTTTGAAAGTAAAGATTCCAGGACCGGCATCAGTTCGCTGAGGTCTCGATTCCTTTTGATCTGATAGATGATGCCGTTGTGAATCAGCGCCTGATCCCGTTCATCGGGCATCACGATGCGGTCTTTTAGAGTCTCCCATTGAGTATGCTGCTCGATCACACCCAGCTTTCGTGCCCCCATGGTACCGATCAGAAGGTGTCGCTTTCGGCTCTTCCCGACCTCTCCGAAGATCACATCGAGCAATGAGATAATCCGTCTCCTCAACTCTGCGGGCAGCCTCGGCAGCAGGAAGTGAATAGTCACGCAGCAGATCACGATCCTCGATGCGCCAAGCTCGTGCAGTTGATTCAATGTTTCGATCAACTTGCTGAGCAACGGTTCACTTTCTCCTGCAAGTAACGATTGCGTTCTATCCGGGAATGTCGGATCGGAGTGCATCAATACTATCGGCGAAGCCTGCTCTTGCTCGCCGACGCTCTGTTCGTAGATGGTTTTGACGAACTCTGCCGAAGCCAGCGGGCCTAATCCGCCGACAATACCAAGGATCTCTCTTTTCGCCATATCTTATTTCAACTCAGGTGAGCTCGAATCTATCGAGCAGAATGCCGAAGGTCAGGACGATGATCAGCAGATCGGTCTCAAATGGGAGATTGAGCCTGAAATCGCTTTGCGAATACCGCAGCTTGAGTCTTTCAATCATCTCAGGATTGAAATATCCCTGACGCTTGATCCGTTCGGAGGAGAGCAGATCGTTGACCCATTCGATATTGCGCTGCAGCAGCGCCGGGCTGCCCGGCGCATGAAACCCGAATTTCTCGCGGTTCACGATGGCCTCCGGCAGCAATCCCTCGGAGACCTTCCTTAAAATGTATTTCTCAGTGTAGCGGTTCAGTTTCAATTGCGGGGGAATGGTCTGCGCGAATCTGATGAGATCTATGTCCAGGAATGGATAGCGTGCCTCCACGGAATTGGCCAGAGACATCCTGTCGCCATGATCAGAGATCAGATGGTCGGACATCCTCAGCTTGAAATCCAGATACGATCTTTGATGAATGAGATGCCGATCCTTGAGCCGATCTTTGTTGACCACTTCGAAATTTAGGCAGTCGAACTGATCGGCCATTTCGACGAGTTCTTCCGAATACAATGCGGTTTTTATCTCATGCAAGTTAAGTAGATCATTTTCATAAAAAAGATTTCGGTCACCCCAAACTCTCTCTCTCAGTTCCTCTTCCAGGAGCGCCTCGTAGTCATACTTGGGGTTTTGGCGTGTTCGAAACTGTTCGAAACGATAACCGACATAACCGGCAAACAATTCGTCCGCTCCCTCACCGGTCAAGATCACGCTGATACCGTTTCTTCTCGTAACTTCAGAGAGAGCTATTGAACATGCGTTGTAGGTCTCTTTGACCGGGCACTCACAGTGATAGATCACATTTTCGAGCCGATCGGAAATTTCGGCCCAGTCGAAGACGATCTCGTGGTGTGTGGAATCGACATGGCAAGCCATCATCCTTTGGTATTTCGCTTCGTCCATCGACCTGTCCGTGAAGCCGATCGAGAATGAGTGGCGCCTTGAATCGGGGGAGATCCGGCGAATCATCGCGGCAATGAGTGAAGAGTCAAGGCCGCCGCTCAAGTAGAATCCGACAGGCACATCTGCCTGCAGGCGGTACTGCACCGACCGCGTGAAAAGCTCCGCTAGTCCTTCGACATAGTAACTTTCAGGTCGGTCATCCTTCGTCTCGCTCTCCCTTGGATAATCGAGATCCCAGTATTCAACCAATTTGACATCAGAGTCCTTAACCGTCATGTAATGGCCGCTCTTGGTACTCTCGATGTTCTTGAACATCGTTCGCGGGCTGATGAGGCCAGGAAAGGTCAGAAGCTGATCGAGTCCAGTCAGATCGACTTCGCGCCTGACCAGTGGGTGTTCGAGAATCGCCTTGATCTCTGACGCGAAGATAAACAGGCCATCAGTGACCGTGAAATAGAGCGGGTTTATCCCGAAGTGATCGCGAGCGAGGAAAAGTTTTCCCTCTCTTCGATCGTAGATGGCAAAGGCGAATTGTCCGTTCAGCTTGTTCAAGAAATCGGTGTCGTATTCTTCATAAAGATGCAGCAGCACTTCGACATCGCAACTGGTCCTGAAGACGTGGCCCTTTTGTTTAAGCATCGCGCTCAACTCACGATGGTTATAGATCTCTCCATTGCAGACAAGAACGACCGAGCCGTCCTCGTTACACATGGGCTGGTGGCCCCCCTCGAGATCGACGATACTCAACCTCCGGAATCCCAAGCCGACGTTCGCTTCAATGAAATATCCGGCATCGTCCGGTCCACGATGCCTGACTGTATCGGCCATCCTGACCAGAGTCTCCTTTTCTACTCTGCGTTTTTTATGCAGATCGACATATCCAACCAGACCACACATATTTTTTTTTGGAATTATTTATTGAGAAGATTACAGATCATCAAAGCTCGTCATGAAATCACTATTGATCTCGTCTTCCCGGCTTTGAGGAGTAAGCGAGTAGCTCGAGAGAGGCTGGCCGGGATCGGCAACAATCCCCATCAGCAAAGCGTGGAAATGATCACGCATCCGGTGAATAGTCGGCGTCTCGAACAGCTCGACGTTGTATTCAATCGCCCCCGCGAATCCATCAGTTGTTTCGACCATCAAGAAAGTGAGGTCAAATTTCGAGTTTTCGTTATCGACTCGCACTGTGCTGAGTCCAAGATCTGCGCTTTGATGTGACTCGCCGGGCATCTTCTGCAAAACGAGCGCCACCTGAAACAACGGCATCCGGCTCAAGTCCAGCTGCGGATATAACGCCTCGACGAGCTTCTCGAACGGCAAGTCCTGATGGGTATAAGCATTCAGAGTCACTTCCTTTACTCGGCCCAACAAAGTACGAAACGTGGGATCACAGGAAAGATCTGTTCTCAGCGCCAGAGTGTTGACGAAGAAGCCGATGATCCTTTCCATTTCACATCTCTTGCGATTAGCGATCTTGGTACCGATGACGATGTCCTCCTGGCCCGTGTATCGATTCATGAGAACGTTGATCGCCGCCAAGAAGATCATCAACATCGTCACGCCCTCTTGCCGGCTCAACTCGTCCAGTTTGGAGGCGACTTCACCAGAGATAGAAACCGGCACTGTACTTCCCCGATAACTAGCCTTCGTGCGCCGAGGATGGTCTGTTGGTAGAGCTAGCGGTTCCAATCCATGCAGTTGCTCCCTCCAGTATTGGAGCTGCCTCTCCAGCGCCGTGCGGTCGAGCTTTCCATTCGGCGTTAACGGTAATCGATCCAACATCACGAAGACCGCAGGCGTCATGTGCTCCGGCAATTTTGCCTGCAAACTCCGCCGCAATTCTTCCGGAGTAAGTCGCGTCTCCGGTTCGGTTACGACATAGGATACGAGCCGGTGATCGCCCGGCGTGTCTTCGCGGACTACTACCACCACCTGCCTTACGCCCGGTTGCTGAGAGAGCAATGCCTCAATCTCACCCGGTTCAATGCGGACCCCGCGGATCTTCGCCTGGACATCGCTTCGTCCCAGATACTCCACTCTTCCATCCAGCCAGTAGCGTGCCAGATCCCCGGTCTTATATAGCCGCGCTCCCGGTTCCTTAGAAAATGGATTCGGAACGAAACTTTCCGCCGTTTGCTCTGACCTTCTCAAATAGCCTCTCGCCAGCCCCATTCCCGAAATGGATAGTTCTCCTCTCACCCCCACAGGCACAGGACTCATCTCACGATCCAGAATGTAGAGGCGTGTGTTGTTGATCGGCCGCCCGATGGCTGGCTTTCCATCACTGCCGCGCTCAACCTCTCCAATGCTGGCGCAGACTGTCGCTTCGGCAGGTCCATAGGCATTAAAGAACCTTCGTCCTCTGACCCAACATTCCGCAATCTCGGATGGACATGCCTCCCCTGCCGATATCACGGTTTGCAAGTTAAACAACCTTTCTTCCGAGAGCCCGGCGAGCGCGGTTGGAGGCAATGTCACCATCGTGATTTGATCCTCTCTCAGAACTCGCAACAGATCATCTCCGGGCCTTAAGCTTTCACGACAGTACACATGCAAACTTCCGCCCGCCCCTAGAGCGCCGAAGATCTCCCCGACCGAGGCGTCGAAGCTCAATGGCGCGAATTGCAGGACGCGCGAATCCGGCCCTAATCCGAAAATTTCCTTCTGCGCCCCCACCAGATTGCAGAGCCCTCGATGTGCGACCATCACGCCCTTCGGCCGCCCCGTTGAACCCGAGGTATAAATGACATATGCCAGGTTTCCCTCATCGACTTTGCTCGCCGGCTCGACATCGCTCAGCCGGCTGATCCTCTCCCGCTCCACATCTAGACAGACGGCCCGTCCCCGGAACGCCGGCAATCGGTCCGCTGTCTTCCGCTCGGTCAGAATCACTCCAACTCCGGCGTCCTCCATCATGAAAGACAGCCTCTCCAATGGGTAATCCGGGTCCAGCGGCAGATAGGCTCCGCCTGCTTTGAGCGTTCCCAGCGCCGCCACTACAATCTCCACCGATCTCTCCAGACACAACCCGACCACCACTTCCGGCCCGACCCCCAACCCTTGCAGATAGTTCCCCAGTTGGTTTGTCCGCCGATTCAGTTCTCCATAGCTCAGCGCCTGCCCCTCGCCAATCAACGCAATCCGGTCCGGGCTCCGCTCCGCCTGTTCCTCGAATATCTTGTGCACTCGCAAATCCGGCGAAGAAGATTTTCCAGTCTCATTCCATTCCACCAGGATCTGCTCACGCTCGGCCTCGCTCAACCATTGCAACTGCGAAAGACATTGATCTGGACTGACCGTAAGATTGATCAACAGTTGGTGAAAGCGGGATAAGATATCTTCCGCGTCATCCGGCAAGAATTGGCGTGGGTCGTAACTGAGCATGAGGTGTAGTTGCTCTGCGGGACCTACGGTCAGATTCAACGGGTAGCTGGCTCTTTCGACAATGCAGACTGTTTGAAGCATCAACTCATCGGCGTTTTGTCGATGCCGCACGTGTTCCCCATAATTCGTCTCGAAAACGTCTTGCGCATAGTTCTCAAAAGCCACCAGACTTTCAAATAGCGGCATCCCACGAGGCGCTTCGCTCCAACTCTGGATGTCTACCAGTGCGACATAGTCGTATTGGCGAGCCTCGGCCTGTTCCGTTTGCAATCCTTCGAGCCAGGCGATCACCCTGGCCTCCGGTTTTACTCGAATTCGCGCCGGCAAGGTATTAATAAACAATCCGATAATATTGTCGGCGCCTGCCAGATCGGTAGGACGTCCTGAAGTGGCTGCGCCGAAGATAACGTCGTAGTCCCGGCTGAAACGACTTAAAAGAAGCCCCCAGAGCCCCTGAACAATTGTATTCAGAGTGAGCCGATGTCTTGCCGCGAGACGTCGTAGATCGGCCGTAGCCGCCGCCGGCAGCCGCCGCCGGCAGTCTTCCTGCCCGGCTTCCGGCAGGGCTTGAGCTGACGCCGAATTTCTCAAGGCTCTCGGCAGCGGCGTAGGAGTCGTGAATCCGGCAAGGGCGGAGCGCCAGTACGCTTCTGCCAGAGCTTTGTCTTGTCCATCGAGCCAGACAATGTATTCCCGATAGGCTCGCGGTTTCGGCAGATCGAGATCGGAGCCAAGGCGGAAGGACTGGTAATAAGCCATGACCTCCTTGAGCAGGAGTGCTCCTGACCACCCGTCCATGAGCACATGATGATGGCTCCACAAGAAGTACCAGGCGTCATCGCGCAATTGAAACAGCGCCAATCGCATCAGTGGCACCTGCGTTGGCGAGAATCCCCGGCGGCGGTCTTCGTCCAAGCGTCGTTTGAGTAGTTCTTCTTGCTCGTCGCCGGAGAAGCCGCGCCAATCCTCCTGGGCCAATGGCGCGCCCGCTCGCTTGAACGCGACTTGCAGGAAACGGTCGGCTTTCCATAAGAAAGCGGTGCGCAGCACGGCGTGCCGGTCGCTCACCCGCTGCCAGCTTCGCGCAAAGGCAGCCACGTCCAACGGGCCTTCAAGGAGGTAAGCGACCTGATTGACATAGAGTCCCGCTTCAGGGCTACGAAGCGTGTGAAACAACATGCCCTCTTGCATCGGCGATAAACGATAAATCGCCTCGACATTATCATGTCTAATCATATCGATCGGAGTTATTCGATGACTTCTTGAAGAACCACATTCGATAACAGCGATTCTATTTCGTTCGGGTCCAGATCAACCTGGGCAGAGGTCTTCATTTGCCGGCGAGAGACCGATCCATTCGTGACCGGAGCCATCCATTGTTGAATCACCTGGTGATAACGCTCGATCACGCGTTCAATAGTAGCGCGACCGTGAAGGTTGCTGCTGTAGCGGCACCTGATGGTGAGCCGACCGCCCTCGATGACGCAGGTGAATTCCAGCGGGCAAGAGCGGCGCTCGCGCCAGTCTTGTCGAGGTCCCGAAGATTCAAGGGCGAATCGGAAAAACGTATCTGAGCCCGAAGCTTGTCCGAATTGTCCCAGGTAGTTAAAGCTCACTTCCGGCTTGAGCGCGGCCAGGCGCCCGCGCAATACGCCGTCTTCACTCATGTAGCGCAAGAGTCCATAGCTCATTCCGGCGCGCGCGCTTGGCGTCTGAGATCGTGCCGCCTGCAGCCGTTCGCCCGCGTCGTCACCCATGACCCGCTCCAGCAGCGCCGGATAAATGGTTGTGAACCACCCCACAGTTCGATTGACATCCAATGGCTCATCAATCTCTTCGCGCCCATGTCCTTCCATCTCCACCAGTACCCTCGAACTCCCACTCCAATCACCGATTGCCTCCACCAGCCCGGCCAGCAATACATCTTGCACAGCCACACCATATCGCCGTCCGGCCTGTTCCAACAGCGCCGCAGTCTCCTCCTTGCTCCACGCCACTTCAACCACGGCGCTCGCTCCGATTGTGTCAGGCCCATTTTCCCAATCGCGAGGCAGTCTCTTCAGATTCGCCGCCCGGTCTGCCAGGCGCTCCCAGTACTCCGCCGTCGCCGCGACCTGCTTGGATCGCGCGTGCTGCGCCAGCGCTGTCGCCCATTGCTGGTAGGAGTTGGTCTTCGCCGGGAGTCGCAGCGGCTCTTGACGTCGAGCCTGCCCGTAGGCCGTTTCTAAATCTTCGAGTAGTATCCGCCAGGAAACTCCGTCAACTCCGAGATGATGAATGATCATCTGCACTCGCTCACCTTCGCTCAACCGGTACTCGCCCACGCGGACCAGGGGGCCATGCTCCAGATTCAGAGCGGTCTGAAGTTGTGCGGCGGCCTGCTCCAACGCCTGTCGCTGAACGCTCACCGGCAATGCGCCGAGATCGATGCGACAGACTGTCGCTTGCTCTTCCCGCGGCACGATCCGCAACTTTCCTTCGTGATAACGCATCCGCAGCGCGTCGTGGTGCGCCAGCAGCGCCGCTACGGCCCGCCGCAAGGCTTTCGACTCCAACGGCTCACGCGGTTCCAGCAAGACGGCCTGGTTGTAGTGATCAGGATGCTCCCAGTGAGCGGCCAGAAACCAATAAAGGATCGGCGTCAACTCAACCAGGCCCGAAACGGAGCTTTGCGGAGCATCCGGTCCGGCTGCGCGGCTCATTCCGGCAGACGCCAATTCGCGGATCGTTTGGTGTTGGAAAAGATGATAAACCGAGAGGCGAAAGCCGTTCTGATTGGCGCGCGACACGATCTGAATGCTCAGAATAGAGTCGCCGCCCATTTCAAAGAAATTGTCATCGATGCCAATCCGTTCGCGCCTCAAGACCTGTTTCCAGATCTCGACCAGAATCTGTTCGGCCTCCGTTCGAGGTTCGGCATCGCGCTCAATCGATCCCCGGCCGGTTTCGGGCGAAGGTAATGCCTTGCGATCCAATTTACCGTTCGGCGTCAATGGCAACCGATCCAGCGTCGTCAGCGCGACAGGTATCATGTATTCGGGAAGTTTGGCCTGGAGCGCGGCGCGGATTTGAATCTCATCCAGATCCGCATTTTCTTGAGGAACAAGATAGGCGACCAACCGCTTGCTCCCCGGAACATCCTCTCGCATCACGACCACAGCCTGATACACGCCGGGCTGTTTAGCGAGCGCCGCTTCGATCTCGCCGAGTTCAATACGGTATCCGCGCAGCTTCACCTGGTGATCGGTCCGTCCCAGGAACTCAAGATTTCTATCATCGAGACACCTTACCAGGTCTCCAGTCCGGTACAAGCGCGCGCCGGGGTCAGCGCCGAATGGATCGGGAAGAAAGCGTTCCGCCGTGAGCCCCGGCTGATTGAGATATCCGCGCGCAATACCTGGTCCACCTAAATACAATTCTCCGGCCATTCCTTCAGGTATTACTCGTCCCCTCTCATCTAAAACAGAGGTCTGAGTGTTGGCAATCGGCCGGCCAATTGGAATCGTTCGCCGTGCTGTCTTTTCCTGATCATCGACGCACTCGAAAGCTGTACTCCAAACTGTGGCTTCAGTCGGCCCGTATTCATTGGTCAAATGGACATCAGGAATCAGGTCGAAGTGGCGTTTGACCAGAGCCGGGGGACAAGCTTCGCCGGCCACAATGACTCGGGACAAAGCGACGGAGCGCGACCTCATCCATCGTGCGCCCTCTTCATCGCACTGGAGCGCCGCGTACAGCGAAGGGAGAGTCAACAAGTGAGATACCTGGCGTTGCGCGAGCACGGTCAGGAGGCGGGCCGGTTCTCGTTGCTCGCCTTCCGCGATCAGGACCAGGAGCCCGCCCGAGCAAAGCGTCCAGAAAATACCCGCGACCGAACTGTCAAAGGCAAAAGAAGAGAGGAGTAAAAAGCTTTCAACGCGCTCCTGGTAATATCGGAAGCGGGCCTGTGTAGAATGCGTCAGATTTCGGAACGAAACCTGCGTGCCTTTGGGATGCCCGGTGGAACCGGATGTATAGATGACATAGGCTCGATTCGCCCCATCAACGAGTGGCGCGGGATTATCGACGCTCTGTTCTTCGATCTCCGCCCATTCACGGTCGAGATTGACGATAAACGCACTCTGCGCCGGCAGCCGATCCCAGAGTCGCTCATCAGTCAAGATAATCTGCGCTCCCGAATCCTCCATCAGGTAAGCCAGCCGGTCAGACGGATAGCTTGGGTCCAACGGCACGTAAGCTCCGCCGGCCTTCAATACTCCGAGCAGGCTGATCACCATCTCAAAGCCTCGCTCGAAGCAAACGCCGACCAGCACCTCCGGTCCAACGCCCAGCGCCCGCAAATAGTGCGCGAGTTGATTGGCTCTGGCGTTAAGCGCGGCGCAACTGAGCTGCCGATCTCCATAAGCCAGAGCGATCGCCTCCGGGTGCTGCGCGGCGCGGCGCTCAAACAGAGTGTGAACCCAGACATCGGCATCCCAATCGGTCCGGGAGCCATTCCATTCCACCAGCAATTGTTGGCGTTCGGCCGCGCTAAGTAATTCCAGGTCCCCGATCGATCGCTCTGGAGCGGCGGCGGCGCTTTCCAGCAGTCGCGCCCACCGTTGGGCCAGTTTCTCGATCGTCTCGCGTTTGAACAAATCCTCTGCATACTCCAGACGGCAGACCAGTCCGCCATCCTTTCCTTCGGCCATTTGGAGCGTCATCTCAAATTTCGCCGTGTCAGTCTCCGGTACCGATCCGCTCACCTGCATCCCGCTGATTTCAAGGTCTTCATCGTTCGTATTCTGAAACATCAATGCGACTTGAAATAGTGGTGATCGATTCAGATCCCGCTCCGTCGCCATTGCCTCGACCAACCGCTCGAACGGCAGGTCCTGATGGGCATGAGCTTCGAGCACAGTCCTCCGCACCTGGTTTAAGAGCGCCTCGAAACTCGGGTCTCCACTGAGATCCGCGCGCAGAACCAGTTGGTTGATGAAAAAGCCGATCAGCCCTTCTATTTCCAGCCGATTCCGGTTAGCGATGGGAGCCCCGATGGCGACATCCGTCTGTCGCGCGTAACGTCCCAACAGTGTTTGCCATCCGGCCAATAAGACCATGAACAAGGTCACCCCTTGTCGCCGGCTCAAAGCGCGCAGATCGTGAATCAAACGCGGATCCAGCCGGAAATGAATCGCCTGGCCGCGATAGCTGGGCGTCGCCGATCGAGGATAATCGACAGGCAAGTCCAAGGTTTCCAGTCCAGCCAATTGCCCGCGCCAGTAGGCCAACTGGCGTTCCAGCGCTTCTCCTTGCAGCCACTGCCGTTGCCAGATCGCAAAATCGGCATACTGCACCGGCAATTCCGGAAGTGGAGAAGGCTTTTGAGCGACATAAGCTTCGTAGAGCACCGTCAATTCCCGCGCAAACAGGCTCATCGACCAGGCGTCACCGATGATGTGATGCAGCGTGGCCAACAGCACGTGTTCCCGAGCGCTCAGCCGCAGCAAACGCATGCGCATCAACGGCCCCTGACTCAAATTGAAGGGCCGCAGGGATTCTTCCCGAATCAGGCGTTTCGCCAATCGTTCGGCCTCCTCATCTCTCAAGCAACTCAGATCGATGATGGGCAATGGAACCGGGCGCGGCGCATCGATCCGCTGCACAGGTTGACCGTCCTGAGTCGGGAAGCAAGTACGCAGCGCCTGGTGGCGACGCGCCACTTCGCTCAAGGCGAGTTGCAGAATCCGAGGATTTAAATCTCCGATGAGCCGCCGCTCGTGAGGCATGTTGTAGAGAGCGCTGTTTGGCGCCAATTGGTCAAGGAACCAGAGCCGCTGCTGCGCAAAGGATAATGGCCAGACTCCTTCCGGGTGGGAGACAGGAACCAGCTGAGGCGCCAACTCAGCGCTCCCCTCGTGTAAGGCCCGCTCCACCTCGGTCGCCAGCGCCGCCAGCGTCTGTCGCTCAAACAGCGTCCGCAAAGGTAGCTCGACGCCAAACAGGCTGCGCATCCGGGAGATAACCTGAGTGGCGAGCAGCGAATGGCCTCCCAGTTCAAAGAAAGTCTCATCACGCCCAACCCGGCTCACCCGCAGCACTTCAACCCAGATTCCGGCAATCAACTCTTCGAGCGGCGTTAACGGCGTCGCGTCCACCGCCGGCCTGTCGCATAACTCCGGCGCGGGCAGCGCCTTGCGATCGATTTTGCCGTTAGGCGTTAGTGGCAGATGCTCCAGTCGCAGTATTGCGCTCGGCGTCATATAGCTCGGCAGCCGTTCTTGCAACTGCTTACGCAAATTCAGATCGTCCCATTCAGCCGCGGCTTCGGGTATCACATAAGCCACCAACTGCGGTTGTCCGACAATATCTTCCCGAACAATCGCAACCGATTGCCGCACCCCTTCACAACTGTTCAATGCGGCCTCGATCTCTCCCAACTCGATCCGGTATCCACGCAGCTTCACCTGATGATCGAGCCGCCTCAGAAACTCAAGCCTTCCGTCTTCACGCCACCGCACCAGGTCACCCGTCCGATACAGCCGGGCACCGGGTCTATCACTATAGGGATGTGGGACGAACCGTTCAGCCGTCTGTCCGGGCCGGTTCAGATAACCTCGCGCCAGTCCATCCCCGCCGATATAGAGTTCGCCCGCTACTCCGACCGGTATCGGCTCTTGCTCGAAGTCCAGCGCGTAGACTTGCGTATTTGTGATCGCCTTTCCGATGGAAGGATTCTCTTCAGAATCTGTCATGAGATGCATCAGCGACCACACAGTGGTCTCGGATGGTCCGTACATGTTCCACAGCGCCGCGCCGCGAAGACGTAATTGATCGGCCAGGACTGAGCTGAGCGCCTCCCCTCCGCAGAGCATGGTCAGCCCCTGATCACCTTTCCAACCGGCTTCAAGCAATAAGCGCCAGGTTGATGGGGTCGCTTGCAAAACTGTTGCCCCGACGCGGGCAATCGATTCGGCGAGTCGCTGACCGTCGTTCGTGATGGTCCGATCGGCAATTACGACGCGCCCGCCGACGATCAAAGGCAGATACAGTTCAAGGGCAGCGATATCGAACGACACAGTGGTCACTGCGAGCAGAGTATCCTGTGGACCCGGGGACAACCGCTCGCGCATGGCGAACAGGAAGTTGGTCAAGGCCGCATGCGTTACGCAGACGCCCTTTGGATGGCCGGTCGAGCCGGAGGTATAAATGACATACGCTAGATTCTGGGGAATGGGAACGGAGCTATTCGTGATGGTATCCGCGCTTGATATCAGATCCCAATCGGTATCGAGACAAATAACGGTCGCCTGATGTGGAAAAAAGTTATTGAGTAATGGGCTCTCAGTCAGTAGAACCGCGGATTGAGAATCAGCCATGACATAAGCCAACCTCATAGCCGGATAGTTCGGGTCCAGGGGCACATAGGTTCCACCGGCCTCCAGTATCCCGAGGAGCCCAACCAGCATGTTCACTCCGCGGTCGAGATAGACCGCAACCCGAGTCTCTCGCTCGACCCCTAGACTGCAAAGGTATTGAGCCAACTGTCGGGCGCGCTGCCGCAGGGCCGCATAACTTAACTGACGATCGTTCGAGGCCACGGCTATGGCATTGGGTTGCGTCTCTACCATCCGGCCAAACCATCCAAGCAATCCCACGTGGTCAAGACTGTGATGCTCGGGATTATTCCAGTCGGCCAAGAATTGCCGCCGTTCGACCTCGCTGAGCAATTCCAGTTCTCCAACCGATCGTTCCGGAGTTCTAACGGCGCTCGTCAAGAGCTGCTTCCAGTGGTTGGCTAATCGCTCGATAGTTTCAAGATCAAATAAATCTTTCGAGTACTCGAGCGCGCATTCGAGCGTCCCATCGCGGTTCTCAACCAGGTTGAGCGTCAATTCAAATTTGGCTGTGCCCGATCTTGCTCTCAGTCCTTTAATCTGCAGTCCGCTCAGCGCCAGCTCCTCCTCCGGCGCGTTCTGCAATCCCAGCATGACCTGGAACAGCGGCGAACGGCTTAGATCGCGCTCCGGCTCCAACTCTTCCACCAATTTCTCAAAGGGCAGATCCTGATGCGCGTAGGCGCCCAAGACCGTCTGTCTTACCTGGCCGAGCAACTTTCTGAAGCTGTGGCGGTTCGACAAATCGGTGCGAAAAACCAGAGTATTAACGAAGAAGCCGATCAGGCCCTCGATCTCCAACCGTGTCCGGCCGGCAATCGGAGCGCCCACAGCCACAGCTGTCTGACCTGCATACCGCCCTAACAATACCTGCCAGCCTGCAAGTAAGGTCATAAAGAGGGTCACGCCCTCCTGCAGACTCAATGATCGCAACCCCGTGGCGAGTTCTGATTCTATGGTGAAGCAGATTTCTCCGCCGCGATAACTTGGCGAAGGCGGCCTGACATAATCAGTAGGGAGATCTAAGGGCTCTAGTCCGGACAACTGTTCACGCCAGTAATCCAACTGTCGTTCCATCACCTGCCCCTGTAACCACTGCCGCTGCCAGACGGCAAAGTCCGCATACTGTACGGGCAACTCTGAAAGCGGCGTTGGTTTTCCCGCAGTGAATGCGTCGTAAAGCAGGCTCAGTTCGCGCGCCAGGATCTCCATCGACCACCCGTCGGCAATAATATGATGCACTGTGACGAGCAGCACATGCTCCTGTTCTGCAAGCCGCAACAGCAAGGCCTTGAGCAGCGGCCCACGACTCAAATCGAAGGGACGGGCCGCTTGTTGTTGGATCAGGTCGCGAGCCGCCGATTCACACTCGGACGCCACCAGGACGCTAAGGTCCAAGAGCGGTAATGGAACCGCTCCGGGCGCTTGAATCTTCTGCACCGGTTCGCCGTTCAATGCCGGAAAGACCGTCCGTAAGACTTCGTGACGCCGCACAATTTCACTCAGACTCAGGCGCAAAGCCCGCGCGTCCAAATCTCCTTCAAGCCGCAATGCGGCGGGCATATTGTATACAGGGGTTCCCGGTAGTAACTGTTCGATAAACCACAATCGCTGTTGGGCAAATGAGAGAGGCAGAGATGCCGTCTGTTCCACGCGGGTCATCGGCGGCGCTGGAATTGTTACGGCTTCACGCTGCAGCGCTTCGATTCTGACGGCGAGTTCCGCAAGCACAGGCGTTTCGAAGAGCGCCCGCAACGGCAGTTCAACCCCGAGGATTTCGCGTATTCGCGAGACCGCTTGTGTGGCCAGCAATGAATGTCCGCCCAATTCAAAAAATTGACTGTTGATCCCGACTCTCTCCAGGCGCAACACTTGCTTCCAGATGCCGGATAGAATCTCTTCTACTGGAGTTCGCGGGCTCGTCATCACTGATATTTCCTTGTTGACTTGCTCGGGCTCCGGCAATACGCTGCGATCCAACTTGCCATTCGGTGTCACCGGCAACCGCTCCAGCATCAAGATCGCGGAAGGCACCATATATTCAGGCAGCTTTTGTCTGAGGTGCTCTCTCAAAATCGGTTTCAGCTCATCTGCGCGCCTGGACCATTTGGGATCGTTGAAAAAGTCTTGCGGGTCCGAAGCGGTCATTGGCGATTCAGGGAACCGGACGAATGCTAGATCGGAAGCCGTTTCCGTCCGCCGAAAAAGCACATCATACGCTCCAGACGGATCGCCTGCCGCCCAGCTGATTTCGATCCGATATGGCAGCTCTTCCTCCCACCGCCAAAGTTGTTGCGGATCAACGGACGAAGACTCCTCATCCGCGGCCAGATGCCGGCGCAAGGCTTCAACTGTTTGTGATCTCAATTCGTCTTGCAACCATGCAAGCGTGCGCCGCTCGTCCTTTAAGCGAGCATTTGGAATCTGGCGGACCCCGAGAAGCGCGGGCTTCTCCTCTTCGAGTTCTTTTCGCAAGGTATCCAGGCTGAGTCCATCATTACGCCAATCGAGCCATTGGATTTCAGCACACTCCTCGAGGGGAAGACCGACAGACAAGATTACGTCATAGCGAAATTTGACCAGTTCATTGCAGGCGCGCCCTCGTTTCGGTTGCACCTGTACGCTGCTAATTCTTGGGTTTCGATCACGAAGCCACGTCAAGAACGCCGGAGCGACCGCCAGCTCTTCCTCTCGGCGCAGTTGCTCCTTTACCTTGCGCGCAAAGGCCTCACAACTCGTCTCTCCCGGCGTCCGTGCCAGCTCAACCGATGCATGGAAACATTCAAGAAGTGGCAGGCTGCGAAGATCACCAAGGAAAATGGCGCCACCGGGCCGGACCGCTTGCAGCGCTCCTTCGATCACCCGGAGCAGATAGTCGCCGTCCGGAAAGTACTGCGCTACCGAATTGAGAATGACAAGGTCAAAATACTGTTCCGGAATGCCGGCCCAGTTCTCGGCGTCCCCCTGCTGAAGATGCACCTTGTTTGCAGTCTGCAAAGTTTGTGGGAGATGTTTCCGAACGTAATCCAATGCCCTCGGAGAAAAGTCGGTGGCCCAGTACTCCTCGCTCTGTGGCGCGATGCGGAATAAGAGCAATCCTGTCCCGCAACCAATCTCCAGGACTCGCCTTGGCGCCTGGAATGTCGCGCGCGCCACTGTCTCTTCGACCCACTCATTCATCTCTTCGGCTGGAATAGGTTGCCCGTTATAACTACTCATCCAACCATAGATGTTAAATGTCGGGTCGCCACTGGACTCTGCGGCCTTCGCATAATCATCATCGAAGATCATTTGCCACTGGTCCAGGTGCGCGCTCGGATCTGAAACGTCCTGATTGAAAGCCGTCCGCCGGGGTACAACGTAGGCGATCAGATTCTGATCGCTCGTGGAATCGCCTCTGGAAATAACGGCGGCCTGTTTGACCGCGGGATGCTGACGTAACGCCGTCTCGATCTCGCCCGGTTCAATCCGGTAACCACGAATCTTGATCTGATTATCGAGCCGCCCGAGAAATTCGAGATTGCCGTCCACTGTCCATCGGACACAGTCTCCGGTGCGATAGAGCCTCGACCCCGGCTCGGCGCTGAACGGATTGGGCACAAACCGCTCGGCAGTGAGGGCCGGACGATTCAGATAGCCGCGAGCGAGCCCTACTCCCGCGGCATAGAGCTCGCCCGGCACACCGATTGGAGATAGTGCTCCTCGATCATCAAGGACGTAGACCTGCAAATACTCGAACGGCCTTCCGATGACGGGGATCGCGCCCGGCGCAAGCGGGTCCGAGGCAGTAATGCCGACGGTAGTTTCGGCCGGCCCGTAGGCATTGACCATCCGGCATTTGCCCGCCCAACGTATTACCAGATCGCGCGTCAGCGCATCACCCGCGACAACCAGCGAGCGCAACTGAGGCAGTTCCTGAGGCTCCAACAACGACAACAGCGAGGGGGGTATCAAAAGAACCGTCACTCCATTCTCACGCAGGAACCGCGCCATGCCCGGCCCCGGCATGAGCTGGGCGCGGGAAGCCAAGAGCAACGTGGCGCCGGCAATGAGCGTCCCACTCCACTCAAAAATCGCGGCATCGAAACTCATCGACGCAAACTGGAGAACGGTTTCATCCGGCGCGGCCCCCAGCACGCTGGTCGCCGTCGGCGCAAGATTTGCGAGGCCTCGATGCGTGATCAAGACCCCTTTCGGTCTTCCTGTCGAGCCCGACGTATAAATGACATAAGCGATATTCTCGGGTCCGATCGGTATATTCAGATTGTCCGACGGCTGTTGAGCAATCAGATCCCAATCGCTGTCCAGGCAAAGAACCGTTGCCTCCTGTAATGGCAGGCTCTGCACAAGGTCGCGCTGAGTCAAGACAATCCTGGTCCCGGCGTCTCCAAACATATATGCCAGGCGTTCGGCCGGATAGTCCGGATCGATTGGGATATAAGCGCCGCCTGCTTTGAGAATGCCAAGGATCCCAACGATCAATTCAAGGCTGCGTTCCAGGCAGAGCGCCACGAGGTGATCCGGCCCTACGCCAAGCTTGCGCAGGTAACACGCCAATTGGTTGGCTCTCGCATTGAGCTCGCGGTAACGCAGCTGCTGCCCTTCGTACTTGATCGCGATGGTCTCGGGGAAACGCGCGGCCTGCTCTTCGAAGAGTCCAATGATATTGCGGAGATCACTGGCCGGTGTTGGGCGAGGATTCCATTCGCTCAACAGCATCCGACGCTCGAGCGGGGTGAGCAGATCCAGTTCCCCGAGCCGCAGACTCGGTTTGGAGGCCACGCTTTCGAGCAATAACTCCAGATGTTCGAGCAGTAATTCTATTCGTCGTCTATCGAATAATTCTGTCGCATACTCTGCAAGGATTTCGACTCCACCCGCATTCTCCCACGCAAAAAGTGTCAGATCGATCTTGGCGGATTGATACACCTCTCCGAAGTCTTCGACCGCGAGATCAGACAGCGCGAGATCCGGGGACGGCGCATTCTGCCAGACCAGGGCAATGCGGAATAATGGGGTGTCGCCGCGCTGCTGGGCAGGTTCCAGTTCCTCGACGATCCTCTCGAATGGAACATCCTGATGCGAATAAGCATCGAGGACGGTCTTGCGGACTCGCCTCAACAGTTCCGAAAAGGTAAGCGCTCGGTTCACCTGGTTGCGAATGACGAGAGTGTTGACGAAGAACCCGACGAGCCCTTCGGTCTCAAGACGATTTCGGTTGGCAATGGGTGAACCGATGATGATCTCTTCCTGCCCGGAGTAACGCGCCAGCAACGACTGGAGGCCCGCCAGCACGATCATATAGAGGGTCATCCCTTCGCGTTGACCCAATTGTTTCAATCGAGTGGTGAGACCGGAGGTCAGAGAAAAAGGCAGATTCGCCCCGCGACGACTCGGGACAGCCGGCCGCGGACGATCAGCCGGGAGTTCAAGCGGTAGCGTTCCGGATAGTTGTTTTTGCCAATAATTGAGTTGATCCTCCAGAATCTTCCCATCAAGCCATTGCCGTTGCCACACGGAAAAATCCGCATATTGGATCGTCAGTTCCGGCAATGGCGATTCCAATCCCATAGAGTAGGCGTTATACAAAGCCGCCAGTTCATGAATCAGCACGCCGGTGGACCAGCCATCGCTCGCAATGTGATGAACGTTGAAGAGCAGCACATGATCTGTATCTCCCAGGTACAAGAGGCTCGCCCGTAATACCGGGCCTCGGGCCAGATCGAAGGACCTCATCGCCTCTCTGCGAGCCAGCTCCAGAGCCAGATCTTCCCGTGCGTCTCGATTCACACTTACAAGGTCAATTACCGGCATCTTTATTGATTGTGGTCCGGCGATCGCCTGCACAGGTCTGCCATTTCGCGAAGGATAGGAAGTCCGAAGCACTTCGTGCCGGCGAACAATTTCGCTCAAAGATCGTTGGAGCGCCGGCCGGTCCAATTTTCCTCGCAATCGCAATGCCCGCGGGATGTTGTAAGTGGCGCTCTGAGGTTCCAATTGGTCAAGGAACCAGAGCCGTTGTTGCGCGAACGAGAGCGGCAAGGCCTGGTCGCGCGAGACCAGGGCCAGTTGTGGCTCAACGGTCTTGGTCTCTTCTCGCCACTGTTCAATTTCGCGTCCCACGGCTGAAATGGTGGGAGATTCAAAAAGGACCTTGAGCGGCAGCTCTACCTGCAATATGTCGCGGATGCGGGAGATGACCTGAGTAGCCAGCAAAGAGTGGCCGCCCAGAGCGAAGAAATTATCCTCACGGCCAACATTATCGAGATGCAGCACATGAGCCCAGATTCCCGCAAGGATCTCTTCGATTGGCGTGCGTGGCCCATCGCTCTTGATCTCCTCCTCCGGCCCGTCGAGGTATGCCAGTGCCTTGCGATCGATCTTGCCATTCGGAGTCAGCGGCAATTGGTCCAAAAAAACAAAGGCGCTCGGCACCATGTAACCAGGCACTTTGGACTCAAGCGCGGTTTGCAGGTCTCGGGTCGCCGGAGCGGCTTCAGGATTGGCTGAAACGATATAGGCAACCAGCCGCTGTTCGCCGGGAAGATCTTCTCTGATCATTGCGACTGCTTGCCCCACATCCGGTCGTTCTCGCAAAACGGCTTCGATCTCTCCCAGCTCGATTCGGAAACCTCGCAACTTCACCTGAAAATCAAAACGTCCTAGAAATTCGAGATGGCCGTCAACTCTCCATCGCACTTTATCTCCGGTGCGATAGAGGCGAGCGCCGGATTCGACGGTGAATGGGTCTGGGATAAAACGCTCGGCGGTCAGAGACGGCTGCTGCAAATATCCGCGTGAGACTCCCAAGCCACCAATGAACAACTCGCCGGGCACGCCGGGTGGCAGAAGTCGCTGTGCTTCATCTAAGACATAGACTCGAACGTTGCTGAGCGGACGGCCCAGCGGCACAGCGGCATCTAAAGGCCCTTCCGGAATCGAGCCCGTCAACACTCCAACGGTGGTCTCGGTTGGTCCGTAATGATTCCAAATCCGGCAGGCGGGGCGCAATCTTCGAATCAGCTTGATCAGATCCGCCGAGCTTGATTCTCCTCCGAGTATCAACTGCCGTAACGGGACGAGACCAGCATCTTCCGAGGCTTGCAAGAGTCCGGTCAAATGTGTCGGAGTGATCTTGAGGCAATCTACGCCGTGGGCGGCAAAGTATTCAGCCAGTCGAGCGCCGTCGCGCGCCCGATCCGCGCTGATGACGTGGAGCGTCCTTCCCAGACAGAGCGCCGGAAACAAGACCGTATTGCCCAGATCGGCCGCAAACGTCGAGACCAGCGCATAAGATTGCGAACTCAGATCGAGCCGCTCGGCGATGCCGGCGAGATAATGAAGGATCTGACGATGCTCAACGCCGACGCCTTTGGGTTGGCCGGACGAACCAGAGGTGTAGATTACATATGCGAGGTTCGCAGAGTTCACTTCATCTTGAAGGTTGAGTTCGCTCTCCGCTTCTAAACTCTCCCATGCGTTGTCGATGATCGTCACCTGCGCCCAGCTCGCGGGGAGACTATCAAGCAGGTGCGCCTCGGTGATCACCACCGGCGCTTGCGCATCATCGATCAGGTAACCGATGCGTTCGGTGGGATAGTCAGGATCTATCGGAACATAGGCGCCGCCCGCTTTGAGAATGCCGAGCAGTGCGACGATCATGTTCACACCGCGTCCCATCACAATCGCCACTCGCACATCCGGTCCCACGCCCAGGTTTCGCAAGTAATGCGCCAGTTGGTTGGATCTTCGATTCAAAGTCGCATAGCTGACCTGCTCTCCCTCATGAACAACTGCGATCCGATCGGGGTTTGCCAGTGCTTGCTCTTCAAACTTCCGATGCAGAACTCCGTGCTCCGGCCGCGGCTCAGCAATAGCGTTTCCTAATACCAGGAGCCGCCGCCGCTCTTCTGAGCTGAGCACAGGCAGGTCACCAACCAACTGATCGGGATCGGCAACAGCGCTGCGAACCATCGCATCGAGGCTTCCCAATAGACGCTCAACAGTGCCGTTTGACAACCGTTCGCGATCCCAGGTGATACGCAACATCAGCTCTTCTTCTGGACGGACTGTCAATAAGAGCGGATAGTTGGTCTTATAGGCCGAAGTCAGAATTCGCGTCTGCAATCCATTACTCTTTTGGCTAACGAATTGGGTCGTCAGGGCATCCTCATAATTGGACTCGAACGCATCGAGCGCATAGTTTTCGACGACGAGCAAGCTCTCAAACAGTGGGACGCCGCGCGCCACTTCACTCCAACCTTGGACCTGTACCAGAGGGGTGAGCTCATACTGTCTGGCGTCGGCCTGATCGATCTGAAAAGCATGCAGCCAGTCTCTCAAACGTATGTCGGTCCTGATGCGGAGACGTACCGGCAGAGTATTGATAAACAGGCCAACCATGCTCTCAACGCCCATCATTTCAGGAGGGCGGCCGGATGCCGTCGTCCCGAAAACGACGTCGAGGCGGCCGGCATAATGGCCGAGCAGCATCCCCCATACCCCCTGAACAAACGTGCTGAGAGTTAAGCGATGATGCGCGAGATACTGCTGCAATTCAGTGGTGAAGGTAGCCGGAAAACTGATGGCTCGCGCTTCCTGTCCTGGCAGTCCGTCAGCGGGATCCATTTCGAGCGGGAGCGGCGTCGGCTCGCTGAAATCGGCCATGGCTTCTCGCCAGAAGGGTTCAGCCCGCAAGAAATCTTGTTGTTGCAGCCAGGCAATGTAATCCTGATAAGGTCGCGGTTGTGGCAAGTTCAAATCATGACCTCTAGTAAATGCCTGGTAATAGGCCATGACCTCTTTGAGTAGTAGAGCGTTGGACCAGCCATCCAGAAGAATGTGATGATGACTATAGACAAACCAATATTCCCGGTCTCGGGTCCGGATCAGCGCCAACCTCAGCAACGGCGCCTCCGACAGGTTGAACCCGCGTTGGCGGTCCTGCTCCAGAAAGTGCGCCAGGCGAGTGCGCTGTTCGTCAGCAGCCATGCCACGCCAATCGTGTTCGATGATGCGGGTCGAGGCTCTGGGAAACACGACCTGGAGTTGTTTCTCCTGCTTCCACGAGAATGCCGTCCGCAGCATGACGTGCCGCGCGCTCACTCGTTGCCACGCGCGTTGGAAGCTCGGCACGTCGAACTCCCCCTGGATCTCGATCACGAGCTGTTGAAAGTAGAGCCCGGAATCCGGAGCGTTCAACGAGTGAAAGAGCATGCCCTGCTGCATCGGCGAGAGCGGATAAATAGTTTCAATCTGTTTTGTGGCTTTCATTCGAGATCGTCTACCCTCACACTGATATTTTCCAGGGCCGCCTGAAGATCGGCTTCTGTCAAGCCCATGCTGAGGAAGAGGTCAGCCTGTTCTTTAGGTTGAGAGAAATCCTCATCATTGAAGATCGTTCCGATCACCTCGCGCATTCGCTCGGCCAGCCGCTCGATGGTCTCCGGATGGTGAAAATTTCGGCTGTAGATCCATTGTAATTTCAGGCGTCCTTCGATAATGCTTGCAATGATGTCGATCAGATAAGGCCGCAATTGGATGCGGTGTTGATGCGCGCCTGGCGATTCGGGAGCGAGGCGAAAGGCTGCTTCAGTCCCCTGCTCTAAGCTATATTGGCCAAGATAGTTAAAACTCATTTCAGGCTTGATTGTTCTCAGCCGCCGGCGCAGACCTTCTTCTTCGGTCAGATACAGCAACAGCCCATGGCTCATGCCTATCGCCGGCGCGGGTAGTTGCTTCCGCACGGCTTCTAAACGCTCACGCGGAGGTCTTCCCGCCGCGCATTCCAGTAATACCGGATAAAGCGTCGTGAACCACCCCACTGTCCGGCTGACATCTAATGTTTCGCCGATCTCTTCCCGTCCGTGCCCTTCCAGCTCTACCAGTAACCGGCGACTACCACTCCATTCCGTCACGGCATCGACCAGGCCTGCTAAAAGTGCTTCCTGCATCCCTGCGCCGTAGCGCCCCACTTGCTCCAATAATGCGGTCGTCTCCCACTCACTCCACATCACCTCGACAACGGCGCTGGATTCCACGGTGTTCGCCCCTCGCCGTCCATCTCTTGGCAACGGTTTGTGTCCGGCGACCCGTCTCACAATTCCTTCCCAAAAGCCCACTTGCCCCTGCACTTCCGCCGATGCCGCATACTTCACCAGCCCGGCCGCCCACTGCGGGTAAGAATGAGTCTTGGCGGGCAACCGTATCGCCCTATTTCCCTGTGCTTGCTTGTATGTAGTGCTCAGATCTTCAAGCAAAATCCGCCACGAAACTCCGTCCACTGCCAGATGATGGATCACTATTTGCAGCCGTTCGCCCTCTTGCAGCCGATACCATCCGACTCGGACCAGGGGACCGCGTTCAAGATTCAATCCTGCTTGCAGTTGATCGGCCGCTCTTTTCAGCGCCTGCTGTTGCGTGCCGGCGGGCAACTCTCGCAGATCGATTTCGCAGGTGACCTCTTGCGCTTCTCGCTCTTCGATCCAGGACTGCCCTCCGGCATAGCGGGTTCGCAGCCCATCGTGATGCGTCAGCAATGCCGCTACTGCCCGTCGCAATGCCTGCGCTTCCAGGGGCCGATGCGGTTCCAATAACAACGCCTGATTGAAATGCTCCGGGCGTTCCAGGTCGGCGGTAAAAAACCAGCGCTGGATCGGCGTTCGCTCGACTGGGCCGGTCACGATCTCTTGCGGGGCTTCCGGCCCAACCACCGGGTCGCCGGCGTCCCGCGCCAGTTCTCGAATGGCCAATTCTTGGATGGCCAGTTCTCGAATCGTTTGATGTTTAAAGAGGTGTCGCGCAGAGAGGCGCAGTCCGGCTCGATTGGCTCGTGCGACGACCTGAATGCCGAGAATCGAATCGCCCCCGAGTTCGAAAAAGTTATCTTCGATTCCGACGCGCTCGCGTCGCAGCACCTGGCGCCAGATGTTGACCAACGTTCGTTCAGTTTCGGTCTCGGGCTCAATTAATTTCTGTGCCGGTTGATGTCCGGCTTCGGGTGACGGTAAAGCCTTCCTGTCCAGCTTGCCATTCGGCGTTAATGGCAAGCGATCTAAGACGACCAATGCACTCGGCACCATATAGTCAGGCAGGTGGCGACGAAGGTATGCGCGCAATTCCGGCGAAGTAATCGTTCGATCGGAACGTGAAGCCACATAGGCGACCAGGCTGCGATCATTGCCATTGGTGTGGGCGACAACAACGCTTTCACCCACATCCGGGTGCCGTGACAGTATTGACTCAATCTCCCCAAGTTCGATCCGGAACCCGCGGATCTTCACTTGCTGATCGCTTCGTCCAAGATACTCCAATGTTCCATCCGGCCAGTAACGGGCAAGGTCGCCGCTCTGGTAAAGACGCGCGCCGGGTTCATCTGAAAATGGATCTGGAACAAAGCGCTCTGCGGTCAGAGCAGGCCGGGTGAGATATCCGCGAGCAAGTCCAGCCCCTCCGACAGATAGTCCTCCGGGTGCGCCCGGCAGTGTGGGCTCACATCCTTCATCGAGAACATAGAGCTGAAGGTCAGGTAGAGAACGTCCGATGAGACTGCCCTGAGCGGTGGCAATCTCCGTCGCAGAGAGTGGGCAGCAAGTCACGTGGACCGTGGTCTCTGTAATGCCGTACATATTCACCAGCCGTGGACGCTCCAAGCCGTGACGCTTCACCCATGGATCGAGGCTCGCGAGGTCGAGAGCCTCACCCCCAAAGATCACCCACCTCAACATCAATTTGCCCTTCAATGCGCCTGCCAATTGATCTGCTTGCCCTTTCTGTTCGTCTGCCATGATGAGTTGACGGAACGCAGAGGGAGTTTGATTCAATACTGTTACTTTCTCCGCGACCAGAAGATCATAGAAAAGCTCCGGAGTGCGACTGACAAGATGCGGCACAATGACCAGACGGCCACCGTAAGCAAGCGCTCCCCAGATCTCCCAAACCGAGAAATCAAAGGCATAAGAGTGAAACAGTGTCCAAACATCTTCTGGACCGAACTCATAGAAGGCTTCGGTCGAAGCCATGAGGCGCGTCAAATTACGGTGAGTGACCATCACGCCTTTCGGATCTCCGGTCGATCCCGATGTATAGATCACATAGGCGAGGTTGTCCGGCTTCACTTTTGAGTCGGGATCGGTCACTGGGAATGTCATCAGCGACGGCTCGGCATCCAGGCAGATGACCTCCGCACCGGCGCTGGCGGGTAGTTGGTGCCGTAATGATTGTTGAGTGAGAAGCACTCTCGCCCGCGTGTCGTTCAACAAGTAGGTGAGCCGTTCGGACGGATAAGCGGGATCGAGTGGCACATAAGCTCCCCCGGACTTGAGCACCGCGAGAATGGCAAGAACCATCTGAGGGCTCCGATCAAAACACAATGCGACCAGAACCTCTGGCCCAACCTCGAGACTTTGGAGCAGGTGCGCGATCCGGTTCGACTCTTCATTCAATTCGGCATAAGTCCACTCTCGGCCTTCAGAGGTGAGCGCCACGGCATTTGGCTGCCGCCGCGCAACAGAGGCGAATCTCTCGTGCAAGAGAGCAGAGACCGGGTAAACAGTTGTCGTGCCGCGCCACTCCGCAATGAGCTGTGATCGCTCGGCGGCGCTCAACAAGGAGAGGTCTGAGATCCGTTTCGATGGATCCGCCACTGCTCCTTGCAGCAGCCGACTGAAATGATCGGCAACTCGCTCAACAGTGGATGCTTCGAACAGATCGGCGGCATACTCTAATTCTCCGCTCATCCCGAGACCGGAGTTCTGCTCAATAAGTAGACTGAGGTCAAACTTCGCAGATTCCGCCGGGATCGGATCGAGCTGGACCATCACCCTCGACATTCGCAGCTCCGGCTGCGGAGTGTTATAGAGGACGAACTTGACCTGGAAGAGCGGCGCGCGGCCCAGCAATCGGACCGGGGCCAGTTCTTCTACCAATCGTTCAAAAGGAAGGTCCTGGTTCGAGTATGCGGCTAGCGTGACATCTCGTGTCCGCCTCAACATCTCGCGAAAGTCGGGGGTTCTCTGCAAGTCCGCGCGAAGCACGAGTTGATTGATGAAAAATCCGATTAATCCTTCGGTCTCCAGTCGATTTCGATTAGCGACGTCTGTTCCGACCGTGACCGCGGTCTGCCCCGCATAACGCCCCAGTAACGCTTGCCAGCCAGCCAATAACGTCATGAATAATGTGACGCCTTCCTGTCGGCTCAGCGCCTGCAAGGCGGAACTCAGATCAGCGCTCAGTCTGAAGCTCACCATCCCGCCGCGATAACTCGGCACAGCCGGCCGCGCGTTATCTGCGGGCAGTTCCAAAAGCTCCAGTCCGTCCAATTGCTTCCGCCAGTAAGCCAGTTGGCGTTCCAGCACCTCACCTTGCAACCACTGCCGTTGCCACACCGCAAAGTCCGCGTATTGCACGGGTAGCTCTGTAAGCGGCGAAGGCCCTTCGACAAGATAAGCTTCATAGAGCGCCGTCAATTCTTTCGCCAGAACGCTCATTGACCATCCGTCCGCCACGATGTGATGCAAGGTGATCAACAGAACGTGTTCAGACGCCGCCAGTCGCAGCAGGCTCAGGCGCAACAGTGGACCAGAGCTGAGGTCAAAGGGGCGCGCTGCTTCCTGCCGGGCTAAACGCTGTGCCGCACGTTCGGCTCCCTTGGCTTCCAGGCCGCTGAGATCGATTATCGACAGCGGTATCGGAATGTGCGGATTGATTTGCTGTGTCGGTTGGCCGTCTTCCGCTGGAAAGCAAGTACGCAACACTTCATGGCGGCGGACGATTTCATTGAGACTTCTCCAGAGGATCCCGATAAAGAGGGGGCCTGTGAGTCGGAGCCTGAAAGGCAAGTTATAGAGAGCGCTCGCCGGCTCGAATTGATCAATAGACCATAGTCGCTGTTGCGCGAACGACAGCGGCAGCGAATATCCTTGACGAGAGACCGGCTGCAGTGGAAGTTCGCCATAGCTATTCTCTCCCCTGGCCCTGACGATCTGCCCGGCGAATACTTCGGGCGTTGGCGCTTCGAATAACAGACGCAACGGCAGATCCATTTCAAATGCGCTCCGCACGCGCGAAATCACCTGAGTCGCCAACAGCGAGTGTCCACCAAGTTCGAAAAAGTCATCGGTGATTCCGATCCGCTCAACGCGTAAGACCTCTGCCCAGATGTTGCAGAGGATCTCTTCGATCGCCGTGCGCGGCGCGACAAAATCTCCCGAGACCGTCTGCGGTACGGGAGCAGGCAATGCCTTGCGATCTAACTTCCCGTTCGGCGTCAGCGGCAATCGCTCCAAGATCACCAGAGCGCTCGGCACCATATATTCCGGCAATCGCCCCTGCAATGCTTGCCTGATCGAATCAAGCTCTGCCGCCAACCTCTCTTCGCCGACGATGTAAGCTACTAATCGAGCGTCTCCGGGAAGATCCTCACGTACCAAAGCCACTGCCTGACGTACTCCCGCACAGGCGGCGAGTGCCGATTCGACTTCGCCGAGTTCGACGCGTTGGCCACGCAACTTAACTTGATGATCAAACCGCCCTAGAAACTCCAGCTCACCGTTTGCTAACCACCGCCCGCAATCTCCCGTGCGATAGAGCCGCGCTCCGGACTCTCGGCTGAACGGGTCCGGCACGTATCGCTCCGCCGTCAAAACCGGCCGGTTGAAATATCCGCGACCGACCCCGATGCCGCCAATCAACACTTCACCGTGTACTCCCACCGGTACCGGCTCCCACTCTCCATCCAGTACGTAGACGCGGAGGTTGCGTAGCGGCTTACCCAGCGGCGCATAAGGCAGCGATTGCGGCGGAACGACAGGCACAACATAGTGCGTGATATCGTCCGAGCATTCGGTAGGCCCATAGGCATTGATCAACGGGACAGCCGGGTAAGCAGCATGCCATTCGACACAGAGGCGAATTGGTAAGGCCTCCGCATTGCAGATCAACCATCTCAGCCCCTTCAGTGACCGTTGCCGGTCTTCTTCTAGTAATACCGCCAGCATCGCGGGCACGGTCTCCAATACGGTGATAGATCCTTCCGGCACTTGCCCGGCCAGACGCTCGGCGTCCTCCGCCGCTGAATCTTCAATTATTCGCGCTCGTCCACCGCTGATGAGCGGAGTCAGCATCTGCCATACCGAAATATCAAAGGAAGAAGGAGCATTCTGGGCCACCGTATCCTGCGGTCCTAAACTCAACTCCTCGACCTTAGCAAGCAGGTGGTTGCTCATGCCGCGGTGCTCGACCATCGCGCCTTTTGGCCGTCCTGTCGAGCCTGATGTATAGATGATGTAAGCGAGATTCGACGGCCTCACAGTGATGGCGAGATTCGCATCGGATTGAGCGTCGATGAGCTTGTCTTCCGCGTCAAGTAGGACGAGACGCCCCTCATGCCCCGGCAATCGATGGCTCAGGCTGAGAACGCTGATGACCATCCTCGCCCGCGAGTCTTCGATCATATAGGCCAATCGCCCGTCAGGATACGCCGGATCGAGAGGCACATAGACGCCGCCGGCCTTGAGCACTGCCAGAAATGTTACAACCAATTTTTCGTCGCGCTCTAAGAAAACTCCGACCCGAACCTCCGGACCGATCCCAAAATTCTTTAAGTAGTGTGCTAATTTATTAGCACGATGGTTCAACTGTTGATAGGAGAGAGAGGCCGCTCCGCTCGCAATTGCGATCGCCTGAGGATTCCGGTCAACCTGTTTTTCAAACCATTCGTGGGCGAAACCATCCTCTTGGTGCAGTGCATCCGTGGCGTTCCACTCCATCACTATTTGCCGGCGCTCAGTCTCCGAGAGCATCTTCAGGGTGGCGATCCGCTGCTGCGGGTTCTCGGCCATCTCCTCCATTAAGACCTTCCAGGCCGCGAGCCATCTCTGCGCCGTCTCACGACTGAAGATCTCGGTGTTGTAGTTGAGCTCCGCTAAAAGCCCGCCGTGTCTTTCAATGACGTTCAACGTTAAGTCGAAGTTGGCCGAAGCAACCGGGAAAGAGACAAGCGTCGTCTCTAGCCCAGCGGTTTGTTTACGATCTGGCGTACGATCCAGATTGAAAGTGACATCGAAGAGTGGCGCGCGGCTCGCGTCATGAGTCTGCGCCAATTGGTAGAAGAGCCCGCTGAATGGATATTCATCGTGCTCGAAAGCCACGAGAAGGCGCGAACGGACATGATCAAGGCATTCGGCGACGGTCATTCCGCGATGTAGTGAGCAGCGAATGGGAAGCATGTTGACACAGCAACCGATGATCCGTTCGAAGTCTGCTTCTTTCCGATCCGCAGTTGGAATGCCGATGACAAAATCGGTCTGCCCGGTGAGCCGATTGAGCAGGACGACGTAACCGGCAAAGAGTGTCATAAAGAGAGTGCAGTTTTGTCGGAGACTGAAAGCTTTGAGGCGATGACAACCTTTCGTTCCAATCTCGAGGCTCTGCCTTGCGCCTTGATATCTTTTGACCGGCGGGCGTGGGTAATCGGTCGGAAGATCGAGCAATGAAGCCGGCTCGGCAAATTGCGCCAACCAGTATGCCTCATCCTCTCTCCATTTTGCGGTTCCAATCCTTCGTTCACTGTAAAGCACGTAATCACTAAATGGAACCGGCGGTCTCAGCCTGTCTTCGACGCCTTCGACCAGCGCCCCATAGGTCGTCATCAACTCATCAAGCAATAGATCCATCGACCATCCATCGACCGCAATGTGATGGGCGCTGAGAACCAAGAGGTGACGGTCCTCGGCCAGGCGAATAATCCTGATGCGCAGAGGAGGAGGAGACGACAGATCAAAGCGGGTTCGCCCCTCCTCTTCCAACAAACGTTTCACCCGTTGCTCTTGCTCGCTGGCCGGAAGCTCTTCAAGGTTCTCCAGTCTTAGCGGAATCTCAAGCTCCGGCAAGATCACCTGTCGTCTGACCGTGCCATCGATCTTGATGCGAAGTGCTTCATTTCTGTCGCAAACGCGCTGCAATGCCCGGCGCAACAATCCGATCAAAATTCGGCCCTTGAGTTCAACGGCAACGGAGATGCTGCAGGCGAGCGACGCTTCTTGATCCATCTGATCTACCATCCAGAGATGGCGCTGCACTTCGGTGAGAGGGAGAGATCTGGTTTCGTCGCCGGACGCTTCTCTCTCTTTATCCGGCTTTTCTATCGCGGCCCCAGACCTGGCGGGAAAAAATCCGCCTTGCCGTAAGGCCCGGACACTCTCTTTGACAGCGTTAACAATCACTTCCAGATCGGTCTCGGTATGGGCCGTGGAGAGAAAGCAGTTGCGGCCTTCCCAGATGTAAATGCCCTTCTCCATCAAGTGATAAAAAAGCAGGTCGAGGTTCCCGTGAAAAGCAAAGCGGAACAGCGAACCAAAATGATCAATTCGAATGGGGACTTCTTCGGCGACAAAAAATGTATTCAACTCTGCTGCGAGTGAAGACGTCTTGCTATTGAGCGTCTGCTGGAGACCTGGCCCCTCGTCCTTCAGCCGTTTGAGCACTGCCCGAGCCGCAGCCATCGTAAGCGGATGTTTGCAGAAAGTTCCGGCAAAGAATGTGGTTGTTGCCTGCGGGTAGGAATGGTCATTGTATCTCCAGTGGCCGCCATCAATACCGTCGAGATAAGCGGCGCGTCCGGCGACGACTCCAATCGGCATGCCTCCGCCGAGGATCTTGCCGTAGGTGACCAGATCGGCCTTTACGCCGAACCACTCTTGTGCACCACCCAGAGCGATTCGGAACCCGGTAATAACCTCATCGAAGATCAGGGCAATATTGTGCGCTTCGGTAAAACGACGGAGCTCTCGCAAGAACTCTCTCGGTTGCAAATCGGGACGGCGACTTTGAACCGGTTCCACCAACACTGCCGCCAGTTTCCCCGCATATTTATGAAGTTGTGTCAGCGACTCTGGCTTGCCGTAATCGAGGACGATGACATCCTCAACTGCTCCCGGACGGATGCCGGGCGCCAGCGGCGTGTTTGACCCAAGGTGATTCGGCACCGCCGGCTGGGCCAACACACCGTCGAAGGTCCCATGATAGGATCCGCCAAATAACGCGATGAGCGGTCGATCATGAGCCGTACGCGCCAATCGCATGGCCATCATCACAGCCTCTGTCCCGGAGTTGCAGAAGACGGCGCGTTCATTGCCCGTCAACTCGCAGAGCATTCCGGCGACTTCACCTGCCAGGTCGGACTGCGGCCCCAACTGAATGCCCTTTCCTAGTTGTTCTTCGATCGCCCTCGTGATAAACGGCGCTCCATGACCAAAGAGATTTACGCCAAAGCCCATTGTGAGGTCGATGTACTCGTTGCCGTCTACGTCCCAAATCTTCGCTCCTGCTGACCGAACGCCGTGAATTGGGTAGAGCATCTCCTTAATCGAAAATCGAAACCCGGCTGATGCCCGATTGTCCGCCAGCACGGCACGATTCCGCTGCGCCATCTCTTTTGACCTGGGCGTCCGCGCGGTATACCGCGCGATTAACGAATCGAGATGTTGTTGTTGCCGTGGTTCGAGTCC
>Ga0081539_10001405_pt1 | contig 41451 bp, 43 predicted proteins | sample TabmetS4T2R2_FD_71023 | JGI IMG/M metagenome (GOLD analysis project Ga0081539, IMG submission 71023) | Tabebuia heterophylla rhizosphere microbial communities from the University of Puerto Rico - S4T2R2 | ecosystem: Host-associated > Plants > Roots > Rhizosphere ... | reverse complement strand
CGGTGGCGTGGCGGTCATCAAGGCCGGCGCGGCGACCGAGGTCGAGCTCAAGGAGCGCAAGCACCGCATCGAGGACGCGGTGCGCAACGCCAAGGCCGCCGTCGAGGAGGGCATCGTCGCCGGCGGCGGCGTCGCGTTACTGCAGGCCGGGGACGCCGCGTTCGGCGGACTCGGCCTGTCGGGCGACGAGGCGACCGGTGCCGCCATCGTCCGCGCCGCGCTGGAGGCACCGCTCAAGCAGATCGCCGTCAACGCCGGTCTGGAGGGCGGGGTGGTGGTGGAGAAGGTCAGGACCCTCAACCAGGGCGAAGGCCTGGACGCCGCCACGGGCGAGTACCGCAACCTGGTAGACGCGGGCATCATCGACCCGACGAAGGTCACCCGCTCCGCCCTGCAGAACGCCGCGTCCATCGCCGCGCTGTTCCTGACCACGGAAGCCGTGGTCGCGGACAAGCCCGAGAAGAAGGACAGCGCCACCCCAGGCTCGGAGGGAGGCGGCATGGACTTCTGACCCTGGCCCGCCCCGAGAACTGACGCCGTTCCCGCCAACCGAACCGCGCATGAGCCCGAGCATTCACCCACAACAAGCAGAGGAGCCGATCAGGACACCAATCAACTGCCGACCAGGAGGACCAGCGAGCCGTCGAAAGTCGGCTGGGTGCGCAGGTGCCCGTGGCGGGCATCCCAGGTGCCATCGTCGAGATCGCGACGAAGGTGGTTGGTGAAGCGCTCCTGCACGCTCGCGTCGACGAAGCTCCACGCGGAGCAGGAGAGGCGTGCGTCAGGGTCGAGGAGCGCCTCGGGGCGGCCGTAGTAGGCCTCGTTGAACCCGTCGACGCAGTCGAGCGGGATCGGCACGGAGCGGACGGTCGTATTGCCACCGAGCGCGGCGGTGAGCCGTTCAACGGTGGGGTAGCGGCGGGCTTCCGTCTCGATCACCTCGGGCGCGTACTCGTCGAGCCAGAACCGTCGAAGCAGCGCGGGATCACCGGTGAGAACCGCGATGGGCCCACGCGTGACCCGGCGCATCTCCGCGAGACCGGCTTCCAGGTCGACCCACTGGTGGACGCTGAAGGTGGTCATAGCGGCGTCGAACGCCTTGTCCTCGAACGGCAACCGCTCGGCAGTGGCGTCGACCGCCGCGGCAAGGGTCGGCGGCCGCTGCGCCCGCATGGCGGCCGACGGTTCGACCGGAGTCACGTCCCGGTCGGCCGGCTCGTACGACCCGGCCCCGGCCCCGACGTTGAGCACCGTACGAGCGTCCCCGAGGGCGTTGAGTATGTGCGCGGCAATGCGCGGATCAGGCCGCCGGTACCGCGAGTAGGCGGTGCCGATCTGGCCGTAGTTCGCGTCCCCCGCACTGCCGTCCGCTTGCCGCTGAAGATCCATGACCGAACCCTATCCACGGCCCCGCATCGTGATCGCCACGATTTCGCTTCCGGCTGACGGTTGGGGACGAGGCCGTGGGGGAGGGGAGGAGGGAGGGCAGCGGCGGAAGGCCGGAGGGGGTTCGGGTGGGAGAGGGAGCGGGTGGGAGAGGGAGCGGGTGGGAGACGGAGCGGGTGGGAGACGGAGCGGGTAGGAGACGGAGCAGGCGAGAGAGGAACGGGCGGGAGAGGAACGGGCGGGAGAGAAACAGACGAGGCAGGCGACAGGGAGGGCGGGCAACAGGGAGGCAGGCAACAGGGAGGCAGGCAACAGCAGGATGCGGCAGCAGGCAATGGGGGCGGCAGCAGGCAACGGGGCGGCAGGGCTGCGGCGAGCGCCGCAATTGGCGGCAACAGGCAATGGGGAGGCAAGCGGCGGCAGGTGCGGCAGATAACGGCAGGGCGCGCAGGCAACGGCGGCGCCAGGCCGCGGCGGCAGTAGTGGCGCCAGGCCGCGGCGGCAGTAGTGGCGCCAGGCTGCGGCGGGCAGTAGTGGTGCCAGGTCGTGGCGGGCAGCAGTGGCGCCAGGCCGCGGCAGGCGCGGCAGGCGGCAGGAGGGAGAGGATTCAGTCGTCTAGTTGGTCTTGTAGTTCGGCGGCTACGTCTGGGTTTACGTAGTCGGCGTAGGCCAGGGCCTCTTTTTGGTACTGCTTCGGGATCACCGCTCGGATGCGGTCGGCGTAGGCGGCGTTCGGGTCGGCTGGGAGGGCCTTTTCCGGGAGGACGAGTTCGTCCGGGATGCCTGTGCGGACGGCGACCGGGCCGGTTTCGCGGATTGATTCTGGCCAGAGTAGGCCTGGGCCTACCGCTGCGCAGGTGCGGTGGGCGTAGATGACCTTGACGTCGTCGACCGTTGTCGCGGTGGGTGGGGTGTGGCCGAAGGGCTTGGCCACGCATACCAGCTCGTTGCCGTCTATGTCGGTGCGGCGGTTGGGGTTCTCCGACTGGCCGTGTCCGTGGGCGGGGGTGGCGGTCGGCACCGCCCGCTCCAGGGCCGCTACCACGCGGCGGCTGAGCTGCTCATCCAACGACGGTTCGTCGGCCAGGATCACGCCGCCTACCACCACGCCCGCGGCTACCACCGCGACCCCTGCGGCTGCGACCCAGCGCATCATCCGGCGACGTTGCCGGTCTGCGATTGGCATGGCTCGATCGTCGCATCGATGGGTTTCTTACCGCCAGTGTTCGGAAAGTTCCGGAAAGTTACGGAGGTTCCACGATGCGGGAAACCGGGCGAATCATGTCGGTGGGGTCGCGGAGGATCTAGGGCATGGTCACCGTGCATGTCGATCGGACCGGGTCTCGGCCCTTTCCTCGGTTCAGCCTGGTCGCGCTCGCTGGGCGGGCGCTGGGAGCAGTGCCGCCGCCGGCGCAGGTTCTTGCCGGCATCATCAGCGTGCAGGTGGGGGCGGCGCTCGCGAAACAGCTGTTCGGGGTGGTCGGCAGTGCGGGGGCGGTCGCGTTGCGGCTGTTCTTCGCTGCGCTGATCCTCCTGGCGGTGTGGCGACCTTCCGTTCGGCTTGGGCGGCGGGCGTTGCTCGTGGTGGTCGGCTACGGCGTCGTGCTTGGCGTGATGAACCTCTGCTTCTACCTGGCGTTGGCGAAGGTTCCGCTCGGCGTGGTCGTGACGATCGAGTTCCTCGGGCCGCTCGCGGTCGCCATCGGGGGGTCGCGGCGGTGGCTGGACGGGCTGTGGGCGCTTCTCGCCGCCGGTGGGGTCGTGTTGCTGACCGAGGGACGCGGGGAACTGCACCTGGTCGGCATCCTGTTCGCCCTCGCGGCGGCGGTGTGCTGGGCGGCCTACATCCTCCTCAGCGCGGCGCTCGGGCGGCACACCAGCGACGGCGGCGGGCTCGCCCTGGGCATGGTCCTGGCGGCCGCGGTCGTCGTGCCGGTCGGGCTCGTGGACAGTGGCCCGGCGCTGTTCGAGCCGTGGGTGCTCCTCGTCGGGCTCGGGGTCGCGCTGCTCTCCTCGGTGATCCCGTACTCGCTGGAGCTGGAGGCGTTGCGCCGCATCCCGCCGAAGGTGTTCGGGGTGCTGATGAGCCTCGAACCGGCGGTCGCCGCGCTTGTCGGGCTGATCGTGCTGCACGAGGCGCTCGGGCCGATCCAGTGGGTGGCGATCCTGCTCGTCGTCGCCGCCTCGGCCGGGGCGACCCGGACGGCGCGGTCCGCACCATAACCATCTCGATGCGCGGGGTGGCTGGGTACTCCTCCGGCGCGAGGTCGATGACGGGCCGCGTCAGCCTGTGCCGAGGGTGTGGGCGTGCCCGGCGAGCAGGCCGAACGCCGTCCGCGTCGCCGTCGTGACCCGGGTACGCACCACCCGGGCCGGCAACTCGGCCAGGATGAGGTCGCGGGCGAGGTCGGCCACCGTGCGGTGCATGGTGACCAGCTGACCGGCCAGCAGCACGGGCGTCGGGTCGGTGCGGCCGTGCCGAACGTCGTCCAGGGCCACGGCCAGTGCCTGCCGGTACCGCTCGTCCAGCTCCCGCTCGTACGCCCGCAGCGCCGGGCTGCCCGCCACGACCTCCAGGAACCGCCTGGTCCGCTCGCCCGCCTCCGGCGCGGTCAGGAACCCCATGGCGCGGTCGTGCCACTCCCGGAACGCGGCCACCACGCCCTGCTCCGGCGCCCGCTCCCGCACGGTCGCCACCATCGCCTCGACCAGGTCGCCGGCCCGGTCGAACAGGATGGCCTCCTTGCTGGGGAAGTAGTTGAACACCGTGCCGACGGCCACGTCCGCCGCCTCGGCGATCTCCGCGACCGTGACCGCGTCGAACCCCCGCGCGTCGAACAGCCGCCACCCGCACTCACTGATCGCGGCCCGGGTCTGCCGCTTCCTGCGGTCCCGCCGCCCCTCCACCGGCATGCCGGGCAGTCTACTGAGTCATTGCAAACTTATAGTCGCTCATGTTTAGACTCGTTCATGTCCATTGCCAGATCCCTGCACCTGTTCGAGGTCGCCACCGTCCGCGACAACGGCGTGCCGGTGCCGGTCTTCCTGATCGGCACCGCCGACGGGCGGTGGTGGCTGGTCGACACCGGCTGCCCCGCGGGCATGATCGGCGACCCGGCGGCGCCGTTCGCGGTCACCGCGGAGTCGCACGTCGTCGGCCGGCTCGACCGCCTCGGCCTGAAACCGTCCGACATCGACACCGTGATCGTCAGCCACCTCGACCCCGACCACGCCGGCGCCAACGACGAGTTCCCGCACGCCGAGTTCGTCGTGCAGCGCGCCCAACACGAACACGCGACCCGGTCCGGCCTGCTGCGGTACGAGTGGATGCGGCCCCACTGGGACCTCCCGGACCCGCGGCTGGTCGACGGCGACACCGACCTCGCACCCGGCGTCACGCTCGTCGAGTGCGGCGGCCACACGCCGGGACACCAGGCCGTTCTCGTTGAGCTACCGGAGACCGGCCGGGTCCTGCTGGCCGGCGACGCCTGGCTGCGCGGCAGCGACCCCGACACCCGCCCGCTGTCCCAGCACGACCTGGACGGGCCGAAAACCCGTGCCAGCCAACGGAAACTGATGAACCTGACCGACATCGCGCTGGTCGTGCACAACCACGACGCCGAGCAGTGGCGCACGCTGCGGCGGGCTCCGGACCGGTACACCTGACGTCGGCGGACTATGGTGAGTTAAACCAATCTTTGTGGACGACGGTCGAGTTGGCGGGAATGGGCGAGGACAGACAGCTGAGAAAGCGCGTGCTGGAGGTCGTCACCGACCGTGCGCTGATGGACCTCGACCTCGACAAGCTGCTCGACGTCCTGGTCTACCGGGTCCGCGACCTGTTCACCGTCGACACGGTGACCGTCCTGCTCGCCGACGCGAACGGCGAGCAACTCGTCGCCAGGGCCACCGCGGGGCTGGACGAGGAGGTCTTCCAGGGCGTGCGCGTGCCCATCGGCGAGGGCTTCGCCGGGCGGGTGGCCGAGCTGCGCGAGCCGGTGCTGATCGAGCGGGTCGACGAGTCGACGGTGGTCAACCCACTGCTGTGGGAGCACGGCCTGCGCATGCTCCTCGGCGTGCCGATCGTGGCGCAGAACGAGCTGGTGGGCGTCCTGCACGTCGGCGTCACCGCGCCACGCGAGTTCAGCAACTCCGAGGCCGAGCTGCTGCAGCTGGTCGCCGACCGGGTCGCGCTGGTGGCCCACCTGCACCGGTCGCGCTCCGAGCAGGCCGCGGCCGCCATGCTGGTCGACAGCCTCCTGCCCGCCAAGCTGCCATCCACGGACGGCTGGGACCTCGCCGCCCGCTACGTCGCCGGCGCCGACACCGGCGTCGGCGGCGACTGGTATGACGTCTTTCCGCTGCCCGGTAACCGGATCGGCGTGGTGATCGGCGACGTGGTCGGCAGCGGGCTGCGGGCGGCGATCGTGATGGGGCGGCTGCGCAGCGCGTTGCGTGCCTACGCGCTGGAGTTCGACGATCCGGCCGTGGTGCTCGGCAAGCTCGACCGCAAGGCCAGCCACTTCGAGCACCGGACCATGGCCACCGTCGCCTACGCGGTGATCGACGTCGCCGCCCACCACATGGACTTCGCCCTCGGCGGGCACCTGCCGCCGATCATCTCCCTGCCGGAGAAGGAGGCCGAGTTCGTGCAGGCGCCGGTCGGCCCGCCGATCGGCTACCACCTGGGCATCACCGGCCGCACGGGCGCCAGCATCGACGTGCCGCCCGAGGCACTGCTCGTCTTCTACACCGACGGCCTGGTCGAACGCCGGGGCACCGACCTCGACGAGCGCCTCGAGAAGCTGCGCGCGGCCGTCCACCTCGCACCGGCGAAGGCCGTGTGCGCCCACATCATGGCGACGATGGTCGGCGGCGAACCCGCCACCGACGACATCGCGCTCGTGGCCGTCCGGCACACCACGCCGGCCTAACGCCCCAGCTCACCGAGCAGCAGTGCCTCCGCGTGGCAGGCGCGGGCGAACTCGGCGAGCGGCACGCTCTCGTCCGGCCCGTGCGCGCGGGAGAGGTTGTCCGCGCCGGCGCCGGTGATCAGGATCGTCGCCGCAGGGAAGGCCTCGGCGAACGCCGCCACGAACGGGATGCTGCCGCCGCTGCCGATGTACTCCACGTCCCGGCCGTACGCGGTGCGGTAGGCCCGCGCCGCCGCGGCGAACCACCGGCCGGACGTGTCCACCGAGAACGGCTGCCCGGTCTCGCCGACGGTCACCGACACGTGCGCGCCGAACGGGGCGTGCGTGCGCAGGTGCTCGGCCAGCGCCGCACCCGCCCGGGCCGCGTCGTCCCCGGGCGCGACCCGCAGGCCCACCTTCGCCCTGGCGACGGCGTGGAGCGTGTTGGACGCCGCCGCGACCGGCGGCGCGTCGACGGCGAGCACGCTCACCGCCGGCCGGGTCCACACCCGCGCGGCGACGCTGCCCGTGCCGTGCAGCTCGACGCCGTCGAGCACGCCGGCGTCGGCGCGGAACCGCGGCTCCGGGTAGTCGGTGCCCGGCTCCGCGCCGGCCCGCAACCCGGCCACCGCGACGTCACCGTGCTCGTCGTGCAGGGTGGCGAGCAGCCGGCACAGCGCGGTGAGCGCGTCCGGCGCCGCGCCGCCGAAACCGCCGGAATGCACGCCCGCCGCCAGCGTGCGCAGCTCGACGACACACGCGGTCGTGCCGCGCAAGGTGGTGGTGAACGCCGGCGTGCCGGGCACCAGGTTCTCCGAGTCGGCGATCACGATGACGTCCGCCGCGAGCCGGTCGCGGTGGCGGGACAGCAGCGTGGTGAGCGTCGGCGACCCGATCTCCTCCTCGCCCTCCACGAGCACCGTCACCCCGCACGGCGGCCGGCCCTCGTGCGCGAGCACCGCCGCGAGGTGCGCCGCGACGCCGGCCTTGTCGTCGGCCGTGCCCCGGCCGTACAGCCGGCCGTCGCGTTCGGCCGGCTCGAACGGCGGGCTGGTCCAGGTGCCCGGCGGACCGGCGGGCTGGACGTCGTGGTGCGCGTACAGCAGCACGGTCGGCCGGCCCAGCGGGGCCGGGTACCTGGCCAGGACGGCCGGGTGCGCGCCGTTCTCGATGATCTCCACCTCGGGCAGTCCGGCGTCGCGGAACAGCGCGGCGGTCAGTTCGGCCGAGCTGACCAGGGCGTCCGTGGGCACCGCGCTCACCGACGGGATCCGCACCAGCTCGTCGAGGGCGGCGCGGGCCGCCGGGAGCACCTTCTCGAGGTCGATCATGGACGTTCCTTCCGATCGCGCACCCGTTCCATCATCAACGCCGGCGTCACGTTCCGCGCGGTGCCGGGACGGGTGCGGGCGGCCACACCGGCTCGACCTGCTGCCGAGTGAGAGGTCCAGGCTCAGTCGGCTGCCGAGCGGGTGAGGGGTTGGCTGGGATCGGCGACGGTTGAGCCGAAGGTCTGGCGGTACGCCGCCGGTGCGACGCCGACCAGGCGCCGGAAGTGTGGGCGCAGCGCGGCCGCCGAGGAGAACCCGCAGCGCCGGGCGCATGCCGGAGCACGACTGAACCCGGGCCCGCACTGCGCCGGATGGGGCCATAGTGGATCCTGGCAGGCGTGGAGTTCCTCGCCAGCCGCGTGTTGCTGCGGCCCCGTGACCCGGACGCCTCGCTGACCTTCTACCGCGACACGTTGGGGCTCGCCGTGTACCGGGAGTTCCCCGGCGGCACGGTCTTCTTCCTCGGCAACGGTTTCCTTGAGCTGTCCGGCCGGGGTGAGTCCGGCCCGGGCCCGGATGTCGTGCTGTGGCTCCAGGTCCGCGACCTGGCGGGCACGGCCCGCGAGCTGGCCGAGCGCGGGGTGCCGATCGTGCGTGAGCCGCGCGAGGAGCCGTGGGGCCTGCTGGAGATGTGGATCGCCGACCCGGACGGGCTGCGGATCGTGCTCGTCGAGGTCCCCGCGGAACATCCCCTGCGCCGCGACTCGCGTTAGCTCACGCGCGCAGCTCCACGCAGCACTCGCCGGCCCGGGGGTCGAGGACGGCGTGCACGGCCGTGGTGTCCAGCCCGTCGACCAGGCCCGCGAGGAACGCGTGGTTGATCCCGCACACCATGTCGGGGGCCCGGGTGGCCAGCGGGTGGAACGGGCAGGTGCGCAGCCGCATGCAGGTCGGTGACGTGCGGTCGGGCTCGAAGCCGGAGCGCTGCAGTGCCGCGGTGGCCAGGGTGATGGCCCGTTCGGCCCCCAGCCGCCCGGGACGGGACTGCTCGCGTTCGGCGGCGCCGAGGTCCTGACCGCGCTCGCGGGCGGCCCGCAGTGCCGTGTCCCGGTCGCCGCCGGTGAGCACGGCGTCCAGCAGGATGCCGGCGAGCAGGTCGTGCTGGCGGGGCGGGATGTTCACGCGGATGTCGGTCCCGGTCGGCTCGTACACCTTCGGCGCGCGGCCGACCCTGCGCGCGACCTGCTGGTAGCCGGCCCGCAGCACCCCGGCGTCGACGAGCTTGTCGAGGTGGAACGCCGCGAGCTTGCGGGAGATCCCGACCGCCGCGGCCGCCTCGTCGCGGGTGACGGGACGGCGCGCGGCGCGGATGAACGCGTACATGCCGCGCCGCAGCTCGTCGTCCAGGGCGGCGACGGCTCTGATCGGCTCCACGCACGCCACGATAACACCAACGAGAGTGTCATCAGTCATGCTGGGTACTCGGGGGTTGACGGAGTTCGGCAATAAGACCAAACTTCTTTGGTGATTTAGGGAGGTCATCATGGAACGCGACCCTCGACCGGCGAAGCGGCCGGTGAACGCGGTTCTGGCGGGCCCGTACGGCCACCCGTTCCACCCGATCCTGGTGACGGTGCCCATCGGCGCGTGGGTGGCGGGGCTGGTGTTCGACATCGCGTCCCGCGTCGTCGACGCGCCGGGGTTCCTGGCGCAGGGCTCGGTGTGGCTGATCGCGATCGGGGTGCTCGGCGCGCTGCTGGCCGCGGTCGTCGGGTTCCTCGACCTGCTGGCCATCCCGAACGGGACGCGGGCGTTCCGCACGGGCCTGCTCCACATGAGCCTGAACCTGGCGGTGACGGCCGCCTACGTCGTGAACTTCTTCTGGCGCCAGAGCACCTACGGCGACCCTGGCCCTGTCGCCGTAGGCCCACTCGTGCTGGCCGCGGTCAGCCTGGCCGCACTGGGCGTGTCCGGGTACCTGGGCGGGAAGCTGGCCTACCACTACGGCGTGCGGGTGGCCGACGAGACCGTCCAGGCCGAGGGCTACCAGGACGGCCGCGGGACGCGGCCCGTCGGTGGTGGTCAGGCCCGCCACGCGCACTGAGTTTCCTCGGCAGAAAGGCGTTTGCCCATGCGTTCCACCTCCGCCCTGCGGGTGGTCCACGAGCCCGACTCCGGCGTCGACCTGGCCGCGGCCGAACAGGCGGCGGCCGAGTTCCTCCGGTCGCTCGGCGTCGAGTTGAGCTCGGAGAGCATGAAGGGCACCCCGGGGCGGATGGCCCGTGCCTACGCGGAGCTGTTCAGTCCGCGCCCGTTCGATCTCACCACGTTCCCCAACGACGAGGGGTACGACGAGCTGGTGCTGGCCCGCGGCATCCCGCTCCGCTCGGTGTGTGAGCACCACCTGCTGCCGTTCGTCGGCGTCGCACACGTCGGTTACCTGCCCGGGGAACGCATCCTCGGACTGTCCAAACTGGCCCGTGTGGTCGAGCACTTCGCGCGGCGGCCGCAGGTGCAGGAGCGGTTGACCAAGCAGGTGGCCGACTGGCTGGCCGAACATCTGCGCCCCCAGGGGGTCGGGGTGGTGGTGGAGGCGGAGCACACGTGCATGACGTTGCGCGGCGTGCACGCGGTCGGGGCCACCACCGTCACGTCGACCATGCTCGGCAGCCTGCGTGAGGACGCCCGGTCCCGGCAGGAGTTCTTCGCCCTCGCCGGCGCCAACGCCTGACCGCGTTCGTTGCCCGGCCGGACATCGACTCCGCCCGCGATCACCCTTCGCGTTGACATCGTCACCGATGAGGAGAAAGATATTCATCGAGTGTTGAATCAACGCGACGGGGGTTGTGATGACCGGCTTTCCGCTCGACCAGGTGGACTTCGAGAGTGGCTACGCGGGGCGCGAGCTGATCCCGGGCACGGAGGTGTCCTTCCAGGTCGCGCCGTGGGACATCGGTGCGCCGCAGCCGGTGGTGGTGCGGCTCGCCGACGAGGGTGAGTTCCGCGGCGCGGTGCTCGACGCCGGGTGCGGGCTCGGCGACAACGCGATCTTCCTCGCCGGCCGCGGTTGCGCGGTGACCGGTGTGGACGGCGCCGAGACCGCCCTGCGCACCGCGCGGGAACGGGCCGCCGCACGCGGTGTCGAGGTCGACTTCGTGCACACGGACGTCACCACGTTCGAGGGTGTCGAGCCGCGGTTCGACACCGTGCTCGACAGCGCGCTGTACCACTGCCTCACCGACGAGCAGCGCACCGCGTACGCGGCGGCCCTGCACCGGGTGACCCGCCCCGGCGCGCGGCTGCACCTGCTGTGCTTCGCCGATGTCGGCAACGAAGGTCTCGGCCTCCCGATGGACGTGAGCCAGGACGACCTGCACGCGCACCTGTCCGACCACTGGCGGATCCGCGCCGTCGAGCCCGCCGACTACACGATGTCGCTGACCGTCGAGTCCTTCGCCCAGATGGGCGGGGAACGGATGGCCGCCATGGGTTTCACCGTCGACCCGGACACCGTCCGCACCGACGAGCAGGGCCGTCTCCTCGGCCGGATGTGGCACCTGAGCGCCGACCGCGCCTGACCCGCTGGACTGCCCTGAAAGGCGCGTTCAGGACGCTCAACGTCCCGAACGCGCCGTTCAGGGCATCGCCGATGTCTCGAACGCGCCTTTCAGGGCGCGACCGGCTCCACGCGAGCGCGAGGCGGCCGGTTAGGTCGGGCGCTATGGCACCGGGCCCGCGAAGCGGGGCCCAACCCCCGCACCCCGAAACATGAGCACCGTGGCTCCAGGCTCAATGTCCTGAACGCGCCTTTCAGGGCACCTGGCATGTCTCGAACGCGCCTTTCATGGCGAACGGGACAAAAGCGCCGACTCGACATTTATCGCATGAACGGGAGTGCGCTCGCATATCGATGTTTGCGTTCACAGAGACATGCCTTGTTCTCTTTGACAGAGCTGTGTTAGCGTTCACAATCAGGATTTCGGATTTCACCCTGCATCCCTCTACTTCGTGCTGCCCTCTGAACAAGGGAGTTCATCGATGGCACCCCGAATCCGTCACCTGAGAAGGCTCCTGCTCGGCACCGGCGCGACGCTCGTCCTCGCCGCCGGCACGGTCGCCGGCACGACCGCGACCTCACAGGCGGCAACCCAGGGCCCGTGCGACCTCTACGCCGCCGGCGGCACCCCCTGCGTCGCCGCGCACAGCACCACCCGCGCCCTCTACGGCAACTACAACGGCGCGCTGTACCAGGTCCGGCGTGCCTCCGACAACACGACGCGGGACGTCGGCGTGCTGAGCGCCGGCGGCGTCGCCAACGCCGCGACGCAGGACTCCTTCTGCGCCGGCACGTCCTGTCTCATCACGATCATCTACGACCAGTCCGGCCGGGGCAACCACCTCACCCAGGCCCCGCCCGGCGGCTTCAACGGCCCGGCCCCCGGCGGCTACGACAACCTCGCGAACGCGACCGCCGCGCCGACGAACGTGGGCGGCCACAAGGCGTACGGCGTCTTCGTGGCGCCGGGCACCGGCTACCGCAACAACAACACCAACGGCATCGCGACCGGGGACCAGCCGGAGGGCATGTACGCGATCTTCGACGGCACGCACTACAACGCCGGCTGCTGCTTCGACTACGGCAACGCCGAGCGCAACAGCCGCGACAACGGCAACGGCACCATGGAGGCCATCTACTTCGGCAACATCAAGGTCTGGGGCTACGGCACCGGCAACGGCCCGTGGGTGATGGCCGACCTGGAGAACGGCCTGTTCTCCGGCGTCAACGCCGGCTACAACGCCAACGACCCGACCGTCAGCCACCGGTTCCTGACCGCGATCGTCAAGGGTGGCCCGAACCGCTGGGCCATCCGCGCCGGCAACGCGCAGTCCGGCGGGCTGTCCACCTACTACAACGGCGTGCGCCCCAACGTCGCCGGCTACAACCCGATGAAGAAGGAGGGCGCGATCATCCTCGGCATCGGCGGCGACAACAGCAACAGCTCCGCCGGCACGTTCTACGAAGGCGTGATGACCTCCGGCTTCCCGTCGGACGCCACCGAGAACTCCGTGCAGGCCAACATCGTCGCGGCCGGGTACACCACCACCGCGCCGAGCACCGGGCTCACCCCCGGCTCCCGGATCTCGTTGCAGGCCACGACCTCGTGCTGCACCTCGCAGTACATCACCCACAACGACAACGACACCCAGGTGAAGCTGACGGAGGTCACCGGCAGCAGCACGGCCACGCTCAGGGGCGACGCCACCTGGATCGTGCGGGCCGGCCTGTCCAACGGCTCGTGCTACTCGTTCGAGTCGGCCAACAAGGCCGGCCAGTACCTGCGGCACTACAACTACCAGGTGTACCTGCAGGCGAGTGACGGCAGCTCGCAGTTCGCGCAGGACGCGACGTTCTGCCAGCAGCCCGGCAACAGCGGCGTCGGTTCCTCGTTCCAGTCGGTCAACTTCCCGACCAGGTACCTGCGCCACTACTCCTACACCGCCTACATCGCCAGCAACGGCGGCTCGAACACGTTCGACAGCTCGAACCTGTGGGCCAGCGACACCAGCTGGGTGATCGCCTCGCCCTGGTCGTGAGCCGCGTGGTCCGGGAGCGGATCCGTCCGCTCCCGGACCTTCTGCGCGAGAATGCGGTGGATGACCACGACAACCGGCGGGTTCCGCAACCCCGTGCTCCCTGGCTTCCACCCGGATCCGAGCGTGTGCCGGGTCGGCGGCGACTACTACCTGGTGACGTCCTCGTTCACCTACTTCCCCGGCGTCCCGATCTTCCGCTCGCCGGACCTGGTGACGTGGACGCAGCTCGGCAACGTGCTCGACCGGCGCGCCCAGCTCGACCTGCGCCGGACGAGCTGGCTGTCGCAGGGCGTGTACGCGCCGACGCTCCGCCACCATGACGGCCGTTTCTGGCTGATCACGACCCTCGTCGACGATTCCGGTGCGCACACCTTCGTCGTCACCGCCGAGGATCCGGCCGGGGCGTGGTCGGATCCCGTGCCCGTCGACGTGGCCGGGATCGACCCGGACCTCGCCTGGGACGACGAGGGCAACTGCTGGGTGCACACGAGCAGCGTCGGCATCGAGATCCTCCGCCACCGCGTCGACCCCGTCACCGGCGCGGTCCTCGAGGGCCCGGTGCCCACCTGGTCCGGCACCGGCATGCAGTACCCGGAGGCGCCGCACCTGATCCGCAACGGCGACACCTGGTACCTCCTGATCGCCGAGGGCGGCACCGAACGCGGCCACGCGGTGTCGATCGCCCGCGGGCCGTCGCCCGCCGGGCCGTGGGAGCCCTGCCCGGCAAACCCGATCGTGTCGCACCGCAGCACCAACCGGCCCGTCCAGAGCACCGGCCACGCGGACCTCGTCGAGGCGGCCGACGGCTCGTGGTGGATGGTGCTGCTCGGCGTGCGCCTCAACGGCGTGACGCCCGGGTTCCACGTCCTCGGGCGGGAGACGTTCCTCGCCCCGGTGTCCTGGCACGAAGGCTGGCCGGTGGTGGCCGACCTCGCCCTGGAGATGCCGGGGCCGACAGGTGCCTTCGCGCCGCCGGCACGGGACGACTTCGACGACGACACGGTGCACCCGCAGTGGGTGTCGATCCGCGGCGCCGCGGAAGACAGGGCCACGGTGGACGAACGGCCGGGCTGGCTCACCCTGCACGGCGGCCGGGCGACCCTCGACGACCCGGAGCCCGTGTTCGTCTGTCGGCGCCAGCTCCACCACTGGTTCCGCGCGACGGCACGCGTGACCGGCACCGCCGAGACGGGGCTCGCCCTGTTCGCCGACCACACCGCGCACTACGAGGTGGCGCTGCGCGCCGGCCGGGTCGTGGTCCGCGCCCGGATCGGGCCGCTGAGCCAGATCGTCGCCGACGCGCCCGCGCCGGGGGAGGACGTGGTGCTGGTCATCGAGACGCGGCCGGACCGGATCGCGCCGGACCTGGTCGTCCTGGGATACCTCCGTGACGGGCAGCGGATCGAGCTGGCCGCCCTGGACGGCCGCTACCTGTCGACGGAGGTGACCGGCGGTTTCGTCGGGCGGATGGTCGGCGTGTACGCGACCGGCGGCACCGGGCACGCGGACTGGTTCGGCTACGAGGAAGTCGAGTGAGTGTCGTCGTCATCGGCGGCGGGGTGATCGGCGTCAGCATCGCGTTCCACCTCGCCGAGGCCGGTGTCCCCGACGTGGTCCTGCTCGAACGGAACGAGCTGGGGTCCGGGTCGACCTGCCGGGCCGCGGGTGGGGTGCGCGCGCAGTTCTCCGACGAGCTGAACATCGCACTGGGCGCACGCAGCCTGGCGGCGTTCACGAGGTTCCGCGACCGTCCGGGCCAGGAGATCGACCTGCACCAGGTGGGTTACCTGTTCCTCCTGTCCACTTCGGACGACGTGGCGGCGTTCGAACGCGATGTGGCACTGCAGAACTCCCTCGGCGTCACCAGCCGGATGATCGACACTGAAGAGGCACGCCGCCTGTCCCCACTGATCGACACCGGCGGCCTGCTCGCGGCGGCGTACTCACCGGACGACGGGCACTGCACGCCGGAGTCGGTCGTGCTCGGCTACGCGACCGGAGCCCGCCGGCTGGGCGCCACCCTGCACACGGGCGTGACCGTGCTGGACCTGGAGACCCGCGGCGACCGCGTCACGGCGGTGATCACCGACCAGGGCACGGTTGCTGCTGACGCGGTCGTCTGCGCGGCCGGCGCGTGGTCGGCGGCGGTGGGGGAGATGGCGGGGGTGCCGCTACCGGTCACCCCGGTACGCCGCCAGGTGATGTTCACCGAGCCGATGCCGGCTCTACCCGCGGTGGTGCCCTTCACCATCGACTTCACGACGTCGTTCTACTTCCACCGAGAGGGCCGGGGCCTGCTGCTGGGCATGTCGGATCCCGCGCAGGAACCGGGCTTCCACCTCGACTACTCCGACGCGTGGCTCCCCCGCCTGGGCAGGGCGATCGGCACCCGCACACCGGGCCTGCTCGACGTCGGACTGATCCCCGGCTGGGCCGGCCTGTACGAGGTCACACCCGACCACAACGCGATCATCGGCCGCGCGGGGCAGAACTTCTTCTACGCCACGGGTTTCTCCGGCCACGGCTTCCTGCAGGCCCCAGCCGTCGGCGAGGTGGTCCGCGACCTCTACCTCGGCCGCGACCCGTTCGTCGACGTCGGCCCCCTGAGCGTGGCGCGGTTCGCCTCGGGCGGCCGCCCGGAAACCCACATCGTCTGACTCGGGAACCTACAGCCGGCCGCCGCTATTCGTGTCACCGGAAAGGCGTTGGGCCAGGTAGACCGGGATCGTCGAGGCGAGGACGAGGACCGCCGCGACCACGTTCACCACCGGCGCCTGGTTGGGCCGGAACAGGTTGTTCAGGATCCAGATCGGCAGCGTCTCCAGCCCGGCACCCAGGGTGAACGTGGTCACGATGATCTCGTCGAAGGACAGCGCGAACGCGAGCAACCCACCGGCCAGCAGAGCGGAACGCAGCATCGGGAACGTCACCAACCGAAACGTCGTGAACCCGTCCGCGCCGAGGTCCATCGACGCCTCCCGAAGGTCGCCCCCGACCCGCCGCAACCGCGCGATGACGTTGTTGAACACCACCACGATGCAGAACGTGGCATGCGCGACGACCGCGGTGAGGAGCCCGAGATCGACACCCAGGACCGTCCGGAACGCGTTGTTCAGCGCGATCCCCGTGACGATCCCGGGCAGCGCGATCGGCAGGATGATCAGCAACGACACCGCGTCCCGGCCGTAGAACCGGTACCGCTGCAACGCGAACGCCGCCATCGTCCCCAGCACCAACGCGATCCCGGTGGCCGCGAGCCCGGCGACCACACTCGTGCGCAACGCGGCCAACGCACCCTCGTTCGACGCCACCCGCGTCCACCACTCGAACGTCAGCGCCGACGGCGGCCACCCGAACGTCGTGTCCGCGTTGAACGAGTTCAGCAGCACCAGCAGCAGCGGGAAGTAGATCACCACGAGGCCGAGCACCAGCGCGGCCAGCAACAGATACCTGACACCACGAGACGTCACAGGTTCTCCAGAGCGCCGGTGCGGCGGACCGCGGCCAGGTACCCGAGCATGATCACCACGGGCACGGTCGCGACCGTCGCCGCGAAGGGGAGGTTGTTCGCCGCGCCGACGTTGTCGAACACCACGTTTCCCAGCATCTGCGAAGCCCCGCCCACGATGCGGACCGTGATGTAGTCCCCGAGCGACAGGGAGAACGTGAAGATCGACCCCGCCACGATCGCGGGGAACGTCAGCGGCAGGATCACCGACCGGAACGTGCGCCACGGCCGCGCGCCGAGGTCACCCGACGCGTCCACGAGCGAGTCCGGCAACCGCTCCAGCCCGGCGTAGACCGGCAGGATCATGTACGGCAGCCACAGGTACGACAGCGTGATCACCGTCGCGGTCAGCCCGTAGCCCGGCGAGGACAGCCCGACCGGGGCGAGCAGCCAGTGCAGGATCCCGTTGCCGGACAACATGGTCCGCCACGCGTACGCCTTCACCAGGTAGCTCGCCCACAGCGGCGTCAGCACCGCGATCACGAGCACCCGCCGCGCCCGCGGCGACGCGAACCTGGCCATGTGGAACGCCATCGGGAACGCGATCACCACGTCGACCAGCGTCACCGCGACCGCGATCCCGATCGTCCGGAACGTGATCGTCCGGTAGACCGAGTCGGTCACCAGCGTCTCGAAGTTGTCCAGCGACCAGTCGGTGACCACCGTGCCGGTGAACGGGTCCGCGTGCCAGAACGCCGTGACGAACAACGCGGCGAGCGCGCCCAGGTACGCGAGCCCGAGCCAGGCCATCGGCGCGGACAGCAGGATCGACAGCCGCAGCCCCGGTTTCCGGTTCAGGAACGCCGCGACGCCCCGGCGCATCAGCCCTTGATCTCCGTCCAGGCCCGCGTCCACTCGCCGTAGTCCTTGCACCGCACGTTCGTCCGGCCGTCCAGGCACTGCGCGACCGGCGTGGTCCAGTACCAGATCTTCGCCGCGTACGAGGCGTCCCCGGCGTGGAACGTGTCGCAGTGCGCCTTGTCGGTCGTCAGGTCACACGCCTTCCGGTTGGCGGGCGACTCACCGAAGTACTCCGCCACCGCCGCGTTGGCCGCCGGGCTGACGATGTAGTCCAGCCACTTGTACGCACACGTCTTGTGCTGGGACTCCGTGGCCACCATCCAGGTGTCCGACCACCCGGTCGCGCCCTCGGACGGCAGCACCGAGTCCACCGGCGAACCCTCGGACCGCGTGAGGTTCACCGTCACCTGCCACGCGGTGCCGACGACCGCGTCGCCGTTCTTCAGCGCCTGGCTCTCCTTGAGGTAGTCCGACCAGTACTCGCTCACCATGCCGCGCTGCTGCTTGAGCAGGTCGACCGTCGCCTGGAACTGCTTGTCGTCCAGGGCGTAGGGGTTCCTGATGCCCAGTTCCGGCTTGTGCTTCATCAGGTACAGCGCGCCGTCGGCGAGGTAGATCGGCGAGTCGTAGGCGGTGATCTTGCCCTGGTACGGGCTGTCCGGCTCGAACACCGCGGACCACGACGTCGGCGCCGGCCTCACCAGGTCGGTCCGGTAGGACAGCAGGTTCGCGCCCCAGCCGTGCGGGATGCCGTACTGCCTGCCGTCGACGCTGTTCCACGGCCGGTCCTTGAGGAACTCGAACACGTCGGCGTAGTTGGGTACCAGCTTCGTGTTCACCGGCTCGACGTCGCCGGCCGCGACGAGCCGCAGCGACGCGTCGCCGGACGCGGACACCACGTCGTAGTCGCCGGTCCTCATCAGCGTCACCGACTCGTCGGACGTGCCGAACGTCCTGACGTTGACCGCGCAGCCGGTGTCCTGCTCGAACGGCGTCACCCAGTCGACGCTCGGGTCGGTGGCGCCGTTCTCCGCGTAACCCGGCCACGCCAGCACGTTCAGCGCGCCCTCCGGCGTGCCGAGCTTCTGCAGTGCCGGCAGGTCCGGCGGCGTGAACCCGCCCCGCGGGCTCTCGCCGCCACCGCTCTGCGTGCCGCAGGCGGTGACCAGGAGTCCCACGCCGAGCAACGCCAGCATGCGCTTCCTCATGGCTGTCCCTTCTCCGGTACCCGGAAGTTGTGTTCCCGCCGCCACGTCAGGCGCACCCGTCCGTCCGGGAAGTCGACGGGCTCGCTGTTCTGCCGCACCACGGAGAGCTGGCCGCCGGCGTCGAGCGTGACCTCGTAGCGGACGGTCGCGCCGGCGTACACGGCGGCGGTGACCGTGCCGGTGGCGGCGATCTCGCCCGGCGGCGCGGGACAGGAGAGGTCACCGTCGATGCGGATCTTCTCCGGCCGGATGCTGTACGTGCCGTCCCGGCCGAGCACGCTTTCCGCGCCACGGCCCGAGAGCAGGTTGGACGTGCCGACGAACCCGGCGACGAACGGCGACGCGGGGTGCTCGTACACCTCGACGGGCGTGCCGACCTGCTCGATGCGGCCGCCCGAGAACACCGCGATCCGGTCGCTCATCGTCAGCGCCTCGTCCTGGTCGTGGGTGACGAACAGGAACGTGATGCCGACCTCGCGCTGGATCTGTTTCAGCTCGGTCTGCATCGCCTGGCGCAGCTTGAGGTCCAGCGCGCCCAGCGGCTCGTCGAGCAGCAACACCTTGGGGCGGTTGACGAGCGCGCGGGCGAGTGCCACCCGCTGCCGCTGCCCGCCGGAGAGCTGCGCGGGCCTGCGCTCGCCGAGGTCCTCGAGCCGGACCGTCCGCAGCGCGTCGGCCGCCCGGGCCCGCCGCTCCGCCCGCGGCACGCGCTTGACCCGCAGCCCGTACTCGACGTTCTGCCGCACGGACATGTGCGGGAACAGCGCGTAGTCCTGGAAGACCGTGTTCACGTCCCGGCCGAACGGCGGGAGCCGGCCGACGTCGCGGCCGTCGAGTGAGATCGTGCCCGCGGTGGGCCGCTCGAACCCCGCGATGAGCCGCAGCACCGTCGTCTTGCCGGAGCCGGAGGGGCCGAGCATGGTGAAGAACTCGCCGGGCGGCACGTCGAGGTCGACCCCGTCGACGGCGGTGATGGGTCCGAAGTCCTTGCGCAGTCCCCGAAGCGCGACGGCTGGAGTCATGGGCGCTCCTCCCGATGTCAAAAACATATGAGTCCATATGTCACATGGCAAGGGCGTCGGGCAGGATTGGCGCGTGACGCGAAAAGGGATGTCGCACGGCGCCCGGTCCGCGATGTTCGCGCCACTCGGCCAGCTGGGCCGGGTGGAGGCGGTCACCGCGCGGCTGGTCGACGCGATCACCATCGGCCTGCTCGCCGACGCCGAACGGCTGCCGAGCGAGGCCGAGCTGGCCGCGCGGCTCGGCGTCTCCACCGTCACGGTCCGGGAGGCGTTGGTCGCCTTGCGGCAGCGGGGACTCATCGAGACCCGCCGGGGCCGCGGCGGGGGCAGCTTCGTGACAGCGCCGGCCACGCCGACGCACACCTGGCAGGAGACCCTGCGTGCGATCTCGCTGAGCGAGCTGCGCGACGTCGGCGACCACTACGCGGCGATCGCCGGCGCGGCGGCGCGGCTGGCCGCCGAACGCAGCTCGGCCGAGGACATCGAACGCCTGAAGCTCGCCACCACGGACATGCGGGCGGCCACCGGCGTCGAGGTGGCCCGCGCGGAACGGCAGTTCCACCTGGAGGTCGCCGCGGCCGCGCAGTCACCCCGCCTGACGCAGGAGGAGATGCGGTTGCAGAGCCTGCTGTGGCTGCCGCCGCACCGGAGCGCGTACGCCGAACACCGCGAGATCACCGCCGCGATCGCCGCCGCCGACGGCGACGAGGCACGGCTGCTGACCGAGGAGCACGTCGTGGATGCGGTAGCCCGCCTGGCGGAACTACATTTGGACCTCGTGGCCCCCTGACCCGTGGCATCGAGGTGATGGCGGTGGCTGGCGACGAGGTAGTCGAGCAGGTGTCCGCACTGGTGGAAGGCGTGTTCGAGCGCCTGAAGCCGGTTCTGGTGGCCACCGAGTCACTGCTCGCCGACCGGCCGGCGGTCCGCGCCCGCGACCTGGACCGGTTGCGGCCCTTCGCCGTCGGCGCGCTGGGCGGGCTGGTCGTCGGCGCCGGGTACATCTGCGCACCGCACACGCTGGCCGACCAGCTGCTCGGTTTCCAGTGGTGGACGGCGAACCAGGACGCCGCGCCCAGCCAGCTGTTCATCAGCCTGGACCCGGCGAGCGCGGATTTCCTCGACTACACCAGGCAGTCGTGGTTCACCGTGCCGCGCGACACCGGCCGCCGGCACATCACCGGCCCGTACGTCGACTACCTCTGCACCGACGAGTACACGCTGACGTTCACGATCCCCGTCCGCCGCGACGGACGGTTCGCCGGCGTGGTCGGCGCGGACGTGTACGTGCGTGCCGTGGAACGCGTGCTGCGGCCCAGGTTGCGCCCACTCGGCGGCCGGGCCGCGCTGGTCAACGCGCAGGGGCGGGTGATCGTGTCGAACAGCGTCCGGCAGGTCACGGGGTCTCTGGTGCGTGAGGTCGACGTGCCGGCGTGGTGGCTGACCCAGGCACCCCTGCGGGGCGGTCCTCGGTTGCGCCGGTGCGGCGACGCCCCGATAGCGCTCCTCGAAACCTGACCGCGCCGCGCGCGTGGGCCTCGGCTGTCGGTCCGCGCCGCGATCCACTATCCTGCGCCGACAAAACAACTTGGGGGTTGTGCGATGTTCTACTTCGGCGGCCTGTTCGGCGTCCTCACGTTGGGGTTGTGGCTGTTCTGCCTGGTCGACGTCATCACCACGAACGACGGTGACACCAGGAACCTGCCCAAGATCGGTTGGCTCCTGATCGTCCTGTTCTTCCCGCTGGTCGGCTCGATCGTGTGGCTGGTCGCGGGCCGTCCGGAGCGGGCGAGTGCCCGCCCGCGCTCGTACGAACGCGACATGCCCGGGTTCCCGGAGTACGACCGCCCGGGCCGGTTCGCCGCGACGGACGCCGAGTCGGACGCGGAGTTCCTGCGCCGCTGCCGGGAGCGCGCGGAGGAGCAGCGCCGCAAGGCCCGGGAGTCCCGCGAGGACACGTGAGGACCGCGCCCGGCGCGGTGCCGGTGCTGGGCCACGCCGTCCAGTTCTTCCGCGACCCGCTGGCGTTCCTGCGCACCGCGCACCAGTCCGGTGACGTGACGGTGATCCGCCTCGGCCCGGCGCGCACGTACCTGGTCTGCGCGCCCGACCTCGTGCAGCAGGTCCTGTTGAACCCGAGGGTCTTCGACAAGGGCGGCTCGGTCTACGACGCGTTCCGGACGACGTTCGGGCAGGGCGTCGGCGCGTGCCCGTTCCCGATGCACCGCCGCAAGCGCAACCTCGTCCAGCCGGCCCTGCACCGGCGGCGGATTCCCGGCTACGGCGCCATGATGGCCGAACAGGTCACCGCGATGGTGGACGCGTGGCGCCCGGGGGAGGTGCTGGACGTCGACGTCGCCATGCACCGCCTCACGACGGCCGTCGCGTTGCGGATGCTGTTCGCGTCCCGGGCGACCGAGGAGGTCGTCGCCGAGGTGCACGAGCTGCTGCCGCCGATGATGCGTGGGTTGTACCGGCGCGCCATGATCCCGTTCGCGCCCCTGCACGCGGTGCCGACGCCCGAGAACCGCCGCTACCTGGCGGCGCGCCGCCGGCTCCACGCCATCGTCGACGGCCTGCTGGCCTCACCGTCCACAGAGGACGATTCGGCGGTCTCGGTACTCCACGCGGGCGGGGTGACCGGCGCAGAGCTGCGCGACGAGGTGCTCAACCTGCTCGCCGGCGGCATGGAGACGACCGTCGCCGCGCTCTGCTGGACGTTCGTGCTGCTGGACCGGCACCAGGACGTCCGCGACCGCCTGCACGCGGAGGTGGACGAGACAGGGTCGCCCGGCCACGACGACCTGCCGCGGCTGGCCCACACCGGCCGCGTGGTCACCGAGGTGCTGCGGCTGTACCCGCCGATCTGGGTCCTGACCCGCCAGGTCACCGAGGACACCGAGCTGGCCGGCCATGCCCTGCCGGCGGGCGCGACGGTCATGTTCAGCCCGTACGCCCTGCACCGCGACCCAACCCTGTTCGACTCCCCGGACGAGTTCGACCCCGACCGGTGGCTGCCCGAGCGTGCGGGTTCCGTGCCCCAGGGCGCGTGGATCCCTTTCGGCGCGGGAAACCGCAGGTGCGTCGGCGACGTGTTCGCCACCACCGAGGCCACCCTCGCGGTCGCCAGGATCGCGAGCCGCTACCACCTCACCGCGACCGGTCCGTACCCGAAACCCGTACCCCGAGGCGAACTGGGCACCGGCCCACTCCGGATGGTCCCGCGCCTCAGAGGGTGAGGGACTTGAAGCTCTCCGCCTGGCAGCGGATCGCCGTTTCGGTCGGAAGGCGTTCGATCGACGAGGCGCCGAAGAAGCCGACGACGCCCTCCGTGTGGTCCAGGACGTACTGGGCGTCGGCCGGTTCGGCGATCGGGCCGCCGTGGCAGAGCACGAGGATGTCCGGGTTCACGGCCACCGCCGCGTCGCGCATGCGTTGCACCGCGGCCGCTGCCTCGTCAAGACTGAGCGCCGTCTTCGCGCCGATGGCGCCCTTGCTGGTCAGACCGACGTGGGGGACCAGCACGTCCGCGCCGGCCTCCGCCATCGCCGCCGCCTGGTCGGGGTCGAACGCGTACGGCGCGGTGAACAGGCCCTTCGCCGCGGCGAGGCGGATCATGTCGACCTCGAGGCCGAAGCCCATGCCCGTTTCCTCGAGGTGCTCGCGGAACGTGCCGTCGTACAGCCCCACCGTCGGGAAGTTCTGCACACCGGCGAACCCCAACCGCGCCAGCTCGTCCAGGAACGGGCCCATGACGCGGAACGGGTCGGTGCCGCAGACCCCGGCGAGCACCGGCGTGTGCCGGACCACCGGCAGGACCTCACCGGCCATCTCCACGACGATCGCGTTGGCGTCCCCGTAAGGCAACAGGCCGGCGAGCGAGCCGCGGCCCGCCATCCGGTAGCGGCCGGAGTTGTAGATGATCAGCAGGTCGACCCCGCCCGCCTCGGCGGACTTCGCGGACAGTCCCGTGCCGGCACCGGCACCCACGATCGGCCGGCCCGCGGCGACGGTCGCGGCCAACCGGTCCCGAACCTCCGCGCGTTCCACCCAAGACCCCCTCTAGGACGGCGTCCACAGTCCCGGCGTCGTGCGCAGGACCAGTCGCGGCGCGGCCGGGTCGCTCGGCGGCGGCAGGCTCAACAACCCGTCCACCACCTCGGCGAGGTCGCCCACGCGCTCCCACACCACACCGCCCGACCGGTCGCACCGCAATCCTGCCGCATCGGTGGTGAACCGCACCACGATCGCGTCCGCCCACTCGTCCGGCCACGCGCGCACGCCCCTGACCTCGACCAGCTCGCCGTCGGACGAGACGGGCAGGAACTGCCAGCCCGCGTTGCGCAGGTCGACCAGCCGCCGCAGCTCGGGGAACTCGGCGAGCGCCGCCCCCTCCGTCGTCATCAAACGTGTCCCCCGTGCTTCGTGATCAGCCCGTGCAGCGCCTCTGCGGCGGCCCGGCCGAACCCCTCGTCGTTGATGTGGCTGTCCAGCTCGTGCACGGTCACCGCGGAACCGGCCAGCCCGTCCCGGATCTCCGCGAGGCAGGCGCTGTCCGCGGCACTGTCCTCGAACGGTCCTCCCGGGACGTCAATCCCTGATACCCCTTTGGCCGGCAGGAAAACCTCGACCGGTCCGGCCGCGCCGGCGAGCTTTCCCGCGATGCGACGGCCCAGCTCGGCCATCTCCTCCGGCGTCGTGCGCATCAGCGTCACGGTCGGGTTGTGCACCAGGAACCTCCGGTCGGCGAACCGCTCCGGCACCGACTCACGCGGGCCGAAGTTGACCATGTCCAGCGCGCCGACGCTCACCACCTGCGGGATCCCCGCCCGGCCCGCGGCCTCCAGGCGTTGCGGCCCGGCGGTCAGCACGCCGCCCACCAGGTCGTCGGCCAGCTCGGTGGTCGTCAGGTCGAGCACCCCGTCGACCAGCCCGGATGTCACCAGCGACTCCATGGCGCGGCCGCCGGCACCGGTCGCGTGGAACACCAGCACCTCGTAGCCGAGGTCGGTGAGCACCGCTCTGGCCTCGTCGACGGCGGGTGTGGTGAGCCCGAACATCGTGGCCGCGACAACGGGTCCGCGGTCCTGTTCCACCGGTTCGGCCCGCCGCCGTTCGTGCGCGGCGGCCATGCCGGCGACGGCCGCGGCCGCGTTGCCGAGCACCAGCCGGGACACGGAGTTCACGCCGCTGATGTCGACCACCGAGTACATCAGCGTCACGTCCACGTCGCCGACGTAGGGCCGCACGTCCCCGGACGCCATGGTCGACACGAGCAGCTTCGGCACCCCGACCGGCAGCGCCCGCATGGCCCGTCCGGCGACCGACGAGCCGCCGGAGCCCCCGACCGCGAGCACGCCGTCGAGCCGCCCCTCCCGGTACAGCCGCGCGACGACGGCCGCCGCGCCGGCGCCCATGACCTCCATGGCCGCACCGCGGTCGTTCCTGGCACGCAGCTCGTCGAGGTCGGTCCCGGCGGCGCTCGCCACCTCGGCGGCCGTGACGTCGGCCAAACCCCCGCCGTCGGAGAACGGCCCGACGTCCACACCCAGCACGGCACAGCCGGCCTCGGTGAGCCGATCGCGCAGCCACCCGTACTCGACCTGCTTGGTGTCGAACGTCCCGAGCAACGCGACCGTCGGCATCGACCGGCCCTTCCATGATCATCGAGAGGAGGTGAGAGTGTTCCCAGTCAATCCTTGCCATTTACCACCCGGAGGCGATAGACCACTCCCGCCGGATTGGCCCACTGGAAGAGTGGAGAAACATGCCGGACGGACACCGCGTGGCCGCCGCGACGCTCAGCCGCCTGCTCGACGGCTGGACCACGACCCACGACGACACGCTCTACCTGCGGCTCGCCGAGGCCATGACCGACCTGATCCGCAGCAACACGTTGCCGGACGGGACGATCCTGCCCTCCCAGCGGAGTCTCGCGGAGGCGCTGGGCATCGCGCGCGGCACCGTGACCAGGGTGTACGAGACGCTGGCCGCCAAGGACCTGATCGAGGCGCGCCAGGGCACCGGGTCCCGGATCCGCAGCCGCGGCGTCCTCAACGCGGTGGCCGGCGACGCGCGCCTGATCACCTACGCCGGTCACGAGGGCCCGGAGATCGACCTGACCAGCGGGGCGCTGCCCGGGCTGCCGATCGTCGCCGACGCCTTCCGCGCGCTGGACCACACGGCGCTGCTGGCCGAGGTGGCGACCGACGGCTACCACCCGAAGGGCCTGCAGCGGCTGCGCGAGGCGGTCGCCGACCGGTACACCCGCGACGGCCTGGCGACCGGGCCCGACCAGATCCTGATCACCTCCGGGGCCCAGCACGCCGTCTGGCTCATCGCCCACGTACTGGTCAGCCGCGGCGACGACGTGGCCGTCGAGGAGCCGACGTACCGCGGTGCGCTGGAGGCGTTCCGGCACGCCGGCGCGCAGCTGGTCAGCATCCCGGTCCGCGAGGACGGCCTGGACCTCGACCACCTGCGGCGGCGGTTCGAACACCGCCCGCCCCGCCTGCTGTACTGCCAGCCGGGCGTGCACAACCCGACCGGCATCGCCCTGACACCCGCCCGGCACCGGCAACTGGCCGACCTGGCAGCCACGTTCGGCGTGACGGTCGTCGACGACACGTCGTTCGCCGACCTGGCTCTGGCACCCGACGAGGCCCTCCCGCCGCTGCCGGGCGCGTTGCTGGTCGGGACCGCGTCGAAGCTGTTCTGGGGTGGGCTGCGGGTGGGGTGGGTGCGTGCCACCGCGGAACTGGTCGACCGGTTGATGGGGCTGCGCCGGGCGGCGGACCTCGCCACGCCGGTGGCTGATCAACTGGTCACCGCGGACCTGCTGACCCGCGACGCCGAGGCCCGCGCCACCCGTGCCGCCGACCTACGCACCCGCCTCGCCGAGACGGAGGCGTTGCTGTCGCAGCGGTGCCCGACCTGGTCCTGGCGCCGACCGGCCGGCGGAACCGGCCTGTGGATCGACACGGGCGCGAACGCCGTGACCCTGGTCGAACACGCCCGCCGCCACGGCGTCCGCCTGGTCGCGGGCCCGGCCTTCTCGGCGTTCAACGGCTTCGTCCAGCATGTGCGGCTGCCGTACTGGCAACCGACGTCCACCCTCGCCGAGGCCCTGACCCGCATCGGCACCAGGGCGGGATAGGCCGCTCAACAGCTCGAATGCATCTTCAGTGACGCGATGTCGTGCCACAGGTTCGTGTCGAAGGTCGCCCAGGCGCGGAAGCGGTGGCGGTCGGCGCGGCTCGGCATGTCGCGGACGAACTTGCGTACATCCCCGTCAATGGGGTGCTCCGTCGCGAGGGAGCCGAGTACGGCGCCGTGGCGGTCCAGCAGGTCGACGTGCCAGATGACCCAGGTGGCGTCGTCCGAGGCGCTGGTGACCGTGGCGTCGAACGTGGCGGTGCCGTTGGGGAACAGGGTCCACTTCGCGCCGTCGAGCATCGTGCAGTCGCCCTTCCTGATCAGGCTCCACGTGAACTCCCACGGGGTCCATCCGGTCAGGCGCGCCGCGGTGTCGTTCGCCGCCTCGATGATGATCGCCGGGTCCATCTCAAACCGCCTTTCTCGGCCGGGGTGCACGTCTCTCGGACGCGCCCGCCGGGCGGTTGATACGTTCACCGGCCCGGGGTCGCCGGTGTCGCCAGGGCGATCGCCAGGTCGTCGTCGAGGAACATCAGGCCGCGGTCGGCGAAGCGGCGGAAGGCGTCCTCGACCACGGTGACCGGCACGTCGAGCTCGCGGTGGACGGCCGCGGCGGTGCGGGGGCGCTCGACGCACGCGAGGTAGATCCGGGCGACCCGGTCCTGGAACGTGTATGTGCCCCGCCGTTCCGGGCGCCCGTCGTAGATCTGCAGGAACCCCGGCGCGCAGCGGTACACCAGCACCGGCGGCTTCCCGGACTCCCACAGCGCCGACCACCCGGCCACGGCGTCACGCAACGCGTCGTACGCCAACGGATCGAGCGCGCCCTCGAACGAGTAGTCGAAGAAGTACGCCATCCGCTCGACGTCCACTGTGGACGGATAGACGTGCCGGTAGCTGGCCTCCGGACGCCGCCACCGCAGCGAGGCCACCCGGGAGAACAGCGGGCTGAACCTCTCCAGCCAGATCCGGTCCGCACTGGCCGGCGGCTGGAGGTGGGTCAGATGCGGCACGACCGCCGCCTGCCGCGCGTAGTCCGCGGCCGTCTCGCCCGGGAACCCCCAGAGGATGTTCCAGCCGACGTCGATGCCGTAGTACCGCGCCCAGCGCAACAGGTTGACGTTCTGTGCCGCCCGCACCCCCTTGTCCATCAACGAGAGCACCGCGGAGCTCAGCGACTCGAGCCCGGGCTGCAACCGGGTGACGCCCGCCGCGGCCAGCGCCTTCAGCTGGGCCCGCGTGAGGTTCGCCTTGACCTCGTAGAAGATCTCGTAGTCCCGGTCGCCTCCGGCCAGCGCCGGGAGCAGTTCCTTCAGGTACCTCGGCTCGAGGATGTTGTCGACCGCGTCGAAGCGGAACGTGCGGTGCCGCCGCGACAGCTCGTCCAGCTCGGCGAGCACCCGGTCCGGCGACTTGGCGCGGAACCGCATGGTGGTCCCGTTGAGCCCGCAGAACGTGCAGTGGTGCTTGGCGCCCCACCAGCAGCCGCGGGCGGACTCGAACGGGAGCGCGAGGTGCTTCACCGGCAGCCCCAGCCGCGCCGCGCGTGCGAAGTACTCGGTGTAGTCCGGCACCGGCGACTCGTCGAGCCGGGTGTGCGGCGCCGCGGGCGGGGTGGCGACGACGCGATCGCCCACCCGCCGCGCGACGCCCGGGATGCCGGACGGCTCGTCGCCACTCGTGAGTGCCTCGAGCAGCCGGGGAAACGCGGTGTCCCCCTCACCGATCACGGCGAAGTCCACGCAGTCGACCGACCGCACCAGCTCCAGGCCCATCTCACCGTCGAAGTTGGCGCCCCCGAAGACGGTCCGGATGCCGGGGTAGCGCCGTTTCAGCCGCCGCGCGAGCGCGAAGGAGGCCGTGTTCTGCTGGAACGTCGAGCTGAAGGCGACCAGCGTGACGCCCGCGAACTCGTCCGCCAGCGCGTCCAGGTAGGCCGGGACGTCGTGCTTGCGCACGGCCAGCAGGCGCTCGCGTGCCGACTCCCCCGAATCGTCCAGATAGGACAGTTCGGCGGCGAGCTCGTCGAGCAGCGCGCCGTCCGGGTCCGGTGCCGCGTCCCCGAACGCCTCGACGGAGAACAGCCAGTCGCCGACCTGCCGCCCGCGATGATCGGCGAGCCGGCGGTAGTAGTCGAGCCCGATCCGGACCGCGAAGTCCAGGTTGGCGTGCAGGGAGCGCACGGGGAACCCGTGCGCCTCCCCGATCGCCGTCAGCAGCCCGAGCTGGATCGACGGCCGGTCCGCCTGCTGGAACGGCATCGACACGATGACGGTGGTCATGGCCCGACCGGTCAGGGATTGGGCGTGGTCTGGATGAGGGTCCTGATGAGGGAGGCGCTGGTCCTGATCAGGTCACCCTTGACCATGCCGGCCAGCAGGTCGAGGTTGCCGGCGCGGTAGGCGAGGATCAGCTCCGCCTCCTCCGACGAGAAGCAACCGTCGAACTCCTGGCCGAGGTCCTCCTCCTTCGCGCTGATGTGCCAGGCGATGTTGAGGATGGCGTCGAAGACCGGTTTCTCCTCGTCCGTCAGCGTCTTCCGGAACTCCTTGAGCTTGTGGGAGAACTGCCTGGCCTGCGTCTCGTCGAGGGACACGGGATCACTCCTGTCTCGTTGACTGTCTACTGTGGATCTGCGCCAGCAGCGCGCGGACCTCGTCGGTGTCCGGATGGGTGAGCCCGGTGAGGACGTCGTGGGCACGCTGCCAGCCGGCGTGTGCGGCCTCGTCGTCCCCCAGACTGTCGTGCAGGTCGGCGAGGTCGAGCAACACACGTGCCTTGGAGATGGGGTATCCGTGGCGGTGATACAACTCCGTTGCCGATTCGTAACAGGAGACGGCCTTCGCCGCGTCGCCGATCTCCTTGTGGATGTAGCCGAGGCTGTGCCACGTCTGGGCGGCCGCGAGGTGGTCGTCGAGCCGGGTCTGCAGCTCCAGCGCCTCCTGGCAGTACTTGATCGCGGTCGGCTGCCTGCCGAGCAGCGTGTGGAACCAGCCGACCGCGTTGAGCGCCTTCGCCTGTCCCGCCTGGTGTCCGGCGGCGCGGAACAGGTCGAGGGCCTGCTCGGCGTGTGTGAGCGCGTCGGACACCGCCCGCTGCCGGTCGAGCAGCCAGGCGAAGGAGTAGTGCGTGTAGGCCTGGCCGACGATGTCGTTCGTCTTCCGGTACAGGTCCAGGGCCTCCTGGAGGTCGGCCGCGCCCTCGGGGTGCCTGCTGAACCAGATGTGGGTGCGGCCGAGATGGCAGTGCATGTACGCCCGCATGCGGTCGTCACCGAGGCGCCGCGCGGCGGACAGTCCCACCGACAGCAGGTCGAACTCGTCGTGCCAGTGCCCGGCCATGTCGAGGAACAGGTGCGTCCACCGGGCGAGGTCGCACATCTCGCGGTCGAAGCGGGTGTCCTGGCGGATGGCCGCGAGCAGGACGCGGTGCTCGGCCCGGAACCACGCGAGCGCCTGGTCGCGCTCGCGGATCGGCGCGGGCTCGGCGCCGGGTGGCAGCGGGGTCAGCGGGGGCGGCACCTCGCGCCATGGCCCGAGGAAGCCGTCCGCGAGGTACGCGGTGTGGGCGTAGTGGCCGAGCAGGCGGTGCACGGCCGCCTCCCGCTCCGCCGGGGTCTCCTCCTCGTCCGCCAGCTCCGCGGCGTAGGCACGCAGCAGGTCGTGGCAGGTGTAGCGGCCGGGCACCGGCTCGGCGATCAGGTGGGACTGGGCCAGCTCGGCCAGCAGCGGGCGCACCGCCCGGGCCGGCAGGCCGGCGAGGCTGGCCGCCGCGCGGGCGCTGACGTCGGGGCCGGTGTGCGGGCCGAGCAGGCGGAACAGCCGGGCCGCGGCGGGCGTGAGCCGCAGGTAGGACCAGGAGAACACGGCGCGGGGGTCGGTGGCCGGGTCGGCGCCGGCGAACTCGTCGAGGCTGCCGCGTGCCTCCCGCAGCTGGCCGGCGAGTGCTTCGAGGCTGAACCCGGGGTGCGCCGCGGCCCGGGCGGCCACCACGGCCAGGGCCAGCGGCAGGCGGGCGCACAACCCGATGATCTCGTCGACGGTGGCCGGCTCCGCGTCCACCCGGTCCGCGCCGAGGCGGGCACGGAGCATGGCGCGTGCCTCGGCGTCGTCGAGCAGGTCGACGCCGACTGGGTGCGCGCCGGCCGCCGCGAGCCCGGTGAGCTGGTCGCGGCTGGTCACCAGCGCCAGGCACCCGGGCGCGCCGGGGAGCAGCGCGCGCACCTGCCCGGCGTCCCGCGCGTTGTCCAGCACCACCAGGACCCGCCGCCCGGACAGCAGGCTGCGGTAGAGCCCGGCCTGCGCGTCGAGGCTCGTCGGGATCTTGTTCGGGGGCACGGCCAGCGCCTCGAGGAAGCCCCGCAGCGCCGCGGTGACCGGGACCGGTTCGCCGGCCGGGTCGAAGCCGCGCAGGTTCACGTACAGCTGGCCGTCGGGGAAGCGGGTGGTGACCCGGTGCGCCCAGTGGACGGCCAAAGTGGTCTTCCCGACGCCGGCGGTGCCCGACAGGACCGCGACCGGCGTGGCTTCGGACGCGGTGAGCAGGTCGCCCAGCCGCCGCAGCGCCGCCGCCCGGCCCGCGAAACCGGGGACGTCGGCCGGCAGCTGGGCGGGTGCGGTGGCCGCGCGGGTGTCGGGCAGGTCGCCCCGCAGGAGGGCGGCGTGCAGCTCCTGGAGCTCGGGGCCGGGGTCGGTGCCGAGCTGGTCGGCGAGCCGGCGGCGCACCACGTCGTACCGCTCGATGGCCTCGGCGGTGCGCCCCGCGGCGTGCAGGGCACGCATGAGGACTGCCTCGAGCGGTTCCGCCAGCGGGTAGGTGTCGACGAGCTCGGCCACGGTGTCGATCACGGTTCCGGGACGGCCGAGGCGCAGTGCCAGCTCGCCCCACCGCACGGCCGCGTCGAGCCGGCGCCGCTGCCAGGTCACGCGTACCTGGTCGGCCCAGTCACCCGGGATGCCGGCGAGCGGCGTGTCCAGCCACATGCGCAGCGCCTCGGACAGCGCCGCCGCGCGGTCCTCATCGGACAGGCGGGTGTCCTTTCCGCGCTCGGTCAGGCGGGTGAACCGATGCAGGTCCACGGCGTCCGGATCGGCCAGCAGAACATAGCCGGCGGTGCGGCGTGCGATCGGGGTTTCCCCGGGCTGTTCGAGCAGCCGGCGAATGCGGCTCAGGTGGGAATAGAGAACATTGCGCGCCTGCTCGGGCGGATTCTCACCCCAAACCCGGTCGACGAGCGTTTCAATCGGAACCGGGCGCCCGGCGTCGATGGCCAGCGCCGCGAGAACCGCCTGCTGCCGCGGTGTGCCGGCGTCGAGTCGTCGCCCCGCTACGTGTAGCCGGACCTCCCCGAACAGCCGGAACTCCAAGTGGCGCCCTCCCGATGCTCCGATCGGCGCAACCGATGCTGCCTGGTCCGCAAGGTCGCCGCAAGGTCGGCGAGCAGGGCGAGGCGAAATCGTGAACCCGATCCACTCATCGGTCCGTGATCGGGGGAGTAACAGTGCACGAGGAATCACCCGTAAGGCCATTGCTGGAGCGCGCCGCGCGTGGTAACGAATCCGCCTGGAGAGAAATCGTCGATCGTTTCTCGCCCCTGGTCGCCGCGGTTTGCCGCGGTTATGGCATTACCGGTCCGGACGCCGAGGACGTCGCCGGCTCGGTGTGGCTGCGCCTGGTGTCGAAGCTGGACAGCATTCGAGAACCGGAGGCCCTGCCGGGCTGGCTGCGCTCCACCGTCCGGAACGAATGCCGCACCCTGCTGCGCCACACGAGCCGCCAGATCCCGACCGACCTGATCGACACCACGATCGACCCGGACGTCGACAACGAACTGATCGACGCCGAACGCCACGCCGCGGTCCGCGCCGCCGTCCGGCGAATGCCGGCCCGGGACCTGGAGCTGCTGTCCCTGTTGTTCGCCGACCCCCCGAGGCCGTACAAGGAGATCAGCTCGACCCTGGGCATCCCCATCGGCGCGATCGGTCCCACCCGGGCCCGCTGCCTGGCCAGGGCCCGCACCACCCCGGCGATCGCGGCCCTGCTCGCCGACCGCCGTCACGGCCCCACCAGGCCGGAGAGGTTGTCCGCGTAGTGCCAGGCCCCCGCCCGCTGGTCCGGCTGAAACACCCACGTGTCCGTGACCGATCACTGAACCGTGAACAACCTCGTGAAGGTCGTGCTCGTCGGCTGTGCTGTCCTCGGCCTCGCCGCGTGTGGGGTGCGGGTGCGCGGCGAGTCGGATGCGCCGCCGAAGGTGCCCGTGTCCACCGGGTCCACCGCGTCCACGGGGTCCGGCACCACCGCGCCGGCCGTGCCGGTCAACGAGCGGGGGTTCGTCGTCCGGCAGCTTGGTGAGATGGGCTGTTTCGGGGGCACCGGCAACGACTGCGTGGGCGGTGTCTCGTTCGCGATCGATCAGGTTGAGGTGGATCCGCCGTGTATGGAGTTCGGGTCGCACCCGGACGACGGGCACACGCTGCTGCTGCACGTCCGCGTCACGACCGGCGATGACACGGAGGCGATCGACGAGATCAGGGGGATCATCAACCCGCTCCTGTTCGTGGAGATCGGCAAGGACGGCGTCACCCGGCGGGCCAGTTTCGGGATGTGCGCGGACCCGATGGTGAACCGGCTCCCCGACACCTACGGCCCCAACCAGCAGTACGCCGGCGTGCTCGACGTCGCGGCGCCGGAGGCCTCCGGCACGATCGCGCTCCAGCTCGCCTTCCCCGACGACAACGGGCAGCGCGGCTGGGAGTGGACCTACCCGGTCTGATCCCCGGGCACACCGGCGACGAGGCCCGGCACGGCGAGTCCGTCCCGACGCGACTGTCGCATGTGGTCATCAACTCCGCCCACCCGAGGGCACGCGTGCCTTCTACGAACGCCACCCCGGGTTCCGGCTGTTCGACACGCTGTCGCACCCGCGCATGGGCGAGATGATGTACTTCCCGCGGACCAACGCCTGCAAGTGTTCGTCCGGCCCGAGCCAGGGAGAGATCACCATGAGTGGACGAGTAGCCGGCAAGGTCGTCGTCGTCACCGGAGCCGGGCGGGGCCAGGGCGCCGCCGAGGCACGGCTGCTGGCGGCGGAGGGCGCCACGGTCATCGGGCTCGACGTCACCGAGGAACCGACGGAGGACCTGCCCGGCGTCGACTTCCGGCGGCTGGACGTCACCGACGACGAGGGCTGGGCCCGGCTCGCCGCCGGCCTCGACCGGGTCGACGGACTCGTCGCGAACGCCGGCATCACCTGGCGGGCCCGTCTGGAGGAGCTGACCCCCGCCGACACCGCTCGCGTGTACGACGTCAACGTCGGCGGGGTGGTGCGGGGGATGCAGGCGCTGGTGCCGCTGATGCCCGCCGGCGCCTCGATCGTCGTCGTCGGCTCGGTCGCCGCGCTGACCGGGCACTTCCCGGTCGCCTACACCGCCAGCAAGTGGGCGCTGCGCGGGGTGGTCCGGTCCGCCTGCCTGGAGTTGGGGCCGCGGGGCATCCGGGTCAACGCCGTGCACCCCGGTTTCATCGAGACCCCGATGTCCGCGACCGCGCCGGAAGCGTCGCGTCAGGCGAACATCGCCGAGACCCCGCTCGGCCGCACCGGCAAGCCGGCGGAGGTGGCGGCGCTGGTCGCGTTCCTGATCAGCGACGAGGCGTCGTTCATCTCCGGCGCGGAGATCCCCGTCGACGGCGGCATGACCGCGCACGGAGGCATGAAGTCGATCAGCGACGCGGCCAGAACCTGAGAGGACAACCGAGTTCGAGTACTTCCCCGGCAACGACGTCTGAGACCTGGGTGTCGTCGCCACCCTCAACAGCGGTGGCCTCATCGACTCTGCCGGCGAGGCCCGTCGGTCCTTCGAGCAGGCCGTGCGGAAGGGGCGACCGAGCACATCGGACTCGACCACCTGCCGACGTCAGTACCTATGTCGCCGACTGAGTCGCGGATGTCCTTTCCACCAGTGCAACCTGACTGTTGACGTGCGCCGATGGGGTGGACTTGGCGTGCCACGCCTGAGGTTTGGCGGTGTGGGGGCCTAGCGTGTGCCGTCATGGGCAATCGTTACGCGTCGGCCGCTTATCGGGAGTTGGGTGGAATGCTGCGCCGGGTCCGGGAGAAGGCCGGCCTGACCGCGACGGAGTTGGCGCACCTGCTCGGCTGGCCACTGACGACCATCTCCCGCATCGAGAACGGCCGACGCACGACGAGCACCACGGATGTCATCCAGTACGTGGTGATGTGTGGCGTGCGGATGCCCGAGATCAAGCCATATGTCGAGTTCGCCAGGCTCGCCGAACGCAAGCAGGGCTACTACCTCTCAGACGGGCGGATCGATGGCTCGCTCCAGTCACTGATCTTCCACGAGTCCTTGGCCGAGCACTCGATCATGTACGAACCGCTGGCGATCCACGGGCTGTTGCAGACTCCCGGGTACGCCCGTGCGCACATCACCGCCGTCAACCCCGACATTTCCGAGGATCGGGTGGAGGCTGCTGTTCGTACTCGTATGGAGCGGCGACAGGTTCTCTACCTGCCGAAGCCCGCGCGGTTCACCTTCTATATCCATGAGCGCGCGCTGCGGCTCCGGGTCGGCACAGATCGAATCATGCAAGAGCAGCTGCTGCACCTCGTGTTCACGGCGGCGTTGGACAACGTCACCGTGCGAATCGTGCCGAGCGATGCCGGGTTGTTCGGTGATGCGTTCCGTTTGATGGAGTTCCACCAGAACCCGCCGATCGTCTACCTGGACAACGTCGTGTTCGGTGGCCTGATCCTTGAAGACCCCGACTACGTGAACAACTACTACAAACTCGTTCCCATGCTCGATGGCGCCGCCCTGGATGAGGGACAATCTCGGGAGTTCGTGGCCGAACTGGCCGACGTGTTCGACCGAGGGAGTCAACGCGGTGTCACAGACCTGTTGGCGCAAGAGCAGCCACAGTCACGGCGAGGGGACAGACTGCGTGGAGGTGGCGTGGCCGAGCCACCAACCCCCATCTACGAGTGACGGGGTCCTGGTCCGCGACTCCAAGAACCCCGCCGGCCCCATGCTCACCATCCACCCGACCGCCTGGCGCCGCCTCCTCAGCACCCGCCAGCCGCCCCGCTAGTGGTCGCGCTGCTGCTCGGCGAGGAAGCGTTCCAGCTCCGCACCCAGCTCATCCGCGGTCGGAACCGGCTCGTCCTCGCCGATCAGCAGGTTCTCGGACGCCTCCGTGAAGGAGTCGTACTGCCGCTCCAGCGCCGCCACGACCTCCGCCACCTCGTCCGACTCGGCGACCTGGCGGGCGATCTCGGCGTCGGTGCGCTTCGCCGCCTCGTACAGGGCCGCGCCCTGGATCACCAGGCCCGTCGAGTTCGTCACGGCCTCCAGCAGCCCCACCGCCGCGGCCGGGTAGGCCCCCTGCGCGAGGTAGTGCGGCACGTACGCGACGAGCCCCATCGCGTCCTGCCCGGCCTGGCCGAGCCGCAGCTCCAGCAGCGCCGACAGGTTCCCCGGCACCTGGACCCGGCTGAACGGTGACTTCTCCGTCACCAGCTCGGGCCGGGTCGCGTGCGAGATCACACCCAGCTTGCGCGTGTGGGGGACACCCATCGGGATGCCGTGGAAACTGACCGTGAGCCGTACGCCCCAACGCTCGATCAACGCCCGCACCGCGCGCACGACACCCTCCCACCGCCGGTCCGGCTCCGGGCCGGTGAGCAGCAGGAACGGGGTGCCGATGGCGTCGTGCAGCAGGTACACCACCAGCTCGGGCGCCTCGATCGACTCCCAGCGGTCGTTCGCGTAGGTCATCGGGGGCCGGCGCGCCCGGTAGTCGATCAGGTCGTCGACGTCGAACCGGGCGATCACCCGGTGGTCGTACGTTTCGAGCAGGTGGTCGACCAGCGTCGAACCGGCGGAACCGGCGTCCATGAAGCCGTTGAAGTGGTGCAGGAGCACCGCTCCGCTCAGGTCCGGGACGTCGGAGTCGACCTCGAACAGCTCCTCCGGGTCCAGTGCCACCTCGTGCCTCCCAAACTGATCACGTCTTTCCCACTGACAACGCGGGACGGCGCCCGGTGATTCCCGACGCACGTGACTCAGGAGGCGAGCGCGCTCACGACCTCCCGATAGGTCAGCCCCACGTCACCCTCCACGACACGGACGACCCGCGCGTCCGGCCGCGCCGCGATGACCGAGGTCAGCCGGTCGTACATGGCGGCCAGCTCGTCGAGCCCACCGGCGCGGTCGAGCATCTCCTGCGCCTCGCGGTGGGCGGGCTCGGCGGCGAGCCGGCGCAGCGTGTTCTCCCGGGTGTCGTGCAGGACGATCGTTCGCCGCCGACGGGGACGTCGTGTACGCCTGGCTGGACGGCGACACCGACCGTTCGCACCACGCGGTGACCGCCGAGGAGCTCGCCGACCGTCTGGACGCCGTGGGTGCGGCGGTGGTGCGGGACGCCGCCCGCTCCTTCCGCGACCAGACCGACGCCGACTACTACGCCGACAACCTGCGGTTGATCGAACCGGCGTACCTGCGCGGTACCACCCCGCAGTCCGGCTCCGGCTTCGGCGGCGACGCCGCCCGCTGGCGGGCCCGCCGCGAGCTGGTCGTGGACGGCCTGCACCGGTCCGGGACGTTCCTGGAGCTGGGGTGCGCCACCCTGGTGGAACCGGACGGCCGGCTGCTGGCCAGCCACTACCTCGGCCACGGCGTCACCGACCGCACCGCCGAGGAACACCTGCGCGACCTGGGCTTCGAGCCGGCCGGCAGCTCCCGCACCGGCGGCGCGACCACCGCGTGGCTCGCGACCTGACGAGTCAACCGTCCACAAAGGCCTGTCCCTGAGGTGCCTCAGGGATGACCCTGAACTTTGCCCGGTATGGCTTCGCGAACGGCCGATCCGGCGCCGGTCGCGCGTAGCTTTGGCGTCAACCACAGGGAGAGGTTGACCAACGTGACGGAAACAGTCGAACAGTCATCACCACGCGTGCAGTTCCCGGGGATCAGCCCGCGTGCGTACGAGCACCCGGCCGACAAGGGGGCCATGGCGACGCTGCGCGCCGTGCCGGGGGTCGCCGACGTGCTGAAGATGTTGAACTCGCTGTTCAACGAGCGGGCCGAGCGCCTGATGGCGGTGGCCTCGCACGTGCGGGTCGGCCCGTCGCAGTACCCGGTGCTCGACCGGCTGCGCAACGAGTCCGCCGAGATCCTGGACCTGCCGAAGGTGCCGAAGCTCTACGTGGCGCGGGACCCGAGGGCCATCGCGCAGACCAGGGGCATCGACGAGCCGTTCATCGTGGTGTCCACCGGTCTGGTCGAGGCGCTGGACACCGAGGCGCTGCGCTTCGTCATCGGCCACGAGTTGGGGCACGTCCTCTCCGGGCACGCCGTGATGCTCACGCTGCTCGACCGGTTGCTGCGGCTGCAGCGTTCGGTGGCGTGGGTGCCGCTGGGGGTCATCGGCCTGCGTGCGGTCATCGCGGCGCTGTACGAGTGGCAGCGCAAGACGGAGCTGAGCTGTGACCGGGCCGGGCTGCTCGCCGGCCAGGACCCGGCGGCGGCACTGCGCACGCACCTGTACCTGGCCGGCGCGACGGACACCGCGCAGATCGACATCCCGTCGTTCCTGGAGCAGGCCAAGGAGTACGAGGAGGTCGAGGACATCCGCGACAGCGTCATCAAGCTGCTCGCGGTGGAGCAGCAGCCGCACCCGTTCGCGGTCGTGCGTGCCTCCCAGCTGCAGCGCTGGGCCGCCTCCGAGGAGTACCGCGTGATCCTGGCCGGCGACTACAAGCGCCGCGACGGCCAGGACGACGAACGCCCGCTGACGGAGGACCTCCAGGGCGCCGCCAAGTCCTACAAGGACGCGTGGAACAACTCCACCGACCCGCTGGTCAAGGTCTTCAGCGACGTGGGTGGCGCGCTGTCCAACGCCGCCGACAGGGTGTTCAGCGGTTTCCGCCGCGGCCGCCAGGAACCGGCCGGCGACGGCGCCAACGGCGAGAACGGATCCTGACGGGCTCCGGCCGTGCCGTGAACGGGCCACTCGGGTAGCGCGACGCCCCGAGTGGCCTTTTCGTGTTGGCTCGCCGAAGCCGGCGCGAATTGCCAACTCCCGCTGCTCTGGGTGTATTCCCAACCAAACCCCCGACGGCGCTACAAATCACTCGAGAATCCTCATTTACTCTCGCCCTGAAGGGGTCTAGGGTCTCTACCTGGCGGCCGGCCCCCGTCAATTGTCGCGAATGCCGGTAAAACGACGTGCCGAATGACCCGACGCTGAATACTGCGTTGTCAAAGGGAGTTTCCGTAAATGGCCAGGAGAACGAATGCCATGAATGTTGAAACCGCGCTCAAGGAGGCACTGTCCATCGATGGCGCGGTCGGCGTCGCGCTGGTGGACTTCGAGAGCGGGATGTCACTCGGCACGCTGGGCGGCGGTGACTGGCTCAACCTGGACGTCGCCGCGGCCGGGAACACCGAGGTGGTGCGGTCGAAGATGCGGGTGATGGCGGACCTGGCGCTCGACGACATGATCGAGGACATCCTGATCACGCTGGGCCGCCAGTACCACCTGATCCGGCTGATCGGCGACACCGGCCGCGGCGGCGGCCCGACGCTGTTCCTGTACCTGGTGCTCGACCGCGGCCGCGCGAACCTGGCGTTGGCCCGGCATCACCTCAAGCGCATCGAGGGTGACCTGACGGTATGAGACCCATCGCGCCTGCCGAGATACCGACCGGCATGGGCATGGGCGGGGCGGCACGGCCGGCCGGCCAGCGCGGGTCGACCGACCCGGCGGTGCTGGCGGCGGCCGTGCGCGAGGTGCGGGAGGAGGGCGACCCGATCATCGGTGGCCTCCTGGTGGGTGGCGCGGACGGGTTGGTGCTGTGTGCCGAGTCGTGCGGGTCGCAGGTCGAGATGCTCGGTGTCATGGCGGCGGTCGTGGCCGGTATCGCCGGTCAGATCGTCGCGCAGGCCGGGGTGGGGGAGGCCAGGACCTGCCTGTTCGAGGGCACGTCGGGGCATGTGGCGGTTTTCCCGCTGCACCCCGGGATGGTGCTCGTCGTGTTCGGGCAGACCGAGGTCAGTACCGGCCGGTTCAACCTCGCGGCGCGGGGTGTCCTTTTCCGTCTGCGTGACGCCATAGCCCAGGCTGCCGACAAGTAGTAAACCCCGGACTGGCGAGAATCCGCGGGTTTCTGACCGGAACGCTTCTCCTGACCCGCCGCACGCACCGATAGCTTCGGGTGGATGGACTACGTCATCCCGATTCTCGTCGGCCTGGTTTATGTGTGCCTGAACTCGTTCATCCCCGAACCGCACCGGCTCCGGTTCAACGCCGTCATGATTGCCGGGGCCGGTGCCGCCTATCTGAGCAGCGGCGGCGTGGGCATGTGGGAGCTCGCGTTCACCGCCGCCATGACGTTCGTCGCCTACCGGGCGCTGACGTCCTATGTGTTCGTCGGCGTCGGTTGGCTGCTGCACACCTGCTGGGACGTCGTCCACCACGTCAAGGGGGCGCCGATCCTGCCGGAGCTGGCGCACTCCTCGCTCGGCTGCGCGATCTGCGACCCGGTCATCGCGCTCTGGGCGTTCGCTGGCGGTCCAGCCCTCATCCCACGCGTGCGCCGGACGGTCGCCTGACGGTTGTGGGGCTTGTCACCCATTCGTCCCGATTGCCGGTTTTTAACGAGCCGCTCACATCGGCTCGATAAGGTTGAGTCTAGTTGAAAATTCAACCGAAACGGGGATCGGGATGTTTGGGCAGCTCAAGGACGTCACGGCACTACTGGGCCGGATCGCGGTCGGCGTGGTGTTCCTCGCGCACGGACTGCAGAAATGGGACATGGGCCTCGGCGGGGTCACCGACATGGTCAACGGCATGGGCATCCCGCTGCCGACGCTGACCGCGCTGTTCCTGATGGTCATCGAGACCGCCGGCGCGGTCGCGTTCATCGCCGGCGCCGCCCTGCCACTGCTCGGCGTGCTGTTCGCGGTGGACATGATCGGCGCGATCTTCTTCGTCCACCTCGACGCCGGCCTGACCGGCCAGGGCGGCTACGAACTGGTCCTCATCCTCGGCGCGGCGGCCCTCGCCCTCGGCTTCAACGGCGGCCGCTTCTCACTGGACCACGTGGTCATCGGCCGCCGCCGAACCCGCCAGCCCGAACCACAGAACGCCTAGCCCGCTCCGCCACGGCCTCCTGCCCTGAAAGGCGCGTTCGAGACATCGCTGGCGCCCTGAAAGGCGCTTTCGGGACGTTCAACGTCCTGAACGCGCCTTTCAGGGCGGGGGCCGGTGTCCTGAACGCGCCTTTCAGGGCGGGGGCCGGTGTCTTGAACGCCTTTCGTGGCGGTTCGGGCCCGCGGTGGCGCCGTGGTGGTCGGGTCGCCGCTGTGCGGCGGGTCCTGGCCCTGCCCTGAAAGGCGCGTTCGAGACATCGCTGGCGCCCTGAAAGGCGCTTTCGGGACGTTCAATCTGGATCCACCGGTGGGATTTTTGTTGATCTTGTCGGGTGGTGTTGATCTTGTGTTGGTGGGTGGGCGTGTTGGTGTGGCTGGCGTCGCACCAGCACGTTCATTGTGGTCTCCGGCCGGGCCC
>Ga0081539_10001404_pt1 | contig 41513 bp, 36 predicted proteins | sample TabmetS4T2R2_FD_71023 | JGI IMG/M metagenome (GOLD analysis project Ga0081539, IMG submission 71023) | Tabebuia heterophylla rhizosphere microbial communities from the University of Puerto Rico - S4T2R2 | ecosystem: Host-associated > Plants > Roots > Rhizosphere ... | reverse complement strand
GGCCGGTCGACGCGGGGGGGGGGGCGGGCGCCGCCCCCCGGGCGGGGGGGGGGGGGGGGGGGGGGGGGGGCGTCGCGCGTTGGCACTCCAACATCGACCCCCCTCCCCAACCCTCCCCCGCAAGGGGGGAGGGAGCGCGCCGCGTACGCGGCGATGCCTCGCGTCACCTCGCTTGCATCACGCACGGCTCACGCCGGCATCGGGAACACCGGCTTCGCGGAAGCGAACGCGGCCGGGAAGATCACCTGAATGTCCTTGTCGAGCACCTGCGTGTTCACCGGCGCCGCGCCCTGGTTCTGCCCATTGACGAATTTGGTCGTTCCATACGGCATCACGTGGCCGGCGAAGTTCGACGCTTCCAGCGCCGCGATCAGCTTGGCGCGATCCGCGCTTGCGGCGCGCTCCAGCGCATCGGCGAGCAGCAGCACCGCCGAGTAGTTCATATAGACCTCGTAGGTGAAGAACTCGCCCTTGGCCTCGACCTTCTTCTTCAGCTCGAGCGCCTTCGGGTTCTTCGGATCGAACCAATGATTGCAGTCCATGATGTATTGGGCCGCTTCCGGGAATTCCTTCACGAATTTGTAGGACGAGGCCGCGCCGCCGAGCACCGAATAGATGCCCTTTGGCCGTACCTTCTGCTGCTGCATGGTGCGCGCGAGCAGCACATATTCATTGTAGTAGTTCGCCGGGATCACGAGATCCGGGCTCGCGGCGCGCATTTTCGTGACCACGTTGTTGAAGTCGCGCGTCGGCGTCGGATGCGGGATGGTCTCGAGAATCTGGAAGCCCTTCTCCGGCAGCTGCGTGTTGAGGAGCTTGGCGAGGCCGGAACCGAAGGCGGAGTCCTCGTGCACGATCATCACAGTCTTGGCCGGCTTGCCGGCCGCATCGTTGAGCGTGACGAGATTGTCGATTGCGGTCTTGGCGATCACGCCGAAGCCGGGCCCGAAGCGGAAGGTGTTCTTCAGCCCGCGCGTCACGATCGCATCGGTGACGCCGACATCCACGATGTAGGGCAGGTCATAGCGCGCTGCGGTCTGCGTGGTCGCGAGGCAGATGCTGCTCGCATAGCCGCCGACGATGGCGCAGACGCCCGCGGCGTTCATCTTCTCGACCTCGGCATTGCCGCCGTCCGGAGTCGATTGCGCGTCGCCCATCACCGGCTCGAGCTTGGCGCCGCCAAGCGACTGGATGCCGTTCGCATTGATCTCTTCGAGCGCCAGCGTCGCGCCGAGACGTCCCTGCTGGCCCGAATAGGACAGCGCCCCCGACACCGGCTGCAGGATCCCGACCTTGATCGGTGCACCCTGCGCGCGCAACACGGAAGGCGCTGCGAGCGTCGCGGCACCGAGCGCGCTCGACGCCAGGAAGCGGCGGCGGCTCAACGGCAAATGAAGCATTCTAGCTCTCCCCGAAAAATCCGGCGGGAGCCTAACACCGGCACAAGCGGCGTACTATCCCGGTTTATGGGCAGTCATTGCGGCACCTTTGCGCGCCGAAGAGGCAGCCCAATCGCGGCTCAGCGCTGCGGTTTGATGTTTGCGAGCTCCGCGTCATCCGGCGTGACGTCGAGCCGCGCCACGATGCCGGCAAGCTCGGGCGAGGGCGGGGGATAGAACTTCATCACCAGCGGATCATGACCCGGCACGATGTGTTGCGGCGTCGGGGCGCTCGCGCGCAGCGTATCGTACGCCTCCAGCATCAAGCCGATATGGAACGCGGTGGTGAACGGCCGCCCGGTCATCATGTTCTCGTAGAAATGCGTGGTGTCGGAGGCGACCACCACCCAGCCGCGCCGGGTGTGCACGCGGACGAATTGCAGTCCCATCGAGTGGCCGCCGACGGGATGCAGCGTGAGGCCGGGCGCGAGCTCGGCCCCACTATTGTAGAACTGCACGCGCTTGGCGTAGTTGAGCCGCACCACGCCGACGACGTCCTCGACCTCGAACGAGTGCGCGAGCCGCTGGTAGCGCATGTGGCGCCCGACCGCGTAGTGCAGCTCCGGCTCCTGCAAGTGGAATTGCGCCTGCGGAAAGCGGTGGAAGTTGCCAACGTGATCATAGTGCAGATGCGTCAGCACGACGTCCTGCACCGCGTCGGCATCGACGCCGATCAGCTTCAATGATGCGATCGGGTCGCGCAGGAAGGTCCGCTTGCGCTTCTTCGCGGTCTCTTCGGTGAAGCCGCAGTCGATCACGACGCTGCGCTCCGGGCTCTTCGCGACCCAGACGAAATAGTCCATTGCCATCGGCCCGTCATGGGGGTCGCCGCCGATGAAGTGATCGGCGCGGCGCGCTTCGCGCATCGCATAGCGGATCGCGAAGAGCTCGTATTCGGGCAGGTTGTCCATCGACACTCTCAAAACGCACGGCAGTTCAGCGCTGTCGACACTTTACCGCGTCAGTTCGGTCACACAAACTGCCCGCAACAAGAACGGAGGAGACGCGATGGATGAAGCGATCGTGGGATTCGTCGGCCTCGGCATGATGGGCAGCCGCATGGCGAGCAACCTGCTGAAGGCCGGTTACAAGCTCGTGGTACATGACTTGCACCGCCAGGCGGCGAGTCATCACTTACAGGCGGGCGCCACCTGGGCCGAGACGCCGCAAACGCTCGCTGCGCAATGCGACGTGATCTTTTCATCGCTGCCGGAGCCCGCGGATGTCGAGCAGGTCGCGTTGCGGCCCGACGGTCTGCTCGCCGGCATCCGCAAGGACGCGGCCTATTTCGACCTGTCGACCAATTCGCCGAGCGTGGTGAAGAAGCTCAATGCCGCGTTCGCCGAAAAAGGCGCGCACATGCTCGACGCGCCGGTGAGCGGCGGACCGCAGGGCGCCGCCTCGCGCAAGCTCGCGATCTGGGTCGGCGGCGACAACGCCGCGTTCGACCGGCACAAGGTAGTGCTCGATGCCATGGGCGATCGCGCGGCCTATATCGGGCCGATCGGCTCCGCGACGGTCGCGAAGCTCGTGCACAACATGTCCGGCTACGCGATCACCTGCGCGCTCGCCGAGACGTTTGCGCTCGGCGTCAAGGCGGGCGTCGAGCCGCTCGCACTCTGGAACGCGGTGCGCCAGGGCGCGGCCGGGCGGCGCTTCACCTTCGATGCGCTGATCGATCAGTTCCTGCCCGGCACATACGATCCGCCGGCGTTTGCGCTCAAGCTCGCGCACAAGGACGTCTCGCTCGCAAACGCGCTCGGTCGCGAGCTCGGCATGCCGATGCGCATCTGCAACCTCACGCTGGCCGAGATGACCGAGGCGATGAACCGCGGCTGGGAAGGCCGCGACTCGCGCATCGTGATGCTGCTGCAGCAGGAGCGCGCCGGCGTGCACGTTGCGGTCGAGCCGGAACGGCTGCAAGCGGCGCTGGCCACAAGGGCGGCGGAGACGAAATAGGGCAGGGCGGTGCGACCTTTACCCTCCCCCTTGCGGGGAGGGTCGGCGCGCACTTGCGCGCCGTGGTGGGGATGGCGCAGCTGGGCTTTAGGGCATGACGACGCCGCAAACTCGGCGCGCTCCCCTCCCCCTTGTGGGGAGGGGCTGGGGGTGGGGGTCGTGCAGTGGCACGCGACCGCAATCCAATACTTCCGGACAAGGAGCCGGCTGAGCGACGCAAGATCGCTCGCGCGTTACTGGAACAACGGTGTTCCTCGCGAATATCGATGAGGTGCTTGAGGACATTCACGGCGTCCTAACGACGACCCCCACCCCTAACCCCTCCCCGATAAAGGGCGTTTATGCCCGTCTTCGACGGGCTATGGGGGAGGGGAATACGCCGAGTTCGCGGCGATGCTGTCCTTCAATCCTAGAGCTTCGCCTTCCGTGCCTCTCGCTGCTTGATCGCCGTGTGGATCGCGAGCAGCTCCTTCGCGCGCAGCACGACCGGCACGTCGATCATCTTGCCGTCGACCGAGATCGAGCCGCGCCCGGCCGCGACCGCCTCGTCATAGGCGGCGACGATCTTTTGCGCCGACGCGACTTCGTCCGGAGCCGGCGCGAATTCTTCGTTCAGGATCGGCACCTGCGCGGGATGGATCACCGACGCGCCGCGAAAGCCGAGCCGGCGCGAGCGCCGCACCGTCTCGCGGAATGCGTCGAGGTCCTTGTAATCCGCGACCGTGCCGATGAAGCCGAGCGGCAGGATGCCGGCCGCGCGCGCCGCGATCGCGAGCTGCTGCTTCGGCATGAACAGCGCCTCGGGCGTCGGCAGCATGCCCATGGTGAGGGCGAAATCCTCGCCGCCGAGCGTCAGCGCGACGATGCGCCGGTCCGCCTTGGCGATCTCCGGCATCTTGAACCAGGCCTCCGGCGTCTCGATCATGGCGGTGAACTGCGTCGTGCCGACTGTCATGCCGCGCTCGGCCTCGAGCTCGCTCACCACTTCGGCGATCAGCCGGATGTGGTCCGCGCTGTCGACCTTGGTGATCGCCAGCGCCTGCACGCGCGGCGAGATCGCAGCTTCGAGATCGAGCATCGCCTGGCGCCAGGGCCGGTTGATGCGCACGATCACGTCGGCCCCGCCGCGCGCGACATTCTCGGCGGTCGCCTGCAGGTCGCGCCGCGCCGCGGGGCGTTCGGCGATCGGCACGCTGTCTTCCAGGTCGACGATGATCGCGTCGGCACCGCGCTTGTGCGCGCCATCGATGAAGCGCGGCACGTTCGCCGGCACATACAGCGCGGAACGCCAGACAGGCAGGGTGCGGTCGGTCGCGTCGCTCATATGACTTTCCGTTTGCGCAAGTCGTCGATCGTGGTGGTATCGAGGCCGAGGCCCGCGAAAATTTCGGTGTTGTGCTGACCGAGCGCGGGCGCGGGCGTGCGGATCTCGCCGGGCGTGCCGGAGAGGCGCGGCACGATCGCGTGCATCGGCACCGCGCCCATCTCGTCGTCGGGCAGCTCGGTGACGATCTCGCGCGCCTTCACATGCGGGTCGGCGACGAATTGCGCGATGTCGTAGACCGGCGCGGCAGTCACTTCGGCGGCCGCGAAGATTGTGAGATTTTCGTCGAGCGTGCGCGCCTTGATGAACTCGGCGACCGGCCGGTCGCATTCATCGATATTCTTCACGCGATCCGAATTGGTTCGGAAACGCGGATCATCGATCATGTCAGGGCGCCCGATGGTGCGGAACACGCGCTCCGCCATGCTCTGGATCGAGGCCGAGATCGAAATATAGCGGCCGTCGCCGGTCTCATAGACGTTGCGCGGCGCGGTGTTGTTCGAGCGGCTGCCGACGCGCTTCTCGATCTTTTGTGTGAGCTTGTAGAGCGCAGCCTCGGGCCCGAGGATCGAAAAGATCGGGTCGAGCAGCGGCAGGTCGATCACCTGGCCGGTGCCCCCGTTCTGCTCGATCTCGCGCAGTGCGATCAGCACGGCGTTCGAGCCATAAAGGCCCGCGATCATGTCGGCGAGCGCGAGCGGCGGCAGCACCGGCGGACGGTCCGCGAAGCCGTTCTTGGCCGCAAAGCCGGACATGCCCTCGACCAGGCTGCCGAAGCCCGGCTTGTCGCGATAGGGCCCGTCCTGTCCCCAGCCCGACACGCGCACGATGATCAGCTTCGCATTGATCGCGTGCAGCGCGTCCGGGCCGAGGCCCATCTCCTCGAGCGTGCCGGGGCGGAAATTTTCGATGAATACGTGCGCGGTCGCGACCAGCTTGCGCAGGAGATCGAGGCCTTCTGCGGCGCGCAGGTTCAGCGTCACGCTCTTCTTGTTGCGCGCGTACACCTTCCAGTGAACGCTGATGTCGTTGGTGCGCCAGTCGCGCAGCGGATCGCCCTTGCGCGGATCCTCGACCTTGATCACTTCGGCGCCGAAATCCGCGAGCTGCAGGCTCAGCATGTTGCCGGCGACGAGGCGCGAGAGATCGAGCACGCGAATGCCGTCGAGCGGACCTTTGGCGTCGGGACGAAACGGGCGCATTCCCTCAATCTACTCTAGCGCAAATGACAAGCGACATGCTGGCCCGGCTTCACTTCACGCAATACAGGGTCCTCAACTTTGCAGCGGTCGAACGCATAAGGACAGCGCGTGTGGAAATGGCACCCGGGCGGCGGCCTTACCGGGCTCGGCACATCGCCCTGCAGCACGATCTTCTTGCGCTTGATCGCCGGGTCCGGCACGGGCACGGCGGCGAGCAGCGACTCGGTATAAGGATGCAGCGGCGCGGTGAACAGCGTCTTCTTGTCGGTGTATTCGACGATGCGGCCGAGATACATCACGGCGATGTGGTGGCTGATGTGCTCCACCACCGCGAGGTTGTGCGAGATGAACAGATAGGCGATGCCGAACTCGTCCTGCAGGTCCATCACGAGATTGAGAATCTGCGCCTGGATCGAGACGTCGAGCGCCGAGACCGGCTCGTCGCCGATGATCAGGCTCGGCTCGAGCGCGAGCGCGCGCGCAATCCCGATGCGCTGGCGTTGTCCGCCGGAGAACTGGTGCGGATAGTTGTCGACTGCCTCGGCACGCAGGCCGACGCGCCTGAACAGGTCCTTGACGCGCGCGCGGCGCTCTTTCGCGCTGCCCTTTCCGTGCACGCGCAGCGGCTCGCCGACAATGTTGCCGGCGGTCATGCGCGGATCGAGCGATGAGAACGGATCCTGGAAGATGATCTGCATCTGCCGGCGATAGGGGCGCAGCTCGGCCTTGTTGAGATGCGTGATGTCGGTGCCGTTCACCTTGATGCTGCCCGCAGTCGGCTCGATCAGGCGCAGGATCGCGCGGCCGACCGTGGACTTGCCGCAACCGGATTCGCCGACCAGCCCGAGCGTCTCGCCCGGGCGGATGGTGAGCGACACGCCGTCCACCGCATAGACATAGCCGGCGGTGCTGCGCAGCAGCCCTTTCTTGATCGGGAAGTGCTTCTTGAGGTCCTTTACCTCGAGCACGGGCGGCCGCGAAGGCTCAAGCATGTCCGGCCCCGTAGAGGCGATCCGAGTGCCAGCAGGCGGCCCAGTGCGCGGCGCGCTTCTCCTCATAGGCTGGCGCTTCGCGGCGGCAGCGCTCGTCGGCGAACGGACAGCGCGGCGCGAACGAACATCCCGGCGGCAGGTTGGTCAGCGGCGGCACGATGCCTTTGATCTCCTGCAGCCGCTGCTTGGTTGTATCCCCTGCACCGCGCATTAGATCGAGGCGCGGGATCGAGGCCATCAGGCCGTGCGTATAGGGATGCAGCGGACGCGCGAACAGTTCGCCGACCGGCGCCTCCTCGACCTTCTTGCCGGCGTACATCACGATCACGCGCTGCGCGGTCTCGGCCACGACGCCGAGATCGTGCGTGATCAGAATGAGCGCGGTGCCGAGCTTCTTCTGCAGGTCGAGGATGATGTCGAGAATCTGCGCCTGGATGGTCACGTCGAGCGCGGTGGTCGGCTCGTCCGCGATCAGGACTTTCGGATTGCAGGCGAGCGCCATAGCGATCATCACACGCTGGCGCATGCCGCCGGACAATTCGTGCGGATATTGCTTCAGCCGCTGCTCGGGCTCCGGAATGCGCACCAGGCGAAGGATCTCGACCGCGCGGCGCAACGCCTCGCGCCGCGACAAGCCTTCGTGCAGCAGCAGAGCTTCGGCGATCTGATTGCCGATGGTCATCACCGGATTGAGCGACGTCATCGGCTCCTGAAAGATCATCGAGACGTCCTTGCCGCGCACCTGCCGCATCGCGGTCTCGTCGAGCGCGAGCAGGTCGCGGCCATTGAGCTTCACGGCGCCCCCGACGATCCTGCCGGGCGGATCCGGGATCAGCCGCATCAGCGAGAGCGCGGTCATCGACTTGCCGCAGCCGGATTCGCCGACGATTGCGAGCGTCTCATGCGGGCGCAGCTGAAAGCTCACGCCGTCGACCGCCTTCAGTGTGCCGCCGCGCAGAAAGAAATAGGTGCGCAGCGCCTCGACATCGAGCAGAACGTCCGTGCGGGTCTCAGGCGTCGGCTGCAGCATGATCAGTCACGCTGGCGCGGATCGAGGATGTCGCGCAGCGCATCGCCGAGCAGGTTGGTGCCGAACACCGCGAGCGAGATCGCGGCGCCTGGAAAGATCACCAGCCAGGGCGCGACGCGCACATATTCGGCGGCGGACTCGGAGAGCATGCGACCCCAGGAGGGATGCGGCTCCGGCACGCCGAGCCCGAGGAACGAGAGCGCCGCCTCGACCAGAATGGTCGAGCCGAGCTGGGCGGTCGCGAGCACGATCAGCGGCGCCAGCGTGTTCGGCAGTACGTGGCGGATCGCGATCGCGAACTCGTTCATGCCGACCGCGCGCGAGGCTTCGACGAACGGCAACTCACGCAGCATCAGCGTGTTGGAACGGATCACGCGCGCGACGCTCGGGACCAGCGGGATCGCGATCGCGATGATGGTGTTCGAGAGCGAGGGGCCGAGCGCCGCTGTCATCACCAGCGCCATGACCAGCAGCGGCAGCGACTGCATCATGTCCATCAGCCGCTGCACCAGCAGATCGTACCAGCCGCCGAAATAACCGGACGTGAGCCCGATGGTGACGCCGAACAGGCAGCCGAGCCCGGTCGAGCCGAGGCCGACCGCGAGCGAGATGCGCGCGCCGTAAACGATGCGGCTCCACATGTCGCGGCCCATGAAGTCCGCGCCGAGCGGGTGATCGCCGCCCGGATAGGCGAGCGACACGCGCGGATTGGTCAGCGTCGGATCGAACTGCGTGATCCAGGGCGCGAGGAGTGCCATCAGCACGAACGCGGCGACGATCACGGCGCCAGCGGCGCCGAGCGGATAGCGACGCAGGAAATAGCCGGTGGTCGAGCGCCAGGTCTCGCGTCGCGGCGGGGTCTCGATGGTCTCCAGAGTGGCCATCTATTTCTCGTAAGCGATGCGCGGGTCGAGCGCGAGGTAGGCCATGTCGATCAGGAAATTGATGCTCACCACGCAGACCGCGATGAACATCACCAGGTTCTGCACGATCGGGTAATCGCGCCACTTGATCGCCTCGACGAGAAAGCGGGCGACGCCGGGAATATTGAACACGGTCTCGGTCACGATGAGCCCGCCGACCAGGAAAGCCGCCTCGATCCCGACGATGGTGACGATCGGCAGCACCGCGTTGCGCAGCGCGTGCACGAAATTGACCTTGGCGTAGGAGGCGCCTTTCGCGCGCGCGGTGCGGATGTAGTCCTGGCGCAGCACCTCGAGCATGGATGAGCGGGTCAGCCGCATCATCAGCGCCGAGGAGCGGAAGCCGACCGCCGCGGCCGGGATGCTGAACAGCACGAGCTCGTTCCACCAGGTTTTCGGCGGCTCGGTGTAGATCGGGATCCAGCCGAAATAGCGCACGAACAGCATCAGGATGAGGAGGCCGAGCCAGAACGACGGCAACGAAAGTCCGCTCAGCGACACGACGCGCAGCACGTAGTCCAGCAGCGTGTTCTGCCGCACCGCCGAGATCACGCCGAGCGGAATGCCGAACAGCACGGCGAACGCAAGCGCCATAGCGGCAAGCTTGCCGCTGATCGGCAGGCGCGGGAGAATTTCATCCAGCGCCGGCTTCTCGGACACGTAGGAATAGCCGAGATCGCCGTGCAGCAGTCCGGCGATCCATTGCACATATTGAATATAAATCGGCTGATCGAGTCCGAGCTGGCGCTCGATGTCGAGCTTGTCTTCCGGATTGATCATGCCGGCGGCCGAAAACAGGATGTCGGCGATGTTGCCGGGCACGACCCGCAACAGCGCAAAGATGACGATCGAGATCCCGAACAGCGTCAGGAGCATCAGCAGGAAGCGCCTGATCAGATAGGCTGCCAAAGCTCTCTCCCAATCTGAGCGTCAGTTCGTCCCTGAGCGTCATCCTGAGGTGCGTGGCGCGAAGCGCCACGCTTCGAAGGATGAGTCACTTGCGCCGCCACCCTTCGAGGCGCGCGTTCCGCGCGCACCTCAGAGTGACGGCCACTGCGCACAGCGGCTGCCTACTTGTCTATCCACACGTCCTCAAAGCGGTGGCCATTGTAGGACGAGTTGCGCATGATCGTGACGTTCTTCACATAGGGCTGCCAGCAGGTGCCCTGGCGCGAGTGGTAGAGGATCGGGCGCGCGACGTCCTCCTGCAGCTTCTTGTCGATCTCCCAGACCAGCTTCTTGCGTTTGGCGACGTCGATCTCGACCGATTGCGCATCGAACTGCTTCTGCAGCTCCCTGTTGCAGTAGTTGGTGTAGTTGCGCTCCGAGCCGCAGCCGAAGTTCTCGTAGAAGGTCTGGTCGGGATCGTCGATGCCGGCGCCGGTCAGGTTGAGCCCGATCTGATATTCCTTGCGCGCGACCTTGGCGAACCAGATGCCGCTTTCGATCACGTCGAGCTCGCCGTCGATGTAGATGTCCTTGAGCTGGTCGATCAGGATCACGGCCGGATCGCGATAGACCGCGAGGTTGCGGGTCGAGACCTTCAGGGCGAGGTGCTTGTTGGGCCCGAAACCGGCCTTCTCCATCAGCTTGCGCGCTTCGTCGCGATTCTTCTTCACGTCCTCGCCATAGCCGATCACGTTCTTGAGCTCTTCCGCCGGCAGGCCCCACACGCCGTTCGGCGGCGGCAGCATCGCGCCGCCGAGGTCGGAATTGCCCTCGAACAGGATCTGCACGAACGATTTACGGTCGAGCGCGAGCGCCACGGCGCGGCGCACGTTCTCGTCGTTGAACGGCGCGCTCTCGCGATTGATGATCAGGTTGGTGGAGACGTTGGTCTGTTCCAGCACGCAGACGGCGTTCGGCGCCTGCGCCTTCACGTCCTTCAAGAGCGGGATCGAGACCTCGGTCGGGAAGGTGATGTCGAACTTGCCGGCAACGAAGCCAAGAATCGCGGTCGAGCGGTTCGGCAGGATCGTGTACTCGATGCCGTCGAGATAGGGCTGGCCCTTCTTGAAGTAGTCCGGGTTCTTCACGAGCTTCAGCGACTCGTTCTGCTTCAGCTCGACGAACTTGAAAGGCCCGGTGCCGATTGGATTGGTGCGCAACTGCGCGGCCGAGACGTGGCAGGGATAGATCGGCGAATAGCCCGACGCCAGCATGGCGAGCAGCGCCGGCTGCGGACGCTTGAGGTGGAACGTCGCCTGCAGATCGCCCTCGGTGGTCACGCCTTCGAGGTTGAAGTACCAGTCCTTGCGCGGGTTCTTGCGGAATTTGTTCTGCGACTTGCCCTGCAGCATGTCGAAAGTGCACTTCACGTCCGCACTGGTGAACGGCTTGCCGTCGTGCCACTTCACGCCTTCGCGCAGCTTGAAGGTCAGGCTCTTCTGGTCTTCGGTCCAGGCCCAGCTGGTCGCGAGCTCGGGCCGGATCGTCTCGATCGAATTTTGCGCCTGATGCTGATCGTAGATGACGAGGTTGGAGAAGATCGGCATCGAGGAGACGTTGACCGAATAGGTCGCTTCCTCGTGAATCGACATGCTCGGGGGATTTTCCCGATGGTACATCCGCAGGATGCCGCCGGATTTTGGTTGTTGCGCATAGGCGACTGTCGTGGCGGACACCGCGAGCGCGGTGAGCGCCAGGCGGAACAGCGTCTTCATCAATCTCCCTCCCGGTTGCTGTCGCGGGGCAGGTCGCCCGCCGCTCCCGCTCATTCTTCTTGAACGCGCGCACGCTACCGGCTGCGTGCCGCAGGAGCAACTGCCAGAATGGTTAAAGATGCGGGAGGCTAAGCGGCGTCCTGTCGCGGCTCGCGACCTTTCGACGGAATAGCAGCCCTTCGCGTCCGCGGCTTGCCAAGGCGGCGCTGTGCCGTACCATTAAGGTAACCGTCCCGCAGGGCGAAAGAGTTCAAGGAAACGCCGTGAGTGACAATTTCGTAGCCGACACCGCGGCGCGTATCTTCGCCGACCTTGCCGATCCGCAGACCATCAACAAAGCACCCGACGGCGCCTGGAAGGCGGCGCTGTGGCAGGCGCTCAGCGATAACGGTCTGACGCTCGCCTGGGTGCCAGAAGAGCTCGGCGGCGCGGGCGCGGAACTTGCGGATGGATTTGCGGTGCTCGATGTCGCCGGCCGGTACGCCGCTGCGGTGCCGCTCGCCGAGACGCTGCTCGCGGGCTGGCTGCTCGCACGCGCCGGCTTGAAAGCGCCGAAGGGCGCGATGTCGGTCGCGCCGGCGCGCCCCGGCGATCAAATCACGCTGTCCGACGGTACGCTCAGCGGACGCGCGCGTGCGGTGCCGTTCGCGAAGGATGCAAAGCATCTCGCAGTGCTCGCCGGGCCATCCGTCGCGCTGGTCGAGACCGCCGCCTGCCGTGTCAGCGAGGGGACGAGTCTCGCCAGCGAGGCCTCCAACACTGTCACGTTCGAGCGCGTCAAGCCGCTTGCGGTCGCCCCGGCGAACGGGATCGACGCGACCGCGCTGCTGCTGATGGGCTGCGCGGTGCGCGCGGTCGAGACCGCAGGCGCATTGCAGGCGGTGCTCGACATGACGGTGCGTTACGCCAATGAGCGCGTGGCGTTCGAGAAGAAGATCGCGAAATTCCAGGCGGTGCAGCACAATCTCGCGCGGCTCGCCGGCGAGGTCGCGGCCGCGATGACCGCCGCGCATTCGGCCGCCGACGCGATCGCGCGCGGCGATGCGTTCGACGACGCGATCTTCCTCGAGGCAACGGCGGCGAAGATCCGGTCCGCCGAAGCTGCCCAGGAGGGCGCCGCGATCGCGCACCAGGTGCATGGCGCGATCGGCTTCACCAACGAGCATATCCTGCATCGCTACACGTTGCGCCTGCTCGCCTGGCGCGACGACTTCGGCAATGAAAGCCATTGGGCCGCGGCGCTCGGCCATCGCGTCGCCGCGCGCGGCGCGGATGCCTTCTGGCCGCTCGTTGCGGCCTGCTGAAACGGACATCGGTATGAGCTCGACACTTTCGTTCGACCAGATCCGCCTGCCGCCCGAATGCGACCGGCTGCGCGAGGAGGTGCGTGCGTTCCTGGCGGACGAAGTCTCGCGCGGGACCTTCGACCCGCATCGTCCGGGCCATGGCGACTCACATTCGAAAGAGTTCAGCCGGCGCATCGGCGCCAAAGGCTGGATCGGCATGACCTGGCCGAAGAAGTATGGCGGGCATGAGCGCAGCTTCCTCGAGCGTTATGTCGTCACCGAGGAATTCCGCGTCGCCAATGCGCCGGTGCGGCTGCATTTCGTCGCCGACCGTCAGAGCGGCCCGATCCTGATGAAATACGCGCCCGAGCACGTGAAGATGGACGTGCTGCCGCGCATCTGCCGCGGCGAGGTGTGCTTTGCGATCGGCATGAGCGAGCCGAATTCCGGCTCCGACCTGTTCGCCGCGAAGACCAAGGCGACCAAGACCGATGGCGGCTGGCTGATCAACGGCACCAAGATCTGGACCAGCAACGCGCACATCGCCGACTACATGATCGGCCTGTTCCGCACCTCTCCGCCCACGAAAGAGAACCGCCGCCACGGGCTGACCCAGTTCCTGGTCGACATGCGGACGCCGGGAATTACGGTGAACCCCGTTTACCAGCTCACCGGTCAACACGACTTCAACGAGGTCGTGTTCCAGGACGCCTTCATGCCGGATGCCCACGTGCTCGGCGAGATCGACGGCGCCTGGAAGCAGGCGACGAGCGAGCTCGCCTACGAGCGCTCGGGGCCGGAGCGCTTTCTCGAGACCTTCTATGTGCTGATCGAGCTGATCCGTGCGCTCGGCGACAAGCCGGACATCCGCTCGGCGGAAGGTCTCGGCCGCCTGGTGGCGCAGCTGCACACGCTGCGGCGCATGTCCGTGTCGGTGAACGGCATGCTGCAGGCCGGCAAGGAGCCGGTGGTCGAGGGCTCGATCGTCAAGGACATGGGCACGCTGTGGGAGCAACGGCTGCCGCATCGCGTGCGCGATCTTGCGGCGTTCATCGAGGAGAGCGAAGGCAACCGCGCCACGCTGGAAGAACAGCTGCGCTTTGCCACCATGATCGCGCCCAAGCTCACCATTCAGGGCGGCACCACCGAGGTCCTGCGCGGCATCATCGCGCGCGGCTTGGGATTGCGTTAGCGCATGTTCCGGCGAAGTGGGCACCGGTTCGCCGATAAGAACATGCGCCACGTAAGAATCTACAGCCATTTCCGACCGGTGGTGAAATGACTGTGACCTGCTACGAATGGAAATGGCTGTAGAATGCCGGATATCCAGAAGCTGCTGTGGCCGCAGTCGGTCGCGATCGTCGGCGCATCCTCGGATACACGCGGCTTGCGCGGCCGCATCGTGCAGATCCTGCGCAGCCATCCGTATCAGGGCGCGATCTATCCGGTGAGCCGCAGCGAGGCGGAAGTGCAGGGCCTGAAGGCCTATAAGAGCGTCGCCGAGCTGCCGCCGGCCGATCTCGCGGCGCTGATCATCCCGGCGAAGTTCGTGCCGCAGGAGCTGGAAAACTGCGGCAGGGCCGGCATCAAGGCCGCGATCATCCTCTCCTCCGGCTTCGCGGAGGAGAGAGGCGAGACCGGACCGGCGCTGCAGCGACAAATTCAGGCGATCGCGAAGAGATACGACATGGCGGTGAGCGGCCCCAATGGCGAGGGCTTCACCAACACGGCTGCCGCGCTCTGCCCGACCTTCAGCCCCGCGATGGATGCCGGCGACGTTCCGCTGCTGCCGCCGCCGGCGCGCACGCGCGGCCAGGTCGCCGTGATCTCGCAGAGCGGCGGCATGGGTTACGCGTTCTTCGATCACGGCCGGCCGAAGGAGCTCTCGTTCCGCTACATCGTGACCACCGGCAACGAAGCATGTCTCGAGGCGAGCGACTTCGCCGAATTCATCATCGACGAACGCAAGACGCGCGCGATCCTGATGCTGATCGAGGACCTGAAAAATCCCGCGACCTTCGAGCGCGCCGCCGCCAAGGCGCTGCGCGCCGGCGTTCCGCTGATCGTCAACCGGCTCGGCGCATCGGAGGCGGGGGCGCGCGCGATCGCGGCGCACACCGCCGCACGTGGTAACGATGCCGAATATCGGGCGCTGTTCCGCCGCTATGGCGTGATCGAAAGCAATGATCTGGACGAGATGGTCGATATCGCATCGGCCTTCATCAACATGGGCGAGCGCCTTCCGGCGGGTCATCGTGTGGCGATCGCGTCCTCGTCCGGCGGCGGCGGTGCCTGGGTGGCAGACGCCTGCGCGCTCGCCGGCCTCGACATGCCGCTGCTCGATGACGCGACCCGCGCCAGGATCGACGTCCACCTGCCGCCCTATGGCTGCTCGCAGAACCCGGTCGATGTCACGGCGCAGGCCATTCACGAACGCGGCTATGCGGAATTCGCACGGTTGGCCGCCGAGTCGCCGAACGTCGACGGCGTGATTCTGGTTGTCACCGGACGCCACCCGCGCTTTCTCTTGGAGGATCGCGAGCACTTGATCGCGCTCGGCCGCGAGACCAGGAAGCCCGTGCTGTTATGGAGCTATACGCGGCCGGCCGCGGTCTGTATCGATCTGTTGAGCGAGGCGGGCTTGCCGCTGTTCACCAACGTGCACAATTGTGCCCGCGCGATGCGCGTCATGGCGGACTATCGCGTGGCGCATGAGAAGTTTCTGAAGGGATAGGTGCAATGGCCGAGTACAAGGACATTGGCGTTGAGCTCACCGGCCACGTCGGGACGATCGAGATCCAACGTCCGCCGCACAACTTCTTCGACGTCGTGCTGATCAATTCGATCGCCGACGCGCTTGCGGCCTTCGACAAGGACGACAAGTGCCGCGCCGTCGTGCTCGCGGCGCAAGGGAAGTCGTTCTGCGCCGGCGCTAATTTCGGCGACGGCTCGACACTCGACAAATCCGGCCAGCGGCCGGGCGAGGCCTCCTCGCCGATCCAGCACCTCTACATGCAGGCGGTCCGCCTGTTCGGGTCGCAGAAGCCGATCATCGGGGCGATCCATGGCGCCGCGGTCGGGGGCGGGCTCGGACTCGCGATGGTGCCGGACTTTCGCGTCGCCTGTCCGGAAACGCGCTTCGTTGCGAATTTCACCCGGCTCGGCTTTCACCCTGGCTTCGGGCTGACCGAGACGCTGCCGGCGCTGATCGGCAAGCAGAAAGCCGCGATGATGTTCTACACGAGCCGCCGGGTGACCGGCGAGGAAGCCTACGCGATGGGGCTCGCCGATCTGCTGGTGTCGCAGGACGAGGTGCGTGCCGCCGCGCACAAGCTCGCTTCGGAAATTGCCGAAAACGCACCGCTCGCGATCGTGGCGACGCGGCTCACGATGCGCCACGGTCTTGCCCAGCGCGTGAAAGCCGCGACCGAGCATGAGCTCGAAGAGCAGACCCGATTGCGCCGGACCGAGGACTTCAAGGAAGGCGTGAAGGCGATGGCCGAGCGGCGCGTTCCGAACTTCGTCGGGAGATGACAGCTGAGCTTGCAAAGGATGGGCACGATTGGCGGGCCCCGCGCGCGAAAAAAAAGCCCCGGCAAGCGCCGGGGCCAAGAATTTCCATCCGGACAGCGGGAGGAGAGAACCATCCGAAGTAAACTCGACTGATTCGATATATACGCGCATTGCGCCGGACGGAAAATTCGGAAAAGCCCGTAGCCGTGCGGCTCTCGTCGCGCGATTCGACTCGATTGTATCGACGCCCGCGATGCGATCGCCCAGCCAGATCAATCCTCTATCGTCGATCGTTACGTTGTTCGGGGAAGCGCGATCGGGGATCTAGGCCGCAGCCGTCAGCCGCGCGATCGTCTGGCGGTAACGCGCCGTGATCGCGTCACGGCGCCGGTGCCGCCGATCCGCCACGACGATCTTGCCGCCGACCATCGCGTGCATCACCAGCTTCTCGCCCGCCACGAACACATAGGCGTCGAGCGCATGCGCGACGCTCGTGATATCCGGGTGTGACGCATCGAGAACAACAATATCCGCGCGCTTGCCGGCCTCGATCGGGCCGATGTTGCGCCCGAGCGCCTGCGCGCCGCCCTTGAGCGCCTCGGCGTAGATCCGAGCCCCGGTCGATTCGCCCTCCCGGGCGAACACATTGCGCGTGTGACGCCGCAGCCGCTGCGAATATTCGAGCAGGCGCAGCTCGGCGGCGGCGCCGATCTCGATGTTCGAATCCGAGCCGACGCCAAGCCGCCCGTCATGCGCGAAGAACTCGGCGCCATTGAAAATACCGTCGCCGAGCGAGGCTTCGGTCAACGGGCACAGGCCTGCGACCGCGCCGGATTGCGCGAGCCTTCGCGTTTCGTCCGCCGTCATGTGGGTCGCATGGATCAGGCACCAGCGCTGATCAACAGCGACATTTTCGAGCAGCCACGCGACCGGCGTTGTCTTCAAGGCTGCGATGCAGTCGGCGACCTCCTTGGTCTGCTCGGCCGCATGGATGTGGATCGGGCCGTCATGCGTCGCGACGGCCTCGCGCAGCTCCTGCGGCGTCACGGCGCGCAGTGAGTGCGGCGCGATGCCGACGCGCGCGTCGGGCAGTTCCGCCACGACCGCGCGTGAACGCGCGACAAGCGCCGCGTAACGGTCGGGACCATTGAGGAAACGCCGCTGGCCTTCGTTTGGCGCGGTGCCGCCAAACCCGCCGCGGACATAGAGCGCCGGCAGCAGCGTCAGCCCGATACCGGTCGCCTGCGCGGCTGCCGCGATGCGCGCGCCCATCTCACCGAGATCCGCATAGGGCCGCCCGTCGATGTCGTGGTGCAGATAATGAAATTCGCCAACCGCCGTGAACCCGGCCTCGAGCATCTGCATGTAGGCGAAGGCCGCGATCGACTCGACGTCGTCCGGCGTCAGGACCCCGAGGAAGCGGTACATCACCTCGCGCCAGGTCCAGAAGCTGTCATGTCCGCCGCCGCGCCGCTCGGCGAGTCCGGCCATGCCGCGTTGGAACGCGTGGCAGTGCAGGTTCGGCAGGCCGGGGATCGCGAGACCGGCCATGTGCTCTGCGTGCTCGCGCGACGCGTCGGACGTGACGCGGGTGATGGTACCGTCCGCGACATCGACGCGCACGTCGCGCGCCCAGCCCGTGGGGAGCAGGGCGTGATCGAAGAAATAGGACTTGTCCGGCATCCAATCCTCGGCGTTGCTTCCGCAGTAAACGACGGGCGCGAGTTTGAAAACTGAAAGGTTCATGCTTATTGCGATACGCATGGCTGAGCTGTTCGACACCATCTGGCGCGACGCGCGTCTGGCGACCATGGCGGGGCCCGGCCTCGGCGTCGTCGAGCGCGCCGCGGTCGCGGCGAAAGATGGCCGGATCGCCTACGCCGGCGCGATCGCCGACCTGCCGTCCGGCTGGGACGCGAAGGCGCGCGTCGCCCTTGAGGGGCGCTGGATCACGCCGGGCCTGATCGACAGTCACACCCATCTCGTCTACGCCGGCGACCGCGCGCATGAATTCGAGCTGCGGCTCGCGGGCGCCTCATATGAGGAGATCGCGCGCGCCGGCGGCGGGATCGTTTCGACCGTGAAGGCGACGCGCGCCGCGCGCGAGGATGAGCTCGTCGCGCAGAGCCTGCCGCGGCTCGATGCGTTGATGGCCGAGGGCGTGACGACGATCGAGATCAAGTCGGGCTACGGGCTGAACGCGGAGAGCGAGGCGAGGCAATTGCGCGCGGCGCGCCGCCTTGCCGGCGAGCGCGCGGTCGATGTCGTAACGACGTTCCTCGGCGCGCATGCGCTGCCGCCCGAGGCGCTCGACAAGGACAAATTCATCGATGACGTGATCGCGATGATCCCGGCGCTCGCGCGGGAAAAGCTTGCCGACGCGGTCGACGCCTTCTGCGAAGGCATCGCGTTTTCACCGGCGCAGATCGCGCGCGTCTTCGCCGCCGCGAAAGCCGCGGGCCTGCGGGTCAAGCTGCACGCCGACCAGCTCTCCAATCTGCATGGCGCGCGGCTTGCGGCCGAGCACGGCGCGCTCTCGGCCGATCACCTCGAATATACCGACGAGGACGGCGCCGCCGCGATGGCGCGCGCCGGCACGGTCGCGGTGCTGCTGCCGGGCGCGTTCTACATGCTGCGCGAGACGCAACTGCCGCCGGTCGCGGCCTTGCGCCGGCACGGCGCAGCAATCGCGATCGCGACCGACTGCAATCCCGGCACCTCGCCGCTCACCTCGCTGCTGCTCACCATGAATATGGCGGCGACCCTGTTTCGCCTGACGGTCGACGAATGCCTCGCCGGCGTGACGCGCAACGCGGCACGCGCGCTTGGGCGAGAGGACATTGGCGTTCTCGAACCCGGCCGCGCGTGCGATCTCGCGATCTGGGATATCGAGCGCCCGGCCGAGCTCATCTATCGCATCGGCTTCAATTCGCTGCATGCGCGAGTGTACCGTGGTGGTCATTCCGGAAGCCGCGAAGCGGCTGTCCGGAATCCATAACCACAATCGGTCCATTTCTGCGATGATCGTGGTTATGGATTCCGGGCTCGCTCGCGTTGCTCGCGCCCCGGAATGACAGGAGTGCCAATGCCCACCCGCCTCGACAACACCCGCGTGATCCGTGCGCCGCACGGGACAAGCATCAGCGCCAAGAGCTGGCTCACCGAAGCGCCGTTGCGCATGCTGATGAATAATCTCGATCCGGACGTCGCCGAGAAGCCGCACGAGCTGGTCGTCTATGGCGGCATCGGCCGCGCGGCGCGCGACTGGGAGAGCTTCGATCGCATCCTGAGCTCGCTGCGCGCGCTCGAAGGCGACGAGACCTTATGCGTGCAATCCGGCAAGCCGGTCGGGATCTTCCGCACACACGCCGATGCGCCGCGCGTGCTGATCGCGAACTCCAACATCGTGCCGCACTGGGCGACGCTCGACAAATTCCAGGAGCTCGATCGCAAGGGCCTGATGATGTACGGCCAGATGACGGCCGGCTCGTGGATCTATATCGGCAGCCAAGGCATCGTGCAGGGGACCTACGAGACTTTCGCGGAGCTCGGCCGGCGTCACTATGGCGGTTCGCTCGCCGGCCGCTGGATCCTGACTGCCGGGCTCGGCGGCATGGGCGGCGCGCAGCCGCTCGCCGCAACCTTCGCCGGCGCGTCGATGCTGGCGATCGAGTGCCAGCCCTCGCGCATCGAGATGCGGCTGCGCACCGGCTATCTCGACCGGCAGGCGTCCTCGCTGGACGAAGCGCTGACCATGATCGAGCGCGCCGGTCAGGAGAAGAAGGCGATCTCGGTCGGCGTAGTCGGCAATGCGGCCGAGCTCGTGCCGGAGCTCTCCCGGCGCGGCATCAAGCCGGACGCGGTGACTGACCAGACCTCGGCGCATGATCCGGTCAATGGCTATCTGCCGGCGGGCTGGACCCTGGAGCAATGGCAGGAGCGGCGCGAGCGCGATCCGAAGGGCGTCGAACGCGCCGCGAAGGAGTCGATGGCGGCGCATGTGCGCGCGATGCTCGACTTCTGGCACCGGGGCGTGCCGGTGGTCGACTATGGCAACAACATCCGCCAGATGGCGCAGGAAATGGGCGTCGACAATGCGTTCGAGTTTCCCGGCTTCGTGCCGGCTTACATTCGCCCGCTGTTCTGCCGCGGCGTCGGGCCGTTCCGCTGGGCGGCGCTCTCGGGTGATCCCGAAGACATCTTCCGCACCGATGCGCGCGTCAAGGAGCTGATGCCGCACGACACGCACCTGCATCAGTGGCTCGACATGGCCAAGGCGCGCATCAAGTTTCAGGGCCTGCCGGCGCGCATCTGCTGGGTCGGGCTCGGCGATCGGCATCGGCTCGGGCTTGCGTTCAACGAGATGGTGGCGCGCGGCGAGGTCAAGGCGCCGATCGTGATCGGCCGCGATCATCTCGACTCCGGCTCGGTTGCGAGCCCGAACCGCGAGACCGAGGCGATGCGCGACGGCTCTGATGCGGTCTCCGACTGGCCGCTGATCAACGCGCTGCTCAATTGCGCGAGCGGCGCCACCTGGGTCTCGTTCCATCACGGCGGCGGCGTCGGCATCGGCTATTCGCAGCACGCCGGCATGGTGATCGTTGCCGACGGCACGCCGGAAGCGGCGCGCCGGCTCGAGCGGGTGCTGTGGAACGATCCCGCCACTGGCGTGATGCGCCATGCGGATGCGGGCTATCCGGAAGCGATCGACTGGGCGCGCGAGAAGGGGCTGAAGCTGCCGAGCTTGTAGGGGCGGTAGCCCGGATGAGCGCGTCAGCGCGACATCCGGGAGCGGCGGTTCAAAGTGCACGGCCCCACCCGGGTGTCGCTTCGCTCACCCGGGCTACGGACTCTTGCGTCGCAAACGCCACGATGAGCTGTCGGCGTGCGCAAAACCGTGCGCAACACGTGATGATCGCCTTCGCGCGCTCGACGGGTTGCGATCGGGTTGATAAGCCGCTCTCCGCAGCAGAAGTTTGAGTCGAAGCATGACAGTTCCGATCGAGATGGGACACACGACGGCGGGCGCGCCGGCGTCTCTGGACCTTGAGGAATTGCTGGCGACTCGCCTGCTGGTGCAGGGCAATTCCGGTTCCGGCAAATCCCATCTGCTGCGCCGGCTCTTGGAACAGAGCGCCCCCTGGGTGCAGCAGGCCATCATCGATCCGGAGGGCGACTTCGTGGAGCTCGCCGACCGTTTTGGCCACCTCGTGATCGATGCCGCGGACCACACCGAGCGCGGCCTGCAGGTTGCCGGTGAGCGCGCGCGCATCCATCGCGTCTCCACGGTGCTCAATCTCGAGGGGGTCGACGCCGAGAATCAGATGCGCCGTGCCGCTGCTTTCCTCGGCGGGCTGTTCGAGGCGGCCCGCGATCACTGGTACCCGATGCTGGTGGTGGTGGATGAAGCGCAGCTTTTCGCTCCGGCGGTCGCCGGCGAGGTCTCGGACGAAGCGCGCAAGCTCTCGCTTGGCGCCATGACCAACCTGATGTGCCGGGGCCGCAAGCGCGGGCTTGCGGGTGTCATCGCAACCCAGCGACTGGCGAAGCTTGCCAAGAACGTCGCGGCCGAAGCTTCCAATTTCCTGATGGGCCGAACCTTCCTGGACATCGATATGGCGCGCGCCGCCGATCTTCTGGGGATGGAACGGCGACAGGCGGACGCGTTTCGCGACCTGGAGCGCGGGCAATTCATGGCCCTCGGCCCGGCTCTCTCGCGCCGTCCCCTGGGATTGCGCATCGGCCCAACGGATACGCGCCCGCGCAATGCGACGCCGCGACTGATGCCGCTGCCTGAAGCCGCACCGGCGGATGCGCGCGCCATCATCCTCGCCGCGCCGCCGTCCGAGACGACAAGGCCTGCGCGCCGGCCGCCGCCGGACGTTCTGGATCAGCTCATGGCGGCGAAGGCCGCGGCCCCGGAGGTCCAATCCGAAGCGGATGGCGAATCGCTCAGCGCCGAGCAACTGGCAGAGCGGCGCGAGCGAATGGACCGCATTCTGCGCGCCGTTCTGGCGGAGCCCGACGCCGCGTTCCGTGCCAGCAGCGTCCTCTATCAGGAGTTCGTGGTCCGCACCCGGATAGAGGGGCTTGGTTCGGCCGTGCCGGACATGGGTGACTTCCGGCGCATGCTGACGCACGCCCGCGCAGGGCTCAGCCTCGATCTGGCCGACGATGGCACGTGGAAGGACGTCGCGGTCCGCGGCTCGATCCTGCCCGAGGACATGCAGGGTGTCTTCATGATGATCGCGCGCGCCGCGAAGGAAGGGTGGCCTTGCCCGGGCGATGCGGCGATTGCCCGGGCCTATGGCTCGCGCTCGCTGCGCCGCGCGCAGCGCCTGCTCACCTATATCGAGGAGCAGGGACTCATCGTCTGCCAGCTCGACGGCGCCGGGCGAAGGACCGTGACGCTCGTCGAACTGGCTTGGGCCACGGCACCGGGCGATCCCAATGCTGCCGAGGATTTTGCGGCTGCGTAGCCCGGATGGAGCGAAGCGTAATCCGGGAACGGCCGCCCCGGGTTTCGCTGCGCTTCACCCGGGCTACGAGCTAATGCCCCTCTGCCGCCAGCACCGCTTCGGCGCGGATCTCTTCGGTGAGCCGCGCCTTGAGGGCAGAAAACTCCGGCGACGTCTTGATCGTGTAATGGCGCGGGTAGGGGAGCGTGATCGGCACGTCGGCCTTGATCCGCCCCGGCCGCGCCGTCATCACCAGCACGCGCGTCGCGAGAAAAATCGCTTCCTCGATGTCGTGCGTGACGAACAGCACGGTCTTGCGCTCGCGCTCCCAGATGCCGAGCAGCAATTCCTGCATCAGCGCGCGGGTCTGGTTGTCAAGCGCGCCGAACGGCTCGTCCAATAGCAGGATCGCGGGGTTGTTGGCGAGCGCGCGCGCGATCGCGGTGCGCTGCTGCATCCCGCCGGAGAGCTGCTTCGGATAGTGGCGCGCGAACGCCGTCAGTCCGACGCGCGTGAGCCATTCATCGACGATGCGCGTACGCTCCGCGGCCGGGACGCCCTTCTCGCGCAGCCCGAATGCGATGTTGTCCGCGACGGTGAGCCAGGGAAACAGCGTGTAGGACTGGAACACCATGCCGCGATCGGGACCGGGCCCGGTCACCGGCCGGCCATCGAGGAGCACCTGTCCCGTCGTGGGCGTGTCCAGTCCGGCGACGAGCCGCAACAGCGTGGACTTGCCGCAGCCGGAGGGCCCAAGGATCGTGACGAAGTCGTTGTCGCCGACCGCGATATTGGTTGGCTCCAGCGCCCGCGTCGGCTGCCCGCCGTGCACGGGAGGAAAGACGCGCGAGACATTCTCGATGCGGAGCTTGCTCACGCAAGGCTCCACGGAAACAGCGCGCGATTGGCGGCCTTGAACAGAAAGTCGGACACGAGGCCGATCACGCCGATCACGATGATGCCGAAGATCATCTGCCCGGTCGCGAGCAGCGCCTGGCTGTCGATGATCATGTGGCCAATGCCCGACGACGAACCGATCAGCTCCGCGACAATGACGTAGGTCCAGGCCCAGCCGAGCACGAGCCGCAAAATCTCGAAAATGTCCGGCGCCGCGGCCGGGATAAGCACGCGCGCGACGATTCCGGTGTCGCGCGCGCCGAGCGTGAGCGCGGCCTCGACCAGATCACGCCGCACGCTGCCGACCGTCACGGCAACCATCAAGACGATCTGGAACACCGAGCCGATGAAGATGACCAGCAGCTTTTGCAATTCACCGATGCCGGCCCAGAGAATCAGCAGCGGGATGAACGCCGAGGCCGGCAGATAGCGCGCGAACGACACGAACGGCTCGAGGAAGGCTTCGATCGGCTTGTAGGTGCCCATCAGCACGCCGATCGGCACCGCCACGAGTGCCGCCAGGATGAAGCCACCGACCACGCGCCAGATCGTCACCGCGATATCTGTGAGGAAGCCGTACTGCACGATCAGCATGCGCCCATCGCCCAGCATGGTGAGCGGATCGGCGAGAAAGGTCTTCGACACATAGCCGCCAAGCGTGGCGTAGGCCCAGCCGGCGAAGAACAGCACGAAGAACGCAAGGCCGAGCAGGACCTTCGCGGTATTCGAGACGGGTGCGAGGGGTTTCATGGGTTGTTCATGTGTCCCGGGCGCAGCGCAGCGCGAAGCGATGCGCTGCAGACCCGGGACCGCCAAAGAGGCTGAGCTTGAAACGGTCCCGCACGCCAGAGACGCTGAGATTGGAACGGTCCCGCATCTGCGTTGCACCGTTTCACGTTGCAACGCGTGCGGGACACATCTCACTGCACGTATTTCGGATCAGCGAGCTTCGACAAATCGGGGATCGACTTGATGATGCCGATTTCCAGCAACAAGTCCGCCGCCTCCTTGGAAAAGGTCGTGAACTCGCCGGTGAAGAATTTCTTGTTGGCGTCCTTGTCCTGCCAGCGCAGATATTTCGCCGAATTGCCGAACTGCTCGGCGGTCTGCTTCACGTCCGCGCCCATGATCTCGTAGGCCTTGGCCTGATCGCTCTTGATCATCTCGAGCGCGTCGAAATAGCTCTTGGTGAGCGCCTTCACGGCCGCTTCGTTTTCGGTGATGAACTTCGGCGTGCAGCCGAACGTGTCCATCACCATCGGATAGTCGAGCGTGGTGGCGATGATCTTGCCGGCCTCGGGCTTGTCACGCACCGCCGACAGATACGGCTCATAGGTCGCGGCCGCGTCATTCTGGCCGGCGATAAAGGCCTGCGCGGCCGGGCCCGGCTCCATGTTGACGACGGTGACGTCCTTCACCGACAGGCCGTTCTTCTTCAGGAACCAGGACACCAGAAAGTACGGCGAGGTGCCCGGCGCCGAGGCCGCGACGGTCTTGCCCTTCAGGTCCTTGATCGAGCCGATATTGCCGCGCACCACGAGCCCGTCCGCGCCATAGGACTTGTCGAGCTGGAACAGCTGCGTGGTCGCGACGCCGTTCGCATTCCACACGATCCAGGTCTCGACCGTGGTGGCGGCGCATTGCACGTCGCCCGACTGGATCGCGAGGTGACGGCTTGCCTGCGGGACCTTCTTGATCGTCACGTCGAGGCCGTTCTTGGCGAAAATGCCGGCTTCCTTGGCAAGCGTCAGCGGCGCAAAGCCGGTCCAGCCTGAAATGCCGATCGTCACCTTGGTCTGCGCCATTGTGGGCGCAGCCAGCACGGTCGCGCCGAGCACGGCTCCGCCGCACACGGCTGCAACCTTCAACATCGATTTCATCAATAGTTCTCCGTCACCGAGAGTGAGTTTGATGCGATGCGAGCATGGCGACCACGGCGAGTCAATTGCGCGCGGATTTGCCACGAAAATGCGCAGGCTGCGCGCATAATGACCTCATCCTGAGGAGGCCGCGCAGCGGCCGTCTCGAAGGATGGCCACACGCTCAGAGCCTGCCGCCATCCTTCGAGACGCACACCGCGCTGAGGCGCGGTGCGCTCCTCAGGATGAGGGCTGAGTATCTACCTCCCGCTCATGTGCTGCGGCAGCCAGAGCGCGAGCTCCGGCCACAGGATCACCAGCATCAGCACCACGAACATGATGAGGTGAAACGGAATCGTGCCGAGCACGACCTCTTTCAGCTTGCCGTCCCAGATGCTCTGGATCACGAACAGGTTGATGCCGATCGGCGGCGAGATCTGCCCGAGCTCCACGTAGATGACGAGGATCACGCCGAACAGGATCGGATCGATGCCGTAGCGGCCGAGGATCGGAAACAGCAGCGGCACCGTGATCACGATCATGCCGAGGCTTTCGATCAGGCAGCCGAGCACGGTGAACAGTGCGAACAGCACGAGGTAGAACTCGATCGTGTTCAGCTTCATGCCGACGATGAACTCGGTCACCTTCTCGCCGATTCCCGCGAAGCTGATCGCATAGGAGAACACGTAGGCCGAGAAGATCAGGAACAGGATGTTGCCGGTGAAGTTGACGGTCGAATGCATCGCCTCGATCAGCCGCTTCAGCGTCAGGTCGCCGAACACCGCGCCGAGCAGGATCGACAGGAAGCATCCGATCACGGCCGCTTCTGTCGTCGTCACCACGCCGAAGTAGAGCCCGCCGAGCGTGCCGGCGATCAACACGAAGAATGGCGCCACATCGGCAATCGCGCGCAGCACCTCGTGGAGGTTGCGCGCGCCTTGCTCGCGCGGCGCGACGCTCGGCACGAGCTTCGCATGCACGCCGATATAGAGCATGAACAGCGCCGTCATCAGCAGGCCGGGCACGACGCCGGCGATGAACAGCTTCGGCACCGAGGTCTCGGTGAAGGTGCCGTAGATGATCATCGGGAAGCTCGGCGGGATCAGAATGCCGAGGGTGCCGCCGGCCGCGAGCGAGCCGGCCGCGAGCGCGCGATTATAGCTGCGGCCGGTGAGCTGCGGCAGCGCGACGCCGCCGATCGAGGCCGCGGTCGCGACGCTCGAGCCGCTCACCGAGGCAAAGATGGCGCAGCCCGCGATATTGGTCTGTAAGAGGCCGCCGGGCAGCGGCGCGACGAGCTTGGCGAGGCCGTTATAGATGCGATTGCTGAGCCCACTCACGCTCAAGATATCTGCCATGAACATGAACAGCGGGACGGCAGTGAGGGCGAACGAGTTCATGCTGCCCCAGCTCATCAGGCCGAGCCCGTTGAGTGCCGTGAAGCCGCCTTGCATCAGCAGATAGATCACCGCCGGCACCGCGATCGCGAACGGCACCGCCATGCCGGCCGTGAGCAGGCCGAGAAAGATCACCGTGACGATGATGATCTGCAGTTCGGGTCCGAACATCGTGCTCAAGCCCGCGCCAGGCTGCGGAAGCGCCGCACATGGGCCACGAAAGTCCGCACCAGCGCGAAGAGCAGCGCCGCAACGCCGATTGCCATGGCGAGCCGCGGCAGCCAGAGCGGCGTCTCGAGGTAGGTCGGCGCCCTTTCGCCGAACCGATAGGACGACAGCTCGAGCCGCACGAGCTGCCACAACAGCAGCGCGGCGAAGCCGAACGACAGCACGTCGAAGATCGCCGCCGAGAGCGCGCGCCGGCGCGGCGAGAGCCGTGCCTGGACGAGCTCGACCTGATGGAACGCGTTGTTGACCTGGCAGACCGACAGGCTGACGAAGGTCATCACGACCAGCATGTATCCGCCGAGCTCGTCGGCGATCTCGAACGAGAAGTTCAGCACGTAGCGTGTGAAGATATCGACCCCGATCACCACCAGCATGATGACGAGCGCGCCCTCGCATACCCATTTGCAGGCGCGCTCGATCGGCCCTTCGCCGACCGGCGGCTCGAGATGAGCCGTGATGCCATCGGCGAGATCCGGCGTGATGTGCGACGTCGGTTCGCTCATCGGTTCAGCGCAGCGCGGACCTTGCCGAGCGCTTCGACCACCTCAGGACCGCGCGACTTCGCCCATTCGTCCCAATAGGGCTTCATCGTGTCGGCGACCTTCGCGGCTTCCTCCGGCTTGGCGGTGGTCATGACGTAGCCGGCATCGGTGAGCGTCTTCACCGAGGCGGCTTCCTCCTGCTGCATCGTCTCCTGATTCCACTTCGCCGCGTCCTGCGCGGCCTTGCGCAGCTTCGCCTGTAGTTCGGGCGAGAGCTTCTTGAACGCGTCGGCGTTCGCCAGGATGTAGGAGTTGTTCCAGTTCACCGGGACCAGGAAGCCGTATTTCAGCAAGTCCTTCCACAACACCGCGCCGACCCCCGCCGTAAAGATGCCGTCGACCACGCCGCGATCGAGCGCGGAGGGCACTTCCGGCGCCGAGATCGTCACCGAGGTGCCGCCGAAGCGGCGCACCATCTCGCCCTGCTCGGGCTGGGCGACGCGCAGCTTCAGGCTCTTGATGTCCTCGAGCGAGGTCAGCTTCTTCTTTCCCCAGATCACTTGCAGCGGATAGGTGTAGTCCGCCAGCATCACGATGCCTTTCGCGGCGAACGCCTTCTCGAGATAGGGCCGCAGCACGTCGGCGCACTTGGTGAACTCGTCATAATTGCGCACGAGCCCGGGCAGGCGCGGGATGCCGGCGAGCGGAATGTTGCCGGAGTTGAACAGATCGTCGGCGAGCTGCACGACGCCCTCGGCGACCGCCGGCGTGATGTTGTTCGGCGCGATCTGCAAGGTGCCGGAGAGATGCAGCCGCGCCTTCAGCTCGCCATTGGTGGATTTCTCGATCTCTTCACTGAGCATCTTGGCGCCGCGTGATGTGGCGAACAGCGGCGCCGACTGGTGATGATAGAAGTTCCAGTCGATCGCGAAGGCCGGCGTGACAAATGCGAACGAAGCCGCAAGCGCGGCGATCATCTTCGTTTTCATGTAGTCCTCCCTCGGGTATTTTTGTCTGGTCAGAACAGCCGCGATGACGCGAGCCTTGCGCCCTCCGCCATCGACTTGAATTTCGCCCACACGACGTCCTCGGCGACGCGACCACGTCCCGCGATCGTCTCGAAACCGCAATCGCTGCCTGCCATCACGCGATGCGGGTCACCGATCGTCTCCGCGACGTTCTCCAGGCGCTCCGCGATCACCTCGGGGTGCTCGACGAAATTCGTGGTCGAGTCGATCACGCCCGCCACGATGACCTGATCCTCTTCGATGAGGTCCTGCAGATAGCGATATTCGTGCGCGTGGCGCGGGTTCGCGAAGGGGAGCACGAAGCCGCCGACCTTGGCGCGCTTCAGAAACGGAATGATCACCGGCAGTTCGACATCGAGATCGTGCGGGCCTTCATAGTTGCCCCAGCACACATGCAGCCGTACCTTCGCGCGCGGAATGTCATGGATCGCGGCGTTGATCGCGTCGACCACGTGATTGCCGAACGCGATGAAGTCCGCGAGCGGGCGGTCCGCGAAGGTGTTGTGCTTCTCGCGCGCAAGGTCTGGGCAATCGAGCTGCAGCAGGAAGCCGGCATCGACGATCGCCTTGTACTCGACGCGCAATGCGCTGCCGAGCGCGGCGAGGAACGCCTCCTCGGTCGGATAGTGCTCGTTCTTCACGATCGCCGAGACCATGCCGGGCGAGGGCGCGGTGAGGAACGGCTCGACAAAAGGGTCGCCGGCGGCATCGAGCGCGGCGCGGAAGTCGGTGCACTCGGCCTTTACGTCGCGGTCGTCCGGATAGGCGATGTCGCCGATGGCCTTGGGCAGGCCGCGGATGTCATCGACCGATTCCTGGCGCAGCGAGGCTTCGTAGGATTCCTTCTGGAAGATCGGGTAGCGCTCGACGTCGGCGCGCTGACGCCGCTGCCACGAGCCGCCGAGCCCGCTCAGGCGGTCGCGGATGTAGAACAGGAACGAGTCACGCTGCTGCTCGCCATTGTTGCCGATGTCGACACCACATTCGACTTGCTTGGCGATGATGTCCTGCATCGCCGCACGGCCCGCGCTCGCAAGCTCCCCGGGATCGACCGCCTCGCCGCGCGCGCGGCGGGCGTAAAGCCGCGTCAGCGCCAGTGGGCGCGGCAGGCTGCCGGTGTGAGTCGTGAGGATCCGCTGCTCGCTTCGGCGCATTCCGTCCCCGCACGGCCGATCTGAAGGTGTCGGCACTTCGCGGAGCATGATTTGAGCGCACGCTCAGTTCAAGGCCAAAGCGCCTCGGCGTGCAGGGGGATGCGTTGTGCAAGACGCATGGCCCACTTTCGATGGGCCCACTAGCGCTTTCGTCGCCGAATCTCCTCGATCACGGCAGCGTTGTCGCGCTCGCCCTCGTGCCGTGCAACGCAGGCGCTCAGCACTTCGGCGTTGAGATTTGCGAGCGGCAGCTCCTGGCCGCGCTTTGCGGCCTGCGCGAGGATGAGTTTGAAGTCCTTCAGGGACTGGTGGATGAAGCCCTGCGGGGCGTAATCGCCGCGCACCATTTTCGGCCCCTTGATGTCCATCACCTGCGAATAGGCCGCGGACTGGCGCGCGACATCAAGGAATGCCGCCGGATCGAGCCCGAACCGTTCCGCCAGCACGAGTCCTTCGGCGAGCACAAGACGATTGAGGCCGAGAATATGATTGATCGCGAGCTTGGCGCGTCCGCCATTGCCGATCGCCCCCATGTTGAACGATTTCGGATAGAGCGCATCGATGATGTCGGCGACGCTGTCGATTGCGTCCTTGTCGCCGGCGATGAGACCGACGCCGTCCCCGGCGCGCACTTGTCCGCTCGAGCCCGACACCGGCGTCTCGAGCAGCGTGAGCCCGTCTGCAGCGGTGCTCTCGGCGAGCGCCGCGATACGATCCGGATCGCAGGTAGAGGCGATCAGCGCGAGTTTCGGCATGCCGGAGAGCGCCGGCATGATGGCGTTCGCCACCACGTCCTCGACTTGGTTCGTGTCGAACACGGCGAGCAGCACCACGTCGCAACGCGCGACCTCATCGAGTGTTGCGGCGGCCCCACCAACCTTGGCGAACGCGGCCGTCTTCGCCGCATCGATGTCGTAGCCCTTCGGCGAGTAGCCCGCCAGCAGCAGCCGGTGCGCCAGCGCGCTGCCGAGCAGGCCTAAGCCCGCAATGCCGATTTGCCGTGCGCTGGTCATGAGCTCGCGATCTCCGTGAAAAGCGCGAGCAGCGCCTGCGGGCAGGTGATGTGCGGATTGTGGCTCGCGTCGATCTCATAGGTGCGCCAGCCTTCGCGTTTCGCACGCGCGAGGAATTGGCCGAACGTGTCGTGCGGGCCGATGCGCTTGCAATAGATGTAAGCACGCGGCGCCGATGGCTCCGCGGAGAGCTTCAGCTTGGTCGAGAACGCCTTGAGCGGCTGCGGCAGGCGGCGCGGCGCCGCCCAGGCCTGATCTTCCGGGGACGTATCGGGCGGCATCGGGTTTGCCGGAATGCCGAAGCCGGTCGCGCTTGCGGCGGCGCCCGCGCGCATCTGTTCGACCGCCTGCGGCGGGATGAGATCGAACACGGCCTCGCCGTTCTTGGGCGCAAACGCATCGAGATAGATGAGCTTGGCAACGCGCGCGCGAGCGTGGTCCGCGACGCCGGTCGCGACCATGCCGCCATAGGAGTGCCCGATCAGGATCACGTCCTGCAGGTCCTCCATCTCCAGCACCGCGACGACGTCCTTGATGTGCGTCTCGAGACTGACGTCGGCATGGCCGAGATGCGCGCGCTCGCCGAGCCCGGTATAGGTCGGTGTCCACAATTCGTGCCCGGCCGCTCGCATCAGCGGGCGCATTTTCTTCCAGGCCCAGGCCGACGACCACGCGCCATGCGCCACCACGAATGTCGCCATGCTTTCCTCCGTGCGCCCTGCGCGTCGCAGATATACAGTCCCATCAACCAACACACCATCGGGAGGCGCAATGCCCCGGACCAGCCCGCCTTTTCGCGCCGATCATGTCGGCAGCCTGCTGCGGCCGCCGGCCTTGCTTGCCGCACGCGCCGATCACGCGGCCGGACGGCTGTCTGCCGAGGCGCTGCGGCGCATCGAGGATGACGCTGTGCGCGAGGCCGTGCGCATGCAGGAAGACATCGGCCTGCAGGGCGTGACCGATGGCGAATTTCGTCGTGTCGACTGGCTGATGGATTTCAAATTCGGCATCGGCGGCGTCGAGCGCATTGCGGCCGAAGCGGTCCATGTGCCGTTCACCTCGGAGGCCGGCCGCGTCGACTGGACCTTCGTGCCCTACCGGGTCGGCCGGCTGCACTTCCGGGACGCGATCTTCGCGGAAGATTTCGCGTTCCTGAAATCCACGACCAGCGCGACGCCGAAGCTCACGATCCCGTCGCCGAGCATGATGCACTATCCGGGCGGCCGCGGCATCGATCGCACCGTGTATCCCGACATGGAGCAGTTCTTCGCGGATCTGGCGGACGTCTATATCAAGGAGATGAACGGCCTCGCGAAGCTCGGCTGCACCTATCTGCAGATGGACGACACGAGCCTCGCAATGCTGAACGATCCGGCGCGCCGCGCTGCGATCGGCGAGAGCGCCGAGACCGATCATCTGCGCTACATCAAGCTGCTCAACGATGTGCTTGCCGAAAAACCTCGCCGCACAACGATCTGTGCCCACCTCTGCCGCGGCAATTTTCGTTCGGCGTGGCTGGCCGACGGAAGCTATGACCACGTGGCCGAGGCACTGTTCAGCGAGCTCAACGTCGACGGCTTCTTCCTCGAATATGACGATGAACGCTCGGGCTCGTTCGCGCCGCTGCGCTTCGTGCCGAAGGGCCGCATGGTCGTGCTCGGCCTCGTCACCACCAAGAAAGCCGCGCTCGAATCGAAGGACGAGTTGAAGCGCCGTATCGATCAGGCCGCCAAATACGTGCCGCTCGAGCAGCTTTGCCTCTCGCCGCAATGCGGCTTTGCGTCGACCGCCGAGGGCAATCTGCTCACGGTGGACGATCAGATCGCCAAGCTGCGGCTGGTGGTCGAGACGGCGCGCGAGGTGTGGGGATAGAGACCTCGTAGGGCGGGCAAAGCGAAGCGTGCCCGCCAACTCGGCGCGCGGAATGGCGGGCACGGCGCGCAAGGGCGCGCCTTTGCCCGCCCTACGATTCACGCACGCCCTTATCCTGAGGAGGGCGCGAAGCGCCCGTCTCGAAGGATGAGGTTCTGCGCGCTCTTACTCCGGTGCCTGGTGCACCTCGATGACATTGCCGTCCGGGTCGTAGAAGAAGATCTGGTGCCAGCCGTTCATCGCCCATCCGCCATAGTCCGAATAGCGGATGCCTTTTTCGTCGAGCCGCTGCTTGAACGCCGCGATGTCGTCGGTGCGGAACGCGATGTGCCCGCGCTCGACCGGGTTCACCGCCTGCCCGGTCCGAAAGCCGATGTTCAGGTCCCGCTCGGCGAGATGAAACTGCGTCGTCCCGTCGGTCACGAACGAGACATCGCCCGGATAGCCCTGATTCCTGATGCGCTGCCGTGCCATTGTGGGCTCGGTCTCAAGGTCGAGCACTTCGCGATAGAACTTGTCCATCGCGGAGACATCGGTGCTGCACAGATTGACGTGATGCAGCTTGAGTTTCATGGGCGGCGCTCCTTTGTGTTGTTTTCGTCGGCAGACTGCCGGCTTTGCGCAAAATGTCCATCCCATGATCTGCCCATCGATTGAACCCGCACGCCAAACTGCTATCGTCCATAACAAAGCACCGGACAAAGCCGGTCAAAAACGAATCGGGAGGGACGACATGAAGCTCACGCTTGCCATCGCGCTGTCCTTGCTCGCCGCACCCGCGGTCGCCGCCGACCTCGTCTACGGCAACTGGACGCCGGCGCGCGAATATCAAAACGTCAATGTCATGCCGGAAGCCTTCCGCATGATCGAGAAGGAGACGAACGGCGCGATCAAATGGAAGCTCGTGCCGGGTGGCCAGCTCGCCGACGCCAAGGCGACGTTCCAGGCGGTCAAGGACGGCTTGATGCAAGCCGGGCTCGCCATCGTCACCTATTCGCCCAACGTGCTGCCGTCGACCTATGCGATCTACTCGACACTGATCTTCGGCGCCGACGATCCGGTCGCGGCGTCGGGCGCCGCCATGGAAGCGGTGTATCTGCATTGCCCCTCGTGCCTCGAGGAGATCAAGAAGCTCAACGCGGTGTCGCTCGGCGGTTGGGTCTCGTCATCCTATGTGCTCGCCTGCCGCGAGCCGGTGAGGTCGCTCGCCGAGCTCAAGGGCAAGCGCATCCGCGCGACCGGCGGCGGGGCCGAAATGTTCAAGCTCGCCGGCGCGGTGCCGATCGGCGCAACGCTGACCGAGGCGGTGAGTCTGTTGCAGCGCGGCGGGATGGACTGCCAGTACGGCATCGCTGACTGGCTGCGCACCTTCGGCTACGGCGATTTCACCAAGTACGTGATGGACTATCCGCTCGGCATGTCGGGCCCGGCGCTCGGCCTTTATCTCAACCGCGACACCTGGAACGCATTCACGCCCGAGCAGAAGAAGGCGCACGTCAAGGCCGGCGCCTGGATGGCCGCCAAGATGGCGATCGGCAATTTCATCATCGCCAACGAGGACGGGCTGAAAATGCTGATGCGGGACAAGGGCGTCAGCATGGTGAAGGTCGCGTCCGACTTCGACCAGATCCCAGCCGAATACAAGAAGATCGAACGTGCGCGCAATGTCGCGGCGGCGCGCGAGTTCGGCTTGGCTGACATTGGCCCGGTCATCGATGCCTACGAGAAAGCGGTGGAGCGCTGGCGGCCGATGTCGAAGGAGATCGGCCGCGACGTCGACAAGTTCACCGACATGCTGATGCGCGAGGTGTTCTCGAAGGTGGATCTGGGCAAGCTGTGAACGAGCTTGTGTCCCGCACGCGCTGCAGCGCCATAAGCGCGTTTACGCGCGTCTTTGACGCACAACCGCGCTGCGGCGCAGATGCGGGACCGTTCCAAGCGTGGGCGGTTGCGGCGGTCCCGGGTCTGCAGCGCATCATTTCATGCTGCGCTGCGCCCGGGACACAGGTGGGGGACACATGCAGCGTCTGCTGAACTGGCTTGAAGTGCCGATCAACGCGCTGCTCTGGATCGCGCTCGTGGCCGGACTGCTGATGATGCTGCACGTCACCGTCGACGTCGCGGGCCGCACGATCTTCAACCACCCGCTCGAAGGCACCACCGAGATCGTCTCGGCCTACTACATGGTGGTGGTGGCCTATCTGCCGTGGGCCTGGGTGACGCGCAACAACGGCCATCTCAACGTCGATCTGTTCACGCTGCGGATGTCGCCACGCAGCGTGTTCTGGCTCGAGGTCGTCGCCAAGATCGCGACGCTCGCCTATGTGGCGGTGTTCACCTGGCGCACCTTCCTGCGCGCGATCGTGCAGACCAGGGCCGGCGAGGTCTGGCAGGCCGGCACGACGCACATCCCGGTCTGGCCGAGCCGCTGGATGCTGCCCATCGCGGGCTTGCTGATGACGCTCTACCTCGTCGCGCGCATCATCCACGACGTCGCGAGCGGACCTGACGCGAACGCCAAGAACGCGAGCGCCCAGAGCGCGAACACCAAGAGCGCCGCATGAGCACGCTCACGCTCGCCTGCCTCAGCATCGGGATCATCCTGTTTCTCATTGCGCTGCGCATTCCGATCGGCGTCGCGCTCGGCGGTGTCGCGTTCGTGGGCTTCTGGTATCTGCGCAACGTGAACGTGGCGCTGAGCGTGCTCGAAGACTCGCCCTTCGTCTTTGCGGCGAACTGGGACCTGACCGCGATCCCGATGTTCCTGCTGATGGGCTCGGTCGCGAACAATTCCGGCATCAGCGCCTCGCTGTTCAAGGCGGCGCGGGTCTGGTTCGGCGGACTGCCGGGCGGGCTTGCGGTCGCGACCAACATGGCTTGCGCGGGGTTTGCGGCCGCCTGCGGCTCGAGCGTCGCGGCGGCCGCCGCGATGGCGCGGCTCGCGATCCCCGAGATGCTCAAGCACGGCTACGAGAAGGGCCTCGCCGCCGGCGTGGTCGCGAGCGCCGGCACGCTCGCGGCGCTCATCCCACCGAGCATCCTGTTCGTGCTCTACGGCATCTTTGCCGAGGTCTCGATTGCGAAGCTGTTGATCGCCGGGGTGCTGCCCGGCCTGCTCACCGCGGCGATCTACGCGATCATGATCCTGATCCGCTGCAAGCTCGATCCGGCGCTGGCGCCGCTGATCGAATTCCCCGACCGCGCCGCGCTGTGGCGCGAGCGCTGGGAGGCGATGCGCGGCGTGTGGCCGCTGCTGGTCATCATTCTCGGTATCATCGGTGGGCTGTTCGCGGGCGTCGTGACCCCGACGGAGGCGGGCGCGGGCGGGGCGTTCCTGGCGGTCGTGATCGGCTTCCTTCAGCGCACGCTGACGCTGGAAAAGTTCCTCGACAGCCTGCGCGACGCGATCGCCACCACGGCACAGCTGTTCTTCGTCGGCATCGGCGCCGTGATGTACACCAAGTTTCTTGCGCTCGCCGGCATCGGCCCGATGTTCACCGACATGATCGGCAGCTGGGCGATCAATCCGCTGCTGCTCGTCGTCGCGATCACGATCATCTATCTGATCCTCGGCATGTTCCTCGATCCGCTCGGCATCGTGCTGATCACCGTGCCGGTGTTCGTGCCGATGTTCGCGGCTCTCAACCTCGACCTGGTCTGGCTCGGCGTGCTGGTGGTCAAATATGTCGAGATCGGCATGCTGACGCCGCCGGTCGGCTTCAACGTCTATGTGGTCAAGAGCGTTGTCGGCGACACGATCACGCTGGAAACGATCTTCCGCGGCTGCCTCTGGTTCCTCGCCTGCGAAGCCGTGATCATGACGCTGCTGATCGCTTTCCCGCAGATCTCGCTCTGGCTGCCGAATAGGATGTTTTGATCTTGTAGGGCGGGTTAGTTTGTAGGGTGGGCTGAACGCAGTGAAGCCCACGCGGACGCTTCAACGCGCGATGACCGCCAGCGGTGGGCACGGCGCGCTTCGCGCGCCTTTGCCCACCCTACACGCTTACACCAATTCTCGCGTCACGCCGTCGAACAGCTCATCGATCGCGAAGACGCGCGGGATGATCTTCTGCTCGACTGAATACTGCATCACCATCTCGAGCGGCTTGCGCAGCGCCTCGACGCCGAAGGGAAAGAAGTCGATGCCTTCGCTCGAGGGCGGCATCGCGGCCTTGGTCTCCTTCAGCATGCGGAAGATCTCGCGAATGACATCCGGGCGTGTGTCGGCGAGGTCCTTGTCGACACAGAACAGATGATTGATCGGAATGGTGTTGTACTTGCCGTACCAGGCGAGCGCGGCGTCCTTCGGGTTCGGGATCAGGTGCGTGACGCGCGGATCGTCGACGATGTCGGCACCGAGGATCGCGCCGTCGATCTCGCCGTCGAGCAACATCTGGTCGACCTTCTTGCTCTCTGGCGCGGTGCGCTCGACATTCGGCGGGTCCTTGAACTCGGCAAGATGGCCGTCGTCATTGCAGACCCAGGTCACTTTGTTGAGGTCTACGCCGTATTCGTGCTGGAAGATGCCGCGCACCCAGATGCCGGTGGTCTGCGTGTAGGAGCGGATGCCGATCCGCTTGCCTTCGATGTCGCCGGGCCCGAACGCTCCGCGCGCCGTCGCGCGCAGCGCGTGATTGTGCTGGAAGCGGCCCATCACGACCGCGGGCAGCAAGATCACCGGCTTGCCGTAGGTCTTCGCCTCGAGGAACGTGCCGATCGCGAGCTCGCCGGCATCGAACTTGCGTTCGCGCACCATCGGCTTGAAGCCTTGATTGGCGACCTTCGGTCCGCAGAAATCGAACGTGACGAGATCCGATTTCACCGCGCCCGACTTCAGCGCCTTGGTCATCGCATAGTCGGCGAGATTGGTCCGCAGCGTGACCGGGCCGGATGTGGGGTATTTGCTCATGACTTTCACTCGTCATTCCGGGACAGCGCCTGAAGCGCGTTTACGCGCGTCTGCGACGCGCTATGGCGCTGGGCCCGGAATCCATAACCACAAACCTGTGAGCTTCTGCACCGTCTGTGGTTATGGGTTCCGGGCTCGCGCCTTCGGCGCGCCCCGGAACGACGGTGCAGAAGTGTCACTTCAATCCCGCGGCGGCGCGCGCCTTGTCGAGATGATTGTAGCTGCGCACCGGCGCGCACATCAGGAAGCGGTAGCCTTCCTTGAGGATGCGCTCGCAATTGCCGGCCTCGACATGCGGATGGCCGACGATCACGTTGTGCTTCTTGCAGGTCTCGACCACACGCGCCATCTGCTTGAGCAGCTCGGGATGCTCGTACTGGCGCGGAATGCCGAGCTCCTGCCCGAGGTCGCCTTCGCCGATCAGGATCGCGCCGACGCCTTTCACCTCGGTGAGCATTTTGTCGAGGTTCTCGACCCCGCGCATGTCCTCGATCTGCAGGATCACGAACACCTCGCCGTTCGGATCGAGCGGCCAGACGTCGGCCTTGGAATAATATTCCTGCTGCGTGAGCCCCCAGTAGCGCGCCGCGCTGGTCGGTCCGTCGCCGCGAATGCCGGCCGGCTCATAGTTCTTTGCGCTCTTGAGCCGCGGATAGCGGCAGGCGGCGACCGCGTTGTAGGCCTCTTCCACCGTCGAGATGTGCGGCCACACGATTCCATAACAACCAAGGTCGAGCGCCTGCTTGGCGTGCCATTGCCCCTTCTCGACGCCGTTCACCGGGATACGCACCATCGGCGTGACCTGCGGCGCCAGCGTGCCGCCCTTCACGATCTGCGCGCGGTTGAGCATGTATTGGAGGCAGTCGCGCAATGCGCGGCCATCCCACGGATTGTGCTCCATCTCGTAGACGACGCCGTCGTATTTCGAGACGCTCATCGCATAGGCGGAATCGATCTCGGCGGGGGAGAAGCTCGTAAAGGCAGGCTGTCCCGCTTCGAGCGCGCGGATGATCCCATTCAGTCGCGGCAGTTCAGCCATGCGTCTCCCCTTTGGTTCAGCGCGCTCCCTATATCAGAACGCCGCGCGGCGCGACAATTGCCGTCCATGCAGCCCTTATCCTGAGAGGATGTGAGCCTTTGCCTGTAGCCCGGATGAGCGCGTCAGCGCGACATCCGGGGGCGGCCGGTCAACTTGCACGGCCGGTCCCGGGTGTCGCTTCGCTCACCCGGGCTACGAGCTTGCTGACGTGCACACCACTCAACCCTCATCCTGAGAGCCTGTGAGCCTATAGGCTCACAGGCTCTCAGGCTCTCAGGATGAGGCTCAACCTGTTTGACATTCGCGGTGCGCGCCGTAGTCTCCGCCCGCCTTCATTCATCCGCGACGGACCACATGATCATCGACTGCCACGGCCATTACACGACCGAGCCCAAGGATCTGCATCGCTTCCGCAAGGACCAGACCGAGGCCGTCAAGAGCAAGACCGCGCTGCCGCCGCGCGCCGGCCTGAAGATGTCAGATGATGAAATCCGCGAGAGCCTGGAACAGAACCAGATCCGCCTGCAGAAAGAGCGCGGCACCGACGTCACGATCTTCTCCCCGCGCGCCTCGGGCATGGGCCATCACGTCGGCGATGAGAGCGTCTCGATCGAGTGGACGCAGATCTGCAACGACCTGATCCATCGTTGCGTGTCGCTTTACCCGAAGAACTTCATCGGCGTGTGCCAGCTGCCGCAGTCGCTCAACGTGCCGCCGGGCAACTCGGCGAAAGAGCTCGAACGCTGCGTCAACGAGCTCGGGTTCGTCGGCTGCAATCTCAATCCGGATCCGTCGGGCGGCTACTTCAACTCGCCGCCGCTGACCGACAAGTGGTGGTATCCGCTGTACGAGAAGATGGTCGAGCTGGATGTACCCGGCATGGTGCATGTCTCGGGCTGCGCCAACCCCGCGATGCACACGACCGGCTCGTACTATCTCAACGCCGACACCATGGCGTTCATGCAATTCATCCTCTCGGATCTGTTCAAGGACTTTCCCAAGCTGCGGCTGATCATCCCGCATGGCGGCGGCGCCGTGCCGTTCCACTGGGGGCGCTTCCGGGGGCTGGCGCTCAATAACAACCGGCCCGAGCTGACCGAGATCATCAAGAACAACGTGTTCTTCGATACTTGCGTCTACCATCAGCCGGGCATCGATCTCCTGTTCAAGGTGGTGCCGGTCGACAACATTCTGTTTGCGTCCGAAATGGTCGGCGCCGTGAAGGGCAACGATCCGAAGACCGGCTTCGGCTTCGACGACACGCGCCGCTATGTCGAGAGCGCGGCCGCCCTGTCGGCGGAGGACAAGAAGAAGGTGTTCGAGGGCAACGCGCGGAAAGTCTATCCGCGGATCAACGCCAAGCTTCCAAGCTGAGCCGCGCAGCGGGAGGGCGACACACATGGCACCTCCCGACAGTCACACGGCACTCAATCGTCGGTTCGGAACGGACGACCCGCATCTTCGGCTCGCGCCGGATGCGCCGGCTTTGCACGGGCAATTGGCGACGCGCGGCTCGGTGCGATCATTCGCGCCCGAGCCGGTGCCGTTCGAACTGCTCGAGCGCCTCTGCGCGCTGGCTTTATGCGCGCCAACGAAGAGCGATCTGCAGCAGCGCGACATCGTGGTCGTCGATGATCCACAGCTGCGGCAACAGATCACCGCGCCGCTGACCGAGGGGCCGCTCGGTCAGGCGTGGCTCGCGGACGTGCCGACGCTGCTGATCTTCTGCGGCAACAATCGCCGGCAGCGGCTGTGGCATGGCTGGCGCGACAAGCCGTTTGCCAACGATCACCTCGATGCGTTCTTCAATGCCAGCGTCGATGCCGCGATCGCGCTGTCGGCATTCGTTCTCGCCGCGGAAGCCGAGGGGCTCGGCACCTGTCCGATCAGCGCAATCCGCAACCATGCAGCCGCGGTCTCGACGCTGCTGCACTTGCCGCAGCATGTGTTTCCGATCGCCGGCCTTGCGGTCGGATGGCCGGTGGCGGCCGCGAAGCAAAGCCTGCGCCTGCCGCTCGCGGTCACGGTGCATCGCAATGCCTATCGGGAAGACGACCTGCAAAGCGCGATCGAGAGCTATGATCGCCGCCGCGAAGCCGCACAGCCCTATGCGCAGCAGCGCTATGTGGAGCGTTTCGGACGTGCCGCACCGTATGGCTGGTCCGAAGACAAGGCGCGGCAATATGCGGCGCCGGAGCGGGCGGACTTCGGCGCTTACGTAAAGGCACGCGGATTCCGGCTCGACTGATAGTGCGTGATCCCGAAAAGTGGGCACCGGTTTTCGGACAAGATCACGCGCAATCGAAATAGATATGCCACGAAGGGAGGCGACGATGCGGCGATGTCCGGTCGTGCTATTCGTGCTGTTGCTTGGAGCCCCAATGGCCATGGCGCAAAATCAGTTCAGCGTGGTGGAAGCCACGATCGCGGAGATGCAGAGCGCCATGGAAAGCGGGCGCGTCACCTCGCGCGAACTCGTCGCGCAATACCTGATCCGGATCGCGACTTACGACAAGAAGCTGAATGCGGTCGTGACGGTCAATCCGAACGCCTTGCGTGAGGCGGAGGAGCGCGACCGCGAGCGCGCGCAAGGCAAGCTGCGCGGCCCGCTGCATGGCATCGCCATTGCGTTGAAGGACAACATCCATACGACCGACATGCCGACCACGGGCGGCGCGCTCGTCTTCGAGGGTTTCGTGCCGCCTTACGAGGCGACGCTGGTGAAGAACCTGCGCGACGCCGGCGCGGTGATCATCGCGAAGACCAGCATGACCGAGCTCGCCAATTGGGTCGCGGGGCCGCCGACGCCGATGCCGGGCGGTTACAATCCGGTCAGCGGCTTCACG